>Ga0224508_10000768_pt1 | contig 30096 bp, 25 predicted proteins | sample SF_Jan12_sed_USG_4_FD_170157 | JGI IMG/M metagenome (GOLD analysis project Ga0224508, IMG submission 170157) | Sediment microbial communities from San Francisco Bay, California, United States - SF_Jan12_sed_USGS_21 | ecosystem: Environmental > Aquatic > Marine > Sediment | place: USA...
ATCCAAGCAGGTTGTAAAGTTGGTAAAAGCCACCAAATTGAAAGTGCAGGCCAGTATTCAAGGCGAGCAGGTCAGGGTGTCGGGAAAAAAGCGTGATGATTTGCAGTCCATTATCGCCAGCTTGCGTGACGAAGATTTAGGGCTTCCACTACAGTTTGTTAATTTTAGAGATTGAAGGTGTTTAATTTATTAACCTCAGAGCAGGAAATGTAATGAAAAGATTATTTTTGATTTTTATGCTTGCAATATTGCCCGCAAGCGTAGTTTCTGCGGACGAAATTACTGACAGAGTGACGGCAAATCTGGAGGCGATTCTGCCGCAAGGAACGCAAATCACCGCTATCGCGGAATCACCAATGCCGAATGTCTATGAAGTATCGGTAGGTTCACGGACTTTCTATGCGATTGCGGATGGAAAATATCTTTTACTCGGCGATGTATACGATACAGTACGCCAAGTGAGTCTCGCGGACGAGCTGAAGGCGGAGAAAATGACCAAAGCCATCGCCGATGTTTCGCCGGAACAAATGGTTGTATTTGGTCCAAAAACTGCTGAACGACACATTACTGTATTCACCGATGTCGATTGTGGTTATTGCCGTAAATTACATGGCGAAGTTCCCTCCTTGAATGAAGCCGGATTGCAAGTACGCTACATGGCGTTCCCGCGTGCGGGCATCGGCTCGGACAGTTACAAAAAAATTGTTTCTGTCTGGTGCGCGGACGACCAGCAAGCCACCATGACACTAGCTAAATCAGGACAAGTTCCGGAGCCTAAAACCTGTGAAAATCCTGTCGCGGATCAATACCGTATTGGTCAGGAAGTCGGCGTTCGCGGCACGCCCACAATCATTTTTGATGATGGTAATGTATTGCCGGGTTACTTGCCTGCCGACCAGATATTGACTCGGGTTGGTTTGAATTAGCAGAACGCCAGTTGTTACAGCAAAAAGGCAAGCTTCCAGCTTGCCTTTTTGCTTGAATAAGGTCTAAACAAGTTCGGCGCAATGCCTCGCGGTTATTGCGCTCTCCACAAGCTATTAGTTTCGTTTGGTTATTAACCAATAAGTAACGCCCAGTGAAAGTACAACGGCGGCTGTGCCGTAAATGTATGGAGGCGTTAGTTGCCCAAAATCGAAAATAATGACTTTTCGCGAAATAGCCATCAAAGCAGTGGCGACAACCAGTCGCACAGGAATAACATCGGTGCTCAGATACATGCTTATATTTATAAAAATCTCGATCGCAATAAGTACAGCCAGAAAAGCACCAAATGTCGCTAGAATATCGCTTATTTGTAGTAGTAAGAACGGAGGTTCGATAAGACGTTGATAAAGAACAAACATTACATCTCCAATCCCCCATACGATTACAAGAACCATCAAAACAGCGAGAAATTTTACAGCAATTCGGATAATCCTATGAAGAGTACGGATGGTGGCATCTTCATGTTCTAAGTGAAGGTCATGCCCGGGTTCGTGAAATTCTAGGACGTCTTTTTCATCTGTCATATATTTTCTCTTTGTATTGAGAACTCCTAACGGCAACCAAAAGGTTCCATACCAGTGTCAATAGGGTACGGATCACGATTGATATACAATATCGGACAGTAAGAAGGCAAACAATCAGTTTGTTTTTACCGTTCTAGATACTGCAGTTTTTCTTTAACCTCTTCCCATTCCGCGGCATCCGGTGGGGCGGGTTTCAATTCAGTAATTACGGGCCAATTCTGTGAGAGTTCGGTATTCAGTTCAAGAAAATGACGTTGGTCGTCGGGTAAGTCATCCTCAGCATATATCGCATTTACCGGGCATTCGGGTTCGCACAGACTGCAGTCGATGCACTCATCCGGATCGATAACCAAGAAATTTGGCCCCTCATGAAAACAATCAACCGGGCACACTTCAACGCAATCGGTGTATTTGCAACGAATGCAGGATTCTACGACCACATAGGTCATTCACGTACTCCTAAAAATTGAACTCAAGGATTTTCTAAAGGGCCGTATTGTAGGGTTTCGCGGAACGCGGGTAAATCCACAATACTGTAAGATTATTCGTCAATCAATTTGTTTATTTCGTATAGAAAATCCAAGGCGTCGCGTGGTGTCATCTCATCAGGATGACGGGACTTGAGTTTATCCACTGCCAATCGTTTACGGTGGTCACCGTCAAACAACGCCAGTTGATGTTTAGGCGGGCTATTACCGCTGGATTCAACATAACCGGTTTCCAGCGATGTGAGTTTTTGCCGTGCATTTTCTATGACATCGCCTGGGACACCGGCAAGCCGTGCGACTTGTAGTCCATAACTCTGACTGGCCGGACCGTCTTTCACTGAGTACAAGAAAACAATATCCGCACCGTGTTCGACGGCATCCAGATGAACATTGCGTGTCGCCGGTAGTTGTTCGGCCAAACTGGTGAGTTCGAAATAATGTGTCGAAAACAATGTAAAAGCACGTACCCGATTGGCGAGGTCACCGGCACAGGCCCAGGCCAGCGACAGCCCATCGAATGTACTGGTACCGCGTCCGATTTCATCAACCAACACGAGGCTATTGGCGCTGGCGTTGCGAATAATATGCGCCATCTCGGTCATTTCTACCATGAAAGTCGAACGTCCTCCGGACAAATCATCCGCCGCACCGATGCGCGTGAAGATGCGATCTACAGCGCCGACAAATGCGCTATCAGCCGGTACAAAACATCCTGTATGGGCGAGCAAAACAATAAGTGCGATTTGTCGCATGTAAGTGCTTTTTCCACCCATGTTCGGACCGGTGATGATCAACATGCGGGTTTTGTCGTCCAGACTCAAATCATTACCGATAAAGTCGCGTTGCAATCCAAACTCAACTACCGGATGCCGACCGTTTTTGACATCCATACGATTGCTATCGGTAAATTCCGGTTTAGACAAATTTAAAGCTTGCGCGCGTTCCGCAAAATTATTCAACACATCGATCTCTGCCAAAGCGAATGCACATGACTGCAGTTCCGGCAGATCGGGTAACAATTGTTTTAGTAATTCTGCGTAAAGCCACTTTTCGCGCGCTAACGCTTTGTCTTTAGCGCTTAGAATTTTGTCTTCAAAGACTTTCAGCTCTTCGGTAATAAAGCGTTCGGCGTTTTTGAGTGTTTGCCGGCGCAGGTACTCATCCGGCGCCTGGTCAGATTGGCCGCGAGGAATTTCGATGTAATAGCCGTGCACCCGGTTGTATTGTACTTTGATACTTTTGATGCCAGTGCGTTCGCGTTCACGAGTTTCCAGCTCAAGCAAGAACCCGCTTGATGTGTCGCGCAGGCCGGTTAACTCATCCAATTCGGCATCAAATCCACGCCGAATCATGCCGCCATCGCGTATGGTGGCGGGTGGTTCTTCTACTATCGCTCGGTTGAGTAGATCCAGAACTTCAGGGAACGGATGAATACGTTTCGATAGTTGTCCGATATGCGGCGAGTCCAGATTCGACAATGTTTCGCCGACAGCAGGCAGCGCTTCCAGCGCCATGCGTAAACGCACCAGGTCACGCGGTCTGGCACTCTGCAAGGCCACGCGCGCGAGTATGCGTTCAACGTCGCCAATTTGTTTGAGCGATTTTTGTAAATCGGGATAAGCATTTTTCTCAAGTAGTATTTCTACTGCCTGATGACGCAGACGCAGTTGTTGATGGTCTCGCAGTGGCCCGTGAAACCAGCGGCGCATTAAGCGGCCACCCATTGGTGTGGTGCAATTATCGAATAACTCGACCAAAGTGTGTTCACTGCCGCCGCTGAGATTCTTTTCAATCTCCAGATTGCTGCGACTGACTGCGTCGATTATAAGTTGGTCGTTTGATTGTTCAAATACAACCTCGCGCACATGGGGCATCACACCTTTGTGCACGTCTTTGACATATTGCAATAACGCACCGGCGGCGCAGGTAGCGTGCGGAAAAGAATCACAACCGAATGCGGTGAGATCGCCGGTATTCAATTCCTTGCGTAAAATGTCCTGCGCACGATTGGATTCGAAATACCAATCCGGCGTGGCCTGAAGAGTTTGCGTTGTTGATTTTTGTAATTGTGCGAATTGCTCCGATTGTTCCGGCGCCAGTAGTTCCGCCGGTTGCAAGCGTTCTAACTCATTAAGTAACGCGTCCCAATTGTCGAGTTCTTTGCCAAAAAATCGTCCACTGGATAACTCCATGGCTGCCAGTCCGAATTTAGTGCCCGCCGGAAAAATCGCACACAGTAAATTTTCTTTGCGGTCTTGCAGCAAGTCTTCTTCAGTTAAGGTTCCCGGTGTCAGCACACGCACGACTTTTCGTTCCACCGGGCCTTTGGACGTGCTCGGGTCGCCTACTTGCTCGCAAATGGCGACGGACAGGTTTTGCCTTACCAATTTCGCGAGGTATTGGTCGACGCTGTGAAATGGGACGCCCGCCATGGGGATAGGCTGACCGGCGGACTGGCCACGTGCGGTGAGCGTGATGTCGAGTAGATTTGCGGCACGTTCGGCATCTTCAAAAAATAATTCGTAAAAATCACCCATACGATAAAACAACAACACATCCGGGTATTCAGCTTTAATGCCGAGGTATTGACGCATCATTGGCGTGTGGGACGCCAATGGTGGGTCTAGAGTGTTGTCCAGTGCTTTATTCACCTCCTAAATAGTTCGCCCGCACGCTACTCGCTAAGTCTGTGATGCTTCTACAATGTCCATCAGTTGAGGAAAAATATTCGGGTTAGCAGCGACCAGATTGCCGCTTTGCAAATGACCCTGTTCACCATCGAAATCGGCTATTAATCCGCCTGCTTCCTGTACCAACAAGCAACCGGCGGCGATATCCCAGATACTTAAATCCATCTCCCAGAAACCGTCAAAACGTCCCGCCGCGACATGCGCCAAATCCAGCGCCGCGGAACCTGCACGACGTATTCCGCTGGTGCGTGGCAACACGGCGCGAAAAACATTGACCCATTCATCGACACGATGGATGGCTTTGAACGGAAAGCCGGTACCGATGAGTGCGTTTTGCATGCGATTGACATTGCTCACGCGTAGTCGCCGATTGTTCAGGTTCGCGCCGTTGCCACGCGATGCGGTGAACAGTTCGTCGCGCACAGGATCGTAAATCACACCTTGATCGAGGATGCCTTTGTGCATCAGTGCGATGGATACGGAATAATGTGGAAAACCGTGCAGATAATTAGTAGTGCCGTCCAACGGATCAATAATCCATTGATATTCGTCGTCGCCTTGCTTGCCACTTTCTTCAGCCAGGATGGCGTGACCGGGATAAGACGATTGCAAGATGTGAATAATCTCGCCTTCCGCCATGCGGTCGACTTCGGATACAAAATCAGCCGGCCCCTTGGACTCAATGTTGATTCGATCAAGCCGGTCTGAATAGCGCAGCATAATATCGCCCGCGCGCCGGGCCGCCTTGATAGCAATGTTTAGCATGGGATGCATTATTTATCTCCGTTACATGATTTTTCGCGAAACATCCGCAGTCCCATTTGTTACAGGCTGAATGTGCGCCGGGCGGTTACAATACACGGTGTGCGTGATGGGTGCAGCGATTCTAGCGATGCAGGCACCAAAACGAAACCAAAAAGCGAGTTAACCCGAGTTTAAGGAATAATTCTAATGGCTAACGAAAACATTCGTGTGGTTCTGGTTGAACCCACTCACCCCGGTAATATCGGCGCGACTGCCCGCGCCATGGCCAACATGGGTCTGCGTCGCTTGTATCTGGTATCGCCAAAAGCGTTCCCAACCGAAGATGCTTACGCGCGTGCGGCTGGAGCAAACTGGGTTTTGGATGAGGCCGTCGTGACTGAATCATTGGACCAGGCCATCGCGGATTGTGATTTTTTGATCGCCACGACGGCGCGGTCACGCGCAGTGGACTGGCCGAGTCTGTCGCCTAAAGAGGCGGCGGCGAAAGTAGTCGAAGCGAGTAACGCAGGACAGGTTGGACTGCTGTTTGGTCGCGAGAGCCGTGGTCTGAAGAATGATGAAATCGACCGTTGTCAGTTTCTTGTTCACATCCCCAGCGATGAAGAATTTTCCTCACTGAACCTGGCCAGTGCCGTCTTGTTAATGGCGTATGAGATGCGCATGTTAACCAGGCAAGTGGTACCGGCGGAACCACCGGTTGAAGCAGAATACCAGCCCGCGAACGATAGACAAATGCAGGGCTTTTATCGGCATCTCGAAACGACGCTGAGCGATATCGACTTTATTAAGGCGACTTCGTCCACAAAACTGATGCGTAAGATAATCCGCGTGTTCAACCGTTCGCGTTTGTCGGTTGAGGAAGTTAATATTCTGCGCGGCATCCTGAGCACTATCCAGCAACGCCGCCAATGAGTCGATTGAGCGGTTGTGGTAAAATAGCCCTTGAATTTTAGGGGTTTGGCGCTCATATCCTTGATTTAGATCGCGGAGTAATTTATGGCAGTAACATTGACGGAAGCGGCGGCTGACCGTGTAAAAAATTATCTGGCTTCCCGCGGAAAGGGGGAAGGCCTGCGTCTGGGCGTAAAAACCACTGGATGCTCAGGTCTGGCTTATGTCGTGGACTATGCCGATGAGATTGAAGACCAGGATCAGGTGTTCGAAAGTCACGGTGTCAAAGTCATCGTAGACAGCGAACGAATGGATGTTATCGACGGCACGGAAATCGATTTTCGTGTGGACGGTATTTTTTCTTCGTTCTTCTTTAAAAACCCCAATGTCACGGGGGAATGTGGCTGTGGTGAAAGTTTTACCGTCGGCTAATTAAACGCAATATGTTTGCTTTTGTTGATGGCTTTATCATTCTCGCCTTTTACTAGAATTCAAATCCATGCAATCCGTTGAAGTGGCTTTGCCTGAGCAACGGCGCAACGCCCGTCGTGTTGCCGTGTCTACTCTCGGGTGCAAGGTTAATGCCTTCGAATCGGAATTAATTGCACAAAGTCTTGGCTCGGATTCATGGAACCGGGTCAACCCGCGAGAGACAGCCGACCTATACGTGATTAATACCTGTACCGTAACACGTGAAGCCGATCGGCAAGCACGCCAGGAAGTGCGGCGTGTAATTCGGCAAAATCCTGATGCGATGGTGGTGGTCACCGGATGTTACGCGCAATTGGAACCCGCGGCCTGCACGAATATTCCCGGCGTCGATTTAGTCGTGGGTAATGCCAGCAAGCTGGATATTCATACCTTATTGCCGAAATTCCAACGCGGTGAGGTGCCCCAAGTATTGGTTGACGACCTGGATGAACATATCAGTCTCCCGTCCGGGTTATTGACCGGATTTGACGGGCACACACGCGCTTTTGTCCAGGTACAGCAAGGCTGCAATCAAGGCTGTACCTTTTGCATTATCCATCAGGCGCGTGGCCCCAGCCGATCATTGGCCCCGACATTAATTAAACACCAGGTCGAACGTTTATTGCTCAACGGGTACAAGGAAATCGTCATATGCGGTGTCGATTTGGGGTCGTACGGTGAGGATACCGCGCAAACTGACGAACCCAGGATGGATCTGACTGACTTGTTGGGCGAAATCGTGCAGACCGGTCAGCGGCTCGGTGCGCCATTTCGCATTCGTTTGAGTTCGCTGGACCCGGCGCACTTAACGGATAAATTGATTCGATTCATGGCTGAACAGCCGGAGATCTGCCCGCATCTGCATTTATCGTTGCAGAGTGCGAATAGCCTGATCCTTAAACGCATGAAACGACGTTATGGTCGTGAGTTAGTGTATGAACGCATCCAGAAAATGCGTGCGTGCATGCCCGATCTGGTTATCAGTGCCGACGTGATGACCGGCTTTCCAACCGAATCGGACGAACAATTCCAGGATACATTGCAGGCGATAGACGATCTTAAAATCGCGTATCCGCATGTTTTCCCGTATTCAGAACGGGACGGGACGCCCGCGGCACGTATACCCAGGCAAATTTCAGTGGCTGAACGCAAGCAACGGGCGCGCCGGGTACGTGAAGCAGGTGAACGTGTACAAGAAAGTGTTCTGGCACGGTGGGTTGACCAATTCGCCCGGGTTTTAGTTGAGGGTCACAGTAAGCAAACTCCCCAATACCTGCGAGCACGCATGGATAATTACTTACCGGTGCACGTACCGGGTTCCGCGAAAGACGGCGAATGGTTGAATGTGGTACTAAAGTCGGTCGAGCAGGGTGCGTTGCTCGCGAAAACAATCACGGAGTAAGCATCGAGAAGGTTTTTTGCCAATCCGATAGGCGTTACAATAGCGCCCGGTTAACCGCCCCATTCGTGGGGCATTCTTTTATCTACTTTAGGAGTTGTCTGCTATGGGGGTCGAACGAACCTTCTCTATTATCAAGCCTGATGCCGTTGGCAAAAATCTGATCGGTAAAGTGTGTGAACGTCTGGAATCTGCAGGTCTTAGTATCGTAGCCAGTCGCATGGTGCATCTGAGCAAACAGCAGGCGCAGGATTTTTACGCCGTGCACAAAGAACGACCGTTTTATAATGACTTATGCGACTTTATGACATCCGGTCCTGTGGTGGTTCAAGTGCTTGAAGGCGAAAATGCCATCAGCAAGAACCGGGAAGTCATGGGTGCGACCAATCCGGCTGAAGCCGCACTGGGGACGATTCGGGCCGATTTCGCGTCTTCCGTAGAAGAGAATGCAGTACACGGATCCGATGCGCCGGAGACAGCGAAGACCGAGATCGCATTTTTCTTTAGTGAAGATCAAATTTGCCCGCGCACCCGCTCCGCCTGATTCGCTGTTGAGATGCTTAGCACTGACCGCACCAATTTGCTCGAACTTGATCCGCAGGCCATGCAGGGTTTTGTGACGGGTATGGGTGAGCGCAGTTATCGCGCGGGTCAGTTATTAAAATGGATTTACCATCGCGGCGTGACGCAGTTCTCCGATATGACCGATTTAAGCAAGGAGTTACGTCAACGTCTGCTGGAAAACGCCGAGATAAAACTGCCGGAAATCACTCGCGACCAGGTGTCCAGCGATGGAACGCGCAAGTGGTTGTTACAAGTGGATAATAAGAACGGCATTGAGACGGTTTTTATTCCAGACGAAGACCGGCGCACACTGTGTGTCTCATCCCAGGTCGGTTGCGCCTTGAATTGCACGTTTTGTGCAACAGCGCTGCACGGCTATAACCGCAATCTGACCACGGCGGAAATCATTGGTCAGGTTTGGTTGGCGGATCGGTTGTTGCGTCAAGACGGTTACGAACGGCCATTAAGTAATGTTGTGCTGATGGGTATGGGCGAACCGTTATTAAATTTTGACAACGTGGTCAGCGCAATACGCTTAATGTTGGATGATTTGTCTTTTGGATTATCGCGTCGCCGGGTGACGTTGAGTACCGCTGGCGTGGTGCCGGGGATTGACAAGCTGCGCGAAGAATGTCCGGTCAGTCTTGCTGTATCATTGCACGCACCCACGGACGCGTTACGCAGCCAGTTAGTACCATTAAATCGCAAGTATCCAATCAAGCTACTGCTCGATGCCTGTCGGCGTTACGTGCGCGATCAACCACGCAGCCGTATCACATTTGAATACACCATGATCGACGGTGTCAACGATAGCCCTGAACAGGCAAGGCAGTTAGCTCGAGTGCTGCATGATGTGCCGGCAAAAATCAATTTGATTCCGTTTAATCCGTTTCCCGGAATAGAATTTAAACGGTCTAGTTCGGATGCGATTGAGAAATTTCGCGATATTTTGTATTGCAAAGACATCGTGACCATTACCCGCAAAACCCGTGGCGATGATATCGATGCAGCCTGCGGTCAATTGGCGGGTCAATTCACGGACAGAACCAGGCGTTCAACACGTATGACGGCCACGGTGAATTTACAATGAGATTTGTTCTTGTACTCCTGTTCGCTTGCGGTGTCGTGTTGTTTTCGGGTTGTACCACACCACCTGCAAAAAAATGGGATAACGACAAACGAGCGGACTTGCACGTACAACTCGGTTTGGATTACCTGCGTCGTAACCAATTAGACACCTCGCAAAAAGAACTCGACCTCGCCTTAACCATTAATCCTAATCATTCTGAAGCAAATTATATTGCGGCATTACTGAATGTTCGTTTGAAGAAAGACGACGTCGCGGGCAGGCATTTTAAGCGTGCACTACACTCCGATCCCGCCAACCATGCTGCACGCCGTGACTATGGCGCACACTTGTGTCGCCTGGGACGTTCAAGTGATGGACTGACCCAGTTGGAAACAGCGTTAGCCGACCAGCTTAATCCGCGTCCTGACGTTGCCGCGATGACCGCGGGTGTCTGTTTAATGGATAGTGATCTGGACAAAGCCGAAGAGTATTTTCGTCAAGCATTGCGGAAAAACCCTGGCCTGCCACCGGCCTTGTATAACATGGCAAAAATCAGTTACGAGCGTGAAGAATATTTGTCGGCTCGTGCATTTTTGGAGCGGTTTTTTTCGGTTAGCCCGGGTACGCCGGACAGTTTGTTTTATGCGGTAAAAGTCGAGCGGCAACTTGGCGCGCATGATGTGGCACAACAATATGCCAAACAACTGCGAGTGAATTTTCCTAACGCGGAACAGACACGCGAGTTGTTAAATCTGGAATAACCAAGGCCCATTGGAAAATATTTTTTGTGTTGTTGGAATAGCAGCAGCACATGCGTAATGTCACGAGAAAAATCCGAAAAATCATAGCGATTTCCTGTTCAATAATTAGCTGAGATGAGTGAACAAATCAAAGCCATCAAAGGCATGAAGGATTTATTGCCTGATGCGATAGATGTTTGGCATGGCGTCGAACAGGTGATACGTGAACTGACCGAGGCTTATGGGTATGCGGAAATTCGTTTGCCAATTGTCGAGCGAACCGAATTGTTCAAACGTTCGATTGGTGAGTATACGGATATTGTCGAAAAAGAAATGTACACTTTTACCGACAACGACGGCGATCAATTGACTTTGCGTCCGGAGGCGACCGCTAGTTGTATGCGTGCCGGTATTGAGCATGGCCTGTTTTATAAGAAACCAGCGCGACTATGGTATCTCGGACCCATGTTCCGGCATGAACGACCACAAAAAGAACGTTACCGGCAGTTTTATCAATTCGGTATCGAAGCCATCGGATGGCCCGGCCCTGATATCGACGCGGAAGTATTACTGTTTGGCGAGCGGCTCTGGAGAAAACTGGGCGTCACTGATGTGACGCTGGAGATCAACAGCCTGGGTTCGGCTGCAAGCCGACACCAATTTAAAAATGATTTGGTGAGTTATTTACAATTGCACGAGACCGATCTAGATGCGGATAGTCAACGCCGAGTAAATGGCAACCCGCTTAGAATTCTTGATAGCAAAAACGAGCAAACGCAAGAGATATTGGACGGCGCGCCCAACCTGTTGGACTATTTGGACAGCGAAGCCAGGCAGCATTTTGACGGTCTGTGTGGTTATCTGGATGAAAATAAGGTCAACTATCGTGTAAATCCCCGATTAGTGCGGGGGCTGGACTATTATTCCAGTACGGTTTTCGAGTGGGTGACTGATAAACTCGGCGCGCAGAATGCAGTTTGTGCGGGTGGCCGATATGATGGCTTAATCGAACAACTCGGTGGTCAGTCGACACCCTCGGCGGGGTTTGCGATGGGTATGGAACGGGTTATTGCACTGGCTGCACAAAACGATGCTTTGAGCTGGCAAAGATCACCTGATGTCTACCTGGTGTTGATGGGCGATGCAGCACGGCAGGCAGGTCTGGGTTGGGCGGAGAAACTGCGTGACCGGAACATAAAAACTATCGTGCATTGTGGTGAAGGCAGTATGAAATCACAAATGAAGCGCGCGGATAAGTGCGGCGCGCAATTTGCGTTAATATTGGGCGACGATGAAATTGCGCAAGGAACGGCGACGATAAAATCCTTACGTAATGATACTGAGCAACAACAACTGGCCATGGAGCAGGTGGTAGACTATTTGAAACCGCGTGCTGACACGTAACCTGTTTTCGCGTTAAGTATTTTGAAATTTACAGTTTTTAATAGGTGAGCAATTGGTAAATCCACACGAAGATAACGAACAACTGGATCACGCCCACGAATGGTGGAAGAAAAATGGTTCTGCTGTCATCGGCGGAATAGTGCTGGGACTGATCGGCGTGTTGGGTATCAACTACTGGCAAACTTATCAGACCAACAGGGCGGAGGCGGCATCCACCTTGTTTGATCAAATGAGTCAGGCTTTTCGCGACGATGATCAGGAAAACGCCGTACTGACAGGCGAGGATATTGTCGCAAATTATTCGAGTACGCCATACTCCGCATCCGCGTCTTTGTATCTGGCAAAAATCAAAGTTGAAGACAAAGATTATGCCGGCGCCAAACAACATTTGCAGTGGGTAGTCGACAATGCAAAAAGTCCGTCAATGATGCATACCGCTACCGTTCGATTGGCCTATCTTGCCCTTGCGGAAAATCAGCCAGAACAGGTTTTAACGTTGTTGGAGAATGCGAATGCAAGCGCGTTTGAACCGCAGTATCAGGAACTCTTGGGAGATGCCTACAATGCACTTGGGCGTAATGGCGAAGCGGCTACGGCCTACGATAAAGCACTAAAAGGGCTAACGGATGGTTCGCCTTATGCAAGCATTCTCAATCAAAAAATCAACAAAGCCAACGCGGCGGCTGAATAATGTTGAAAAACCCGGGCAATTTATGAACGTGTATAAGAACGGTTTTAAAGCTTTTACTATTTTGCTTGTCGCGCTGGCCGTCAGCAGTTGCGGATTATTCAAATCGAAAAAAGAAAAACAGGACATTGTTATTCCGGATCCGATTCCAGTAGCCAGTCAGACCGCTTCCGTACAACGTATTTGGAAACGAAAAATTGGTGATTTTGAAAAATCTTTCGCTAGACTCGTGCCTGCGCTAGGTCCGGATCGTTTACTGGTCACGTCGCCCAATGGTCGCGTCCAGGCGATTGACCGCAAAACAGGCGACCAGATATGGCAAGTTAAATTGAAACAGGATATCAATGCGGGAGTTGGTTACGGCGGTGGGATTGCAGCATTGGTCACGGAGGATGGTGAATTAATTGCCCTGAGTACTGAAGACGGTTCGGAAAAATGGCGATCATCGTTAAGAGCCGAGGTGTTGGCGCGTCCTGTGATTGGCAATGCGGTTGTGGTTGCACAGGCCGTGGACGGTCAAGTGATGGGTTTAAGTGTGACCAGTGGTTCACGTGAATGGTCTTACCGGCAAACGGTGCCCAGTCTCACTTTGCACGGCACTGCCGAGCCATTGGTGGTGTCTTATTACGCGGTAGCGGGTTTTTCCAATGGACGTCTCGCGGCAATTGAATTGGCGAGTGGCCGTGTCGTGTGGGAATTACCCGTAGGGCAGGCCAGTGGGCAAAATGAAATCGATCGTTTGATTGATATTGATGCGCGACCGGTAATCGACGGCGACACCATGTATGTTGCCGTGTACCAGGGAAATCTGACCGCGATTGAAGTTCGCAGTGGGCAGATTATTTGGTCGAAAGACATATCAACCCACAAAGACTTCAGTGTTGATTCAAACAGACTCTATGTGATCGATGACAAGGAACGTTTGCTGGCAATCAACCGCGCCTCGGGCGAAGTCGAATGGACAGCGGATTGGTTATCGCATCGCGCACCGACAGGTACGGTAACGACCAATGCTTTTGTTGCCGTTGCCGATGCCAGCGGTTTTTTATACTTAATCGACAAGGAGTCGGGCGAGGCTGCCGCACAAGTTCGTGTTGCGAAAGACGGTGTGCAGGATACACCTATTTGGGATGATGATACTCTGTATGTACAAGGCCGCAACGGTGTATTGAACGCCTACCAGATTCAAGACCAGTAAAGCATCGCTTAACTCAACTATGTGCCGCGACCGGCACGATAAAATAGCTGCGTTCTCATCGTAATTGAAGCAATGAAACCCGTCATCGCGCTGGTGGGCCGACCCAATGTCGGTAAATCCACGCTTTTTAATACCTTGACCCGGTCACGCGCTGCGTTGGTAGACGATAAACCAGGCGTTACCCGTGATCGTTTGTATGGTGACGGTGAAACTGATGGTAAGGCATTTATCGTCGTCGACACTGGTGGCTTAGGTCATGATGAAGACGACCTGGAAACGGTTATCGGTTGGCATGTTGAGCAAGTTATCCAGGAAGCCGATCAGATTTTGTTGATCGTGGATGGGCGAGAAGGCATAGCCCCCTACGATGAACACATCGCAGTACAGTTGCGTTCCCATGCCACCAAGCTGACCGTGGTGGTTAACAAAACCGAGGGAGTCGAAGCATCGACCGCGGTCGCTGACTTCCAGCAGTTGGGTCTTGGACAACCCTTCGCCATATCCGCAAAGCGCGGTGATGGCATCGTGCCGTTGATGCAAGCTGTATTGCATGATGTTTCATCACAGGACGATGATGTCACTGGCGATACTGCTATTGACGAATCGGTTCCTGCGATTGCCATTGTCGGTAGACCTAATGTTGGCAAGTCGACCTTGATAAACCGGCTGCTCGGCGAGGAGCGTGTCATTGTGCAAGACCGTCCCGGTACAACGCGGGATTCAGTTTCGATTCCATTGATGCGTGATGACAAGCACTATCAGTTGATCGACACGGCAGGTGTGCGGCGCAAAGCGCGCATACAAGAAAATATTGAAAAGTATTCGGTGATCAAAACCATTCAAGCGATTGATCGATGCAATGTCGCGGTAATGATGCTCGATGCCCAAGAGGGTATAACCGAACAGGATGCAGCGATTTGTGGCATGATTCTCAATGCAGGCCGGTCTATTATTTTGGCGGTTAACAAATGGGACGGACTGGAGGAGGTTGCGCGCAAACGCATCCGTATAGACGTTGAACGACGCCTTCCTTTTTTACCACCGTGTGATGTCGTGTTTATGTCCGCATTACACGGCAGTAAAGTGGATGAGATCCTTCCCGCAGTAGACCGGGCATTTGCGTCGGCTACGTTACGATTGCCCACATCGCTGGTTAATCGTTATTTGGGTAAGGCCTTACAGACGTTGGCGCCACCGGTATATCGTGGTCGTCCTATTAAATTGAAATACGCACAACAAAGCGGCGTTAATCCACCGACTATCGATATTTACGGAAATCAGGTGCAGGGCGTTCCAGCGTCGTATCGACGTTACTTGTCGAACTATTTTGGCAAGGCATGTAAGTCAAGCGGTACGCGCATACGCATTCGTTTTCGTCAGAGCGAAAATCCCTACGCCAGTAGAACAAGACGTAAAACCAAAAAGAGATCGCGGTGATATACGCGCAAGTCGTTAGCGCTCAGATTTTGTTTTGAACATCAAATTATACGGATTTACCTGGTTCCCATTTAGCAACACAACCCACAGCAACGCTGTCTGAGCGTCTTTTTCATTTACGGACGCAACAGCAACGTTCTCTGACTTCGTCAATTTTTGGTCAAGCGTTACTAAACTATTGTTGAGATTAGGAAACAGACTGATCAAGCCTTGGCCATGATCAATCGCCAGGGCGACTCCTGATTCATCGAGTTGTAGTACGAGTATGACTGTACCTGCTGCAGGTGCGAGAACATCAATATCACTGGTCAAGTTGTAGGTCAGACCAAAATAAGTGTTATCGGTGCGCAGGTGCGCGGTAGTGTCCGTCACTGGTGCGCCTAACGGTAAGTCAGGTGTATTTGTATCTGTCCATAGCCGTTGCAGCGGGTTAAGAAATTCCAGTTTTTGTTGTTTATTGACTACAGAATCGTCGTTTCCGTTATTTGAATCTTGCACTTTCGATAAATCGGAATTATTTGCATAAACATTAAATGGCTGGGTGGTTTCGCGTAACGAGGGTGTGCTGAACTTGATAATATATTGTCCCGGAACCTGATCGATACCGAGTCCAATGATCGCGTACCAGATGTCTGCTTCCCGTGTGACCAGTAGACGTCGCTGTCCAAACCAGGCCTGGGGTATTTCGTTTTGTGATTTGATCAGTGGAACGACGGCGACACCGCCAGGTACTGGATTTGCTTCGGGTAAAAAAGCTGCTGCGTTATTGCAACAGACGGTAATGATGAAAACAGCGAGTGTGTTAAGTATTGGTTTCATTAACAGTGCATAACAAATGACCTCGTGCCAAATCCGCCCTGATCCGGCGTCCTTCACCCGTCTCATCTGCGTTGTGCAGGACAGTATTGGATTCAACATCACGCACGATGGCATAACCCCGGCCCAGTGTCGCCAAGGGATTAACACTGCCTAGCCGCGTGGACAATAATGCATGGCGTTGGGATTGCGCCGAGAGTATGTCTTTTATTTTTTTAATCAATTTATCGTTAACGATTTCATATTGCCGCTTTTTTCTTGCCAGTTGCGAAACCGGGGAGTGTTGTTGTAAGTCGGTTTGCAGTTTCGAGATGGCGAACTGTAATTCGTTTGTTTTGTTACGTTGCAGTAGCTGCAGTTGTTTAATACTGGCGTCGAGTTGATGGCGAAGTGTCGCCAGTCGTTGCCGGGGATGAACCAGTCGCCGGGTCAGCCAATCGATTGCTTGCGCTCTTTGTTGAATATTATCTTTGAGTAACCTGGAGAATGTTCGACGCGTGGCGATGAGATGATTAATCAATTGCCGTTGATCGGGCGATAACAATTCCGCCGCGGCGGTTGGCGTGGCGGCGCGTACATCCGCGGTAAAGTCGGCAATGGTTAAATCCACTTCATGTCCGATTGCCGACACGATTGGAATTGAACAGTGCCCAATTGCACGGGCCACCATTTCTTCGTTAAATGCCCATAAGTCTTCCAGCGAACCACCACCACGAGCCAGTATCAAGGCGTCGCAATCCTGCCGCTTATCCGCCAATTCAATAGCATTGACGATGGCAGGCGCGGCTTCTGTTCCTTGAACAGGAACCGGCAAGATCAAAACAGAAAGAACAGGATATCGTCGTCTGAAATTAGACAAGATGTCACGTATCACCGCGCCACTGGGTGAGGTGATAACGCCAATTCGCTGGCAGTTTTCGGGTAATTCGAGTTTTCGTTCCGTGTCGAACAGTCCTTCGCCGGCGAGTTTATTTTTCAGTACTTCGAATGCACGTCGTAATGCGCCTTCACCAGCTTCTTCGATATGGTCTATTACCAGTTGATAGTCGCCCCTGTTTTCATACAAAGTAATTTTGCCGCGCACCAGGACCTGCATACCTTCCGCCGGGGCGCATGAGGACGCGACACGCCGATTACGAAATAGAGCGCAACGAATCTGCGCGTTTTCATCTTTGAGTGAAAAATACTTATGTCCAGAAGCCGGGTTCGCCAGATTAGATATCTCGCCCTCGACCCACACATGCGGGTAGCTCATCTCCAGTAAACCGCGAACTTCGCTGTTAAGCTCGCTTACGCGATAAACTTGTCGGTTATCGGTGACAGGATCAAATTCCATATAGTAATAAACTCAACAAATTGGGGTGGTTGTCGATTGAAACCACAATATCTAGTTTACTGAGTCGGTGTCAATCCGTATAATCCGCCGATGGAAAATATTGAATCTGCCCTCACATTTGACGACATTCTGCTCGTCCCCGCCTATTCCTCCACTCTGCCACGCGACGCTGATTTAAGTACCCGGTTTACCCGGCGCCTGAATCTGAATATTCCGCTGGTATCCGCCGCGATGGATACGGTGACTGAATCCCGCGGCGCCATTTGTCTCGCTCAGGAAGGGGGTATCGGTGTTGTTCACCGTAATTTGCCGCCAGAGAGGCAAGCCAAGGAAGTCAGCCGGGTGAAGAAATTCGAAAGCGGCGTCATTCAGGACCCGTTTACGGTGACAGCCAGTACGACAGTGCAGGAAGTTCTCGATTTGACACGTCGAAAAGGCATTTCCGGTGTGCCGGTTTTAGACGACGGCAAACTGACCGGAATTGTGACCAGTCGTGATTTGCGTTTTGAAACCCGTTTCGATGCGCCGGTCAGCAGTGTGATGACCACGCGGGATAAACTGGTCACGGTAAAAGAAAATGCAAGCCGCGATGAAGTGCAAAATTTATTACACAAGCATCGTATTGAAAAAATCCTGGTCGTTAACGATGACTTTGACCTGAAAGGGTTGATCACGGTTAAGGATATTCAAAAATCGACCGAGTATCCGAATGCCTGCAAAGATGAACACGGACGCTTGATGGTTGCCGCAGCGGTAGGTGTGGGTGCGGACACCGACGAGCGTGTCGCCGCACTGGGAAGTGCGCAAGTCGATGCTATCGTGGTTGACACGGCGCATGGTCATTCCAAAGGAGTCATAGATCGCGTACGGCAGATTAAAAATGAATATCAAAACATCGACGTGGTGGCAGGTAACATTGCAACAGAACGCGCCGCACGGGATTTGATGGACGCAGGAGCGGATGCGGTCAAGGTCGGTATCGGGCCAGGTTCGATCTGTACTACACGTATGGTGGCGGGAGTAGGCGTGCCACAAATTACTGCGATTACGAATGTAGCGCGTGCTGTGCGTGATACCGATGTGCCGATGATTGCCGATGGTGGTATTCGTTTTTCAGGTGACATCGCCAAAGCACTTGCAGCCGGGGCGCATTGCATCATGATTGGTGGCCTATTCGCGGGTACCGACGAGTCGCCGGGTGAGATCGATCTGTACCAAGGACGATCCTATAAAAGTTATCGCGGTATGGGTTCGCTCGGTGCGATGCAAAATGGTTCCAAGGATCGTTATTTTCAGGAAGGCGTTTCCAGTAGCGACAAACTCGTGCCGGAAGGCATAGAAGGGCGGGTGCCCTATAAAGGACCCATGGTAAATATTATTCACCAACTGGTTGGTGGCGTGCGCTCCAGTATGGGTTACACCGGTAGTGCAAACTTGCAGGACATGCGCGATCGATCAAACTTCGTGCGTATCAGCAATGCGGGTATTCGTGAAAGTCATGTGCATGATGTGACAATAGTCAAGGAAGCACCAAATTATCAGCGCGAATATTAACTAATTCACTTTAAGCACTGAATGAGTTATTCGCAGATCCATGGTGACCGGATTCTTATTCTGGATTTCGGCGGGCAGTATACGCAACTCATTGCACGCAATATTCGGGAAGCCAATGTTTATTGTGAGATTTACCCCTACGATGTTGAACCTGATTCAATCAAAATATTTGCGCCGAAAGGAGTAATTCTGTCTGGCGGGCCGGAGACGGTCACCACAACCGAAACACCACGCGCACCGCAAATCGTATTTGATTTGGCAGTACCCATTCTGGGTATTTGCTACGGCATGCAGACTATGGCTGCGCAGTTGGGCGGCGTAGTAGAGACCGCGGATCATCAGGAATACGGGTACGCCAGTGTACAGTTGCAAAACGACTGCCCGTTATTTCGTTTCAATAACGCACAAAGAACCGAACTCGATGTGTGGATGAGTCATGGTGATCACGTTGTAGAATCACCGCAGGGCTTTACGGTTTTAGCCTCAACATCGAACGCACCGCTGGCGGCCATTGGTGACGACAATCGTCATTATTATGGCGTTCAGTTTCATCCCGAAGTAACCCACACCGAATGCGGTAGTGAAATCCTGAATACATTTGTTCACAAGATTTGTGCCTGTGGCAGTGCATGGACGCCCGGAAATATTGTTAACGACTTGATTGAATCGGCGCGTAAGCAGGTCGGCCATGATCGTGTCATTCTGGGTCTGTCCGGTGGGGTTGACTCATCGGTCGTTGCGGCGCTGTTACACAAGGCGATTGATTCACGCCTGCAATGCATATTTGTGGACAATGGTCTCTTGCGTAAAGGTGAATCCGAACAGGTGATGCAAACATTTTCACAACACCTTGGCGCCAGCGTAAAAATGGTAGATGCGGAGCAGCGATTTCTCGAAGCGTTGCGTGGGATCAACGATCCGGAAGAAAAACGCCGCATTATTGGTAAGACGTTCATCGATGTTTTTCAGGAAGAAGCCGCCCAGATCGAAGGCGCAAAATGGCTGGCGCAAGGTACGATCTATCCCGATGTGATTGAATCCGCAGGCGCTAAAACAGGTAAGGCAAAACTCATCAAGTCGCACCACAACGTCGGTGGTTTGCCCGAGACGTTACATCTGAGCTTGCTTGAACCACTGCGTGAATTATTTAAAGACGAAGTTCGCAATATCGGTATTGAACTGGGTTTGCCAAAGGAAATGGTATTTCGTCATCCTTTTCCAGGGCCGGGACTGGGTGTTCGTGTATTGGGCGAGATAAAAAAAGAGTATCTGGATTTGTTGCGTGAAGCCGATGCAATCTATCTTGAAGAGTTGCATAAGAATAATTTGTACGATGAAATCAGTCAGGCGTTCGCGGTTTTCTTGCCGGTTAAGTCTGTTGGTGTCGTTGGCGATAACCGCGCTTACGAATATGTTATCGCACTGCGCGCCGTGGAAACGGTCGATTTTATGACCGCCAATTGGAAACGCATGCCATACGACGTGTTGGCGACTATTTCCAATCGAATAATTAATGAAGTACGTGGCATCAGCCGGGTGACTTACGATATCTCGGGCAAACCACCGGCTACCATTGAGTGGGAATAACTCTAGCTGCTAAGGGATAATTTCCATGCGGCATGAACATTGGATGGCTGAGGCATTAGCGTTTGCGGAGAGGGCGCGCGATACCGGCGAAGTGCCCGTGGGCGCGGTAGTTGTGTGTAACGAGAGGATTGTTGGACAGGGCTGGAATCAATCCGTCGGCAAACGTGACCCAACGGCCCATGCGGAAATAAATGCTATTCGTGATGCAGGTAAGAAACTTGACAACTATCGACTGAATGACTGTTCGCTTTACGTGACTTTGGAGCCTTGCGTGATGTGTGCCGGTGCTATCGTGCATGCGCGTTTGGCGACTGTCGTGATTGGTGCGCGCGATGCCAAAGTCGGTGCTACAGGTTCTATCGTTAATCTGGTTGAGTCGCCGTTGTTAAATCATCAATGCAAGGTAATCGCCGGCGTCCTCGAAGACCAGTGCAAAACCATTTTGCAGGGTTTTTTTCGCGGCAAACGACAATGAACAAGACCTAAGCCGCCACAGAAAATGAGCCGGGCGTGCTAGAATCGCGCCCGCTGGAGAGGTACCGAAGCGGTCATAACGGCGCAGACTCGAAATCTGTTGGGGGTGTATGCCCCACGTGGGTTCGAATCCCACCCTCTCCGCCAATTATAAGCTGGCTGCCTCCATTACAAGTATCACGGATTTAATACTTACCTTTTAGTTTAAATTCCGCTGTTAAATACGAACATCGCCAGTAGCGGGATCACCGCCAATAAAATAGCGTATATCTCGACCGTACCGATAATATGATTGTGCACAGCCTGTATGTATTCTGTGTACAAAGACCCGGTTAATTCGGCCTTTGCAAATAAGGATAATAACCACCAGCCAACAACTAAGAAAACGATGGTGCCTAAAGTAGTTCCAGCTATGGAAAGCAGGGATATTCCGGCAACAGCAGCGTAAACAAATAATACGACTGGCGCCCAGACCAGTGCCTGGGCGATATGCGCGCTATAGATTTCGTATTGAGAAAGTATCGACCAGTATTGAGTATCTTCTGGTAGCGCGGCGGGACGATACCCGACCGCCGAATCAGCTTCGACTAACATGTTCACACCCCGACTGTAATAGTTTTATTTACTACTTTAATTACGTAGAGTTTAAATCAGTGATGCGATATCACATGAGAACACGAAACAATTTTTTACGTTTTACCATTGGTATGAAGTGAATTATTAATAAAGAAACCTAATTTATTGTTATAAATAAAGAATATTTATTTATTCGAGTAAGATATACATGTTTAGTTTTGAGTCTCGCTAACACCACCCCCGAAACCCAGTTACACGGGGCTTAATCTTTCCACGCGTGAGACGGCGGAATATAGTTTGTTAGGATATACAAATGACAAAATCACACGAGCATGGAGAGATCTTGTATTGGGAATTGGTAAATGTGTTTTGTTATAGTCCGCCCCGATTCAAGATGAGTTACTCCCCCTTACCCCAAAAGGCCCCGCAGGATGCGGGGTTTTTGTAATTCGACCGCTCGAGTCTCGATAAATCTGAGATCTGTTGCCAGTGCAAGGATTTTAGTTTTCAACACACAGCTTTCGGCTTTCGGTTATCTGCTTTCAGCCGTAAAAGCATTATGACGTGGATTAGGTAAGTCACTTAGCGACTCCATCCGATGTGCGAACTTACTTAAACGAATAACTGGCGGCTGAATGCTGACAGATTAGAGCAACAATTAGATTGCGTCGCTGTGCTCGCAAGACATTGTCGCCGCTAAGAACAATCAGATAATATCAATTAGTTCACTCCAAGCGCACGCAGGTTATCACGGGCGATTTTGTCGCCCTGGGATGCGGCACGTTGTAACCATGCTACGGCTTCGGTTGTATCCTGGACGACGCCTTCGCCATTTGCGTACAACACGCCAAGATTGGTTTGCGCGCCAGGATAACCTTGTTCCGCCGCGAGACGATACCATCCGACCGCTGTCGTAATATTTGGCAATACGATTAAGCCGTCTTCATAAATTGATCCCATATCTGCCTGGGCCCAAGCCCGGCCACCGCTGGCAGCTTTTTGAATGGCGGGAAACGCCTGACGACTTAACTCACGTGCTAATGCGGTACTTTTTGGTACGCCGCGTCCACTAGAATACATCATGGCCATACGAAACTTGGCCCGTGGGTTATCGGCGTCGGACAACGGTTTGAGCAGGTTATATGCAACTTGATAGTCACCGCGATAATAGGCGTCGGCACCGGCGATAAGGCGCGACTGTTGACCCTGAGATAAAGCATTTGTTGGTGCAGGTGTGGTAGCAGCGGTAACCGTGGTTGTTGTTGCCGAGGACGCGGTTGTTTCAGGAGTGGTGATTTTTTCCGGTTCAGTCGGGACTGTCGGTTGGTCAGCGGATTGCACCGTTGTTTGTTTGGATTGTTGTTGAGCAATTTGTGTTTTTCTTGCCAGTAATTGTTCGCGTAAACGATTAATTTCCGGTGCTTCCTGGTTTATTGACTCAGCCAATTCAAGATATTTTTGTGCGTTTTCAAATTGATCTTGAATTATGGATTTACTGGCGAAATCAAGATAAGCGTCCTGAATCTTGTCGATACCCGCCAATGCAACACGGTTTTCGGGTTCGAGTTTTAGAATTTGACGGTAATAGAGCAGGGCGTTGTCGTCGTCAGGCAGGGTGAAGCGCTCAATACTAAAGGCATCGTTGGCTTTCTTGAATAATACTTCGATTTGTTGACGGCGTTCGTTCTTCGCCTTCTCCGCGGCGACAACGGCGCGTTGTTCTTCCAGTTCGATTTCCCGTTGTTGCGCTGCTTTCGCGGCAGCAATTTCCTTTTCCTTGTCCAGTGCGTAGTTGGCTATTTCATTGCGTAATTCACTGGCCCCGTAGTGATCCGGTTGAATCAATTCAATCTGCACTAATATCCGATTCGCTGTTTCGAGATCGTCGTTGGTAAAAGCAACCCGTGCATCACCCAGCATGGTGTCGAGAATCCCGTCAATGCCTTGTATTGCAGCGATGTTACCCGGATCCAGCACCAAGGCCGCGCGGTAGGCATCCAGTGCATTGTCACCCGCGGGTTGAATAAGCTGGCCTTCTTTGACATGTCCCGCTGCTTTTTCCAGATGTGATTCGACTGTCGCATCGAGAAAATCCTGCTCCCTGTAGGCGAGCATACGTTCATTATCATTCGGGCGTGTTAATTCGACATCAGGTGTTTCCAAATTCACCGAATCCTCCGAATTGATTAAATCAGTTACTTCGGAACCCGGTATTTCTTTCTCTGCTTCATCCGGTGCAATGCTGGCCTGTTTTTCGTCGGCTGTTGCATCCTTTTTTTCAGCTGGCAGCTCTTTCGAGATTTCGTTCGCAATTGATTCTTGCTCGCCATTTTGAATCGGTGGCACGGGTGATCTAAAACCGAAATACAAGATCGTCACAAGCACAACACAACCCAGGGCTGCCCAACTTATCCAACCTACGCGTTTTGACAAACGATGGATGGGCAGGGCGGTGCGCAGACTGATGGGTGTCGCGGCTACATCAACTTTTGGTTTGTCCTCGGATGTCACCATTGGCGCACGGGCAGGTGGCGCGTCGATTTTCGTGTTATCAACGACTTTTGTGATCGGTTGCAAGCGCTTGTTGTCTTCACGCATACGGCTGCGTGCGAGCAAACCTAAAACCGTTTGCACCGAATCCGGTCGATCTGAAGCGATGGGTTGTAACATCCAGTCAACCACACCCAGAAATCCGCTGCTGTACTTGCCACGCAGGACTTCCCGCGCCGGCACCAGCGGATCGTCCTCGCTTTTTATTGATGCGGCAACGCGGCGCTTTGCCTCGACCGGTGTAATGCCCGTAATACAGCGATAAATAACCGCGCCTAGTGAATACAAATCGGTTGACGGGCCGATGCGCCCACCGAGTTGATAGCGTTCCACGGGTGAATATCCCGTGGTCGCCATTTCCGACAGCACACCGCGGTTCGCACCTGCGGGAATATGCTGTGAGTTTGCACCAAAACCCAACAACAAAGCAGGGCCGATATCGCGTAGAAAAATATGCCCCGGATGAATGTCACGATGATAAACATGACGCTCATGAATAACACTAAGGCCTTTCATCAAAGAAAACAGCAATTGGCGAATGTCTTCTTCGGAAAACCGCTCGCGTTGATGTTTTAAATGTTCACTAAGCAGTTGCCCATGATCGCCATCAATGGTCATATAGGCGGTGCCGTTGTTCTCCATGTATTGTTGTACATGGGCAATATGCGGTTCGTTTATCTGACTGAGTGTGCGCGCATCCTGTAAAAACTGAGTCAGGCCTTCTTCAAACAGCGCATTCTTTTTTCTGGATACTGGACTGACACTGCAGTCATCGTTGCGTTTGGCGACACCAGTGGGAAAGTATTCCTGCAAAAATACCGGGCGGCCACTGCTGATTCCGGTGGCGAGATAAATAAATCCGTGGTTGCTGGCGGTAAGGCAGCGTTTTATAGTGACCGAACCGTCGCTTTCGCCCGGATGCAGATAGGGCGTTTTGGAGTGTTCGTCGCCTGATTCAAAAGCGCTCATCGCGTAAAATAAAACATTATGCGTTTATGAGAGCCAATAAACGCATTTATTGAGATTGAGTTTCGAATCGCGATACATGGTGCAACCGTTTGCTACAAGGAGTTGGACAGTGATTTATACAGGAGGTTTATTTTAACTGGCCACCGCCACGGGAAAAAGCCCCGTTATAGCCAAATGTTAAACTTATTAGTGCAGGAAAATTATCATGTCAAATGCAAATACATTAGCCAAAAAAGATATTCAATACAGCTTGCACCCGTATACCAATCTCGCGGTGCATCAGGAACAAGGGCCGCTGGTGATCGAGCGTGGAGAGGGCATCTACGTCTGGGATAACCAGGGAAACCGTTATTTGGAGGGTTTGGCCGGATTATGGTGTACCTCGCTGGGTTTTAGTGAATCGCGTCTGGTGGATGCGGCCACCGGGCAGCTAAATAAGCTGCCTTATAGCCATAATTTCGCTCATCGGGCCTGCGAACCCGCCATAGAACTAGCGGAAAAACTGATTTCTATCGCACCTGCGCCGATGGCCAAAGCGTTTTTTGTTAATTCAGGCTCCGAAGCGATTGATTCCGTCATCAGGTTCACCTGGTATTACTACAATGCCATCGGGCGACCGGAAAAGAAAAAAATAATTTCCCGTAAACGCGGTTACCACGGCGTCACGGTAGCAGGTGGAAGTTTGACCGCTATCCCGTTGATGCAAAAGGATTTTGATCTTCCACTTGAACGATTCCTGCACACCGAGACGCCTTGTCATTACCGTTATGGTGAAGAAGACGAGTCCGAAGAGGCATTCGCAACCCGTTTGGCGGATACGCTGGAGCAACAAATCAAAGTGGAAGGCCCGGATACGGTCGCGGCATTCGTTGCCGAACCGGTTATGGGCGCAGGTGGCGTGATGGTGCCACCGGCGACCTACTTCGAAAAAATCCAGGCAGTCTTAAAACGCTATGATATCTTGATGATTGCCGATGAAGTCATATGCGGTTTTGGCCGCACCGGCAATATGTGGGGAAGTCAGACTTATGACATCACACCTGACATGATTACCTGCGCCAAGCAACTGTCATCGGCTTATTTGCCCATTGCTGGCGTCATGATTTCGCCGGATATCTACGAGGCGTTTGTCGAACAAAGTAAAAAACACGGCGCGTTCGGCATGGGTTATACCTACGGCAGTCATCCTGTGTCTTCGGCGGTGGCACTGGAAACGCTGAAGATTTATGAGGAACGCGATATTGTCGGCCACGTGCAAAATGTCATGCCACGCTTCCAGGAACGGCTGCGTGGATTACAGGATAACCCGTTGGTTGGTGAAGCGCGCGGCGTTGGCTTGATTGGCGCCGTGGAGATTGTCGCGAACAAGGCTACCAAAGAGCAGTTTGACCCAGCGGTCAAAGCGGCGCCATCGATTACGCAACATGCCATGAATCATGGTTTGATCGTACGTGCCTTGCCTGCTGATGCGGTTGCCGTTTGTCCGCCGTTGATTATTGACGAGGCACAAATCGACGAATTATTCGACAGATTCGCAATGGCGCTCGATGACGCCACTGGCACTCTGCAAAAGGCGGCTTAGCTGGCATATGCCCCGAAATGTGATCGAGAAATTCGATACGCCCAAACAATAGCGCAAACAATTCAATGACTCGCGAAATTTCACAGCGACTGCGGTCGGTGCAGGATCCCGTTATTGCCGTCGTAAACGATTTGGTCCAGGCGATGCCTGGAACGATTTCGTTGGGACAGGGCATCGTGCACTATGGGCCGCCATCAGAAACGCTGGAAAGACTGATTGACTTTAACAGCGGGCCGGGCAATCACATTTATCAGGATGTGTCGGGTATTCCAGCACTGCGTGAAGCCATCCGGCATAAATTATCCAATGAAAATGGTATCAGTCTGGACAATCGCGATGTCGTTGTCACCGCGGGCAGTAACATGGGTTTTATCAACGCGATTCTGAGTATTACCGATCCGGGTGACGAGATTATTTTGCTCGGCCCGTATTATTTCAATAATGAAATGGCGGTGCGCATCGGCGGGTGTGTACCGGTTGTGGTAGCAACAGATGAAAACTATCAGCCATGCCTGGATCTGATCGAAGCCGCAATCACGCCACGCACCAGGGCTGTGGTGACCATATCGCCGAATAATCCATCCGGTGTCGTTTATGATAAGGAAATATTACTAAAAATTAATCAGTTGTGCTTTAAATGTAATGTTTATCATATAACGGATGAAGCCTACGAATACTTCGTTTATGGTAGTGCTGAGCACGCTTACACTGCCGCATTTCCCGAAAGTAATGATCACACCATCAGTCTATTTTCACTCAGTAAGTCTTACGGGTTTGCCAGTTGGCGTATTGGCTATATGTTGATACCCGAACATTTAATGAATCCTGTGCTGAAAATTCAGGATACCAATCTGATTTGCCCGCCCGTGGTGAGTCAGTACGGTGCACTGGGTGCGTTACAGGCCGGGCCTGACTATTGCAAACCGTTTGTCGAAGGATTAAATAACGTGCGATTGTTGGTCAAGGACGCGCTGGACGGCAATCAGCATGTTCAACTCGCCCATACCGAAGGCGCATTCTTTTATCTGATGAAAGTAATTACAACGATGCCCGCGATGGAATTGGCCACACGTTTGATAAAAGAGCATATGGTCGCGCTGGTGCCGGGTGATGCATTCGGCCTGAGCGACGGATGTTATTTGCGTCTGTCTTATGGTGCGCTGGAAGCAAATACCGTCGATGAAGGGGTAGGTCGATTCGTCGACGGTATCGACAGCATTGTGCAATAGTGCGTTGCTTCGTGGCATTATCTGGTTTACCCTTCGGCGCTCATTTTTTCGCGCGTTCCTGCAACAATACTGATTTTGCTGGGAGAGGTGACCGAGTGGTTGAAGGTGCACGACTGGAACTCGTGTGTGCGCCGAAAGCGTACCGTGGGTTCGAATCCCACCCTCTCCGCCATCATTAAAGCGTGCAATATGGCAAAGTTCTATGGCGGTGAAGGCCGGTCTCCCCGGTGGCGATAGGTTGTGAACCCGGTCAGGTCCGGAAGGAAGCAGCCGCAGCAACTGAATCGAGTGCCGGGGTCAGGCTGGCTGGAGCCGCCACCCTTTGAATATTGGTAGTTACTATTTGAGTATCTTTATATAAACACTATTCTAGTATAGATGACATATCAGGCTCTTGCGCGTCGTTGGCGCCCACATACTTTTGCCGACGTAGTCGGTCAGCAACATGTGGTGTCCGCTTTATCCAACGCGCTGGATAATGATCGCGTGCATCATGCTTTTCTGTTCACCGGCACTCGTGGCGTGGGTAAAACCACTTTGGCGCGCATTCTAGCCAAGGCCTTAAATTGCGAAAAAGGTGTCAGTTCCAAACCCTGCGGCAAGTGCTCAACGTGCGTCAGCGTCGATGAAGGGCGGTTTATCGATTTGCTCGAAGTCGATGCCGCTTCGCGAACTAAAGTCGACGACACGCGCGAGCTACTCGACAATGTCCAGTACACACCGACGCAAGGACGATACAAGGTCTATTTGATAGACGAAGTGCACATGCTTTCAGGGCACAGCTTTAACGCTTTGTTAAAGACCCTGGAAGAACCGCCACCGCACGTCAAGTTTTTACTGGCGACCACCGATCCGCAAAAACTACCTGCGACCATTCTGTCGCGTTGCCTGCAATTTAATCTGCGTGCACTGGACGTGAAACAGATTGCTCAGCAGTTGGAAAAAATTCTTAAGGCGGAAAAGGTTAAATTCGATAAAGACGCGCTAACAATTCTGGCGCGATCCGCGGCAGGAAGCCTGCGCGATGGTTTAAGTCTGCTGGATCAGGCCATTGCCTATGCCGGGGGCAAGTTGGAAACAGACAGTGTGCGCGACATGCTTGGCATGATTGATCATCACCATGTTGTCGACTTGCTAACCCATCTTGCCAGTCAGGATGCCGCGGCAGTATTGAGTGTAGTGACGACCATGTCCGAACAATCAATAGACTATGTCACTGCTCTGGATGATTTATTATTGCTCATGCATCTAGTGGCCTTGTATCAACAAGCGCCGAACGCGGTGGATAAATCGCGCTTCGATGGAGAAAACATAAAACAATTTGCTGAACAACTGGTGGCGGAAGACTTGCAATTGTTTTATCAAATCGGATTGCTAGGTAAACGCGATTTGCCCCTGGCGCCCAATCCGCGCACGGGGTTCGAAATGGCACTGTTGCGCATGTTGGCGTTCAAACCGGATTCGACGGGTGGTGAGATGGTTCAGCCATCCAGACCGCAAAGCAGCAAACCTTCGCCAGCGAAAAAAAAATCCGCAAACAATGTTAGCGTGCAACAACATGCCGGCGTACCAACAAATGTTACCCCGATTGCGAATAGTATTGCTGAGCCTGCCGTACCAAAGCCCGCGCTTGTTCGTGAATCGAATTTGAGCGCGCCTGAAACAAAAATTGTGAAAGGCAATATAGAGCAAGCACTCGGTGATGCCGAGGCGTGGGCGGATTTGATTTGCCGATTAAATGTCAGTTCGATCACACGCGAAGTGGCCATGAATATCGCGCCGGTCAATTTAGAGGACGGTGTGCTGTCAGTCGTTTTGGATAATGTGCATAAATCTATGCACAATGTGGAGCGTCAAGGTTTAATAGAGCAGGAGTTGTCCAAAGCGCTGGCACAGGACATTAAATTGAAAGTACAAATCAGTGACGATGCGCCGAGTGAGACAGCGGCAAAAACCCGCGCGAGACAACGACAACAAGCCATTGCCCAGGCACATACGGATATCGAAAACGATCCGAATGTGCAGGAGTTAATGGATCGATTTGGCGCGACAATTATTCCGGAATCAGTAATGCCCGCGGGCGACGAGGTTAATTAGAAATGGTAGGC
>Ga0224508_10000769_pt1 | contig 30092 bp, 26 predicted proteins | sample SF_Jan12_sed_USG_4_FD_170157 | JGI IMG/M metagenome (GOLD analysis project Ga0224508, IMG submission 170157) | Sediment microbial communities from San Francisco Bay, California, United States - SF_Jan12_sed_USGS_21 | ecosystem: Environmental > Aquatic > Marine > Sediment | place: USA...
GGGTGATGCCCACAGACGATCATCCTGTTCAGCCATGTCACATAGCCACTCGCCGAACACTTGTGAGTAGGCCGGCGTACTCTTGCGCTTAGTGCCGACGATGCCAACTTTTGGATCAAACGGGGCGACACCGTGATACTTAACTGGATCGGCTTCCGCGCGTGCATAGCCTTTACCCTTGCACGTTACCACGTGCAGCAAGCGTGGACCTGGAAGTGAACGCAGATTCTTCAGCGTCTTTACCAGGGTCGGCAGGTCATGCCCATCGATCGGTCCGAAATAGTCGAACCCCAACTCCTCAAACAAAGTGCCGGGAACCACCATGCCTTTCACATGCAGCGATGTGCGATGGGCTAACCTCCATATCGATTGACTGTGTCGCAGAACTTTTTCTCCGCTGGCCCGCATCGTTCGGTAGAATTTGCCGGACAAAACGCGCGCGAGGTATTTCGAAAGTGCGGCGACGTTTGGGGAGATGGACATGTCGTTGTGATTCAGGATCACTAACACATCGGACTTAAGATCGCCGCCATGATCAAGTGCCTCGTACGCAAGCCCCGCGGTCATGCCACCGTCACCGATGATCGCAACCGCTTTTCGATCCTGCTTCTGGTGGGCCGCCGCAATCGCCATGCCCAAGGCCGCGCTGATAGACGTGCTGGAGTGACCGGCGCCAAAACTATCATAGGGACTTTCGCTGCGCCGTAAGAACGGTGCCAGACCACCCTTCTTGCGAATGGTGGGCAGACGATCTCGGCGACCCGTTAAGATCTTATGCGGATAGGCTTGATGACCGACGTCCCAAACGAGCCGATCCTCCGGCGTGTTAAATACGTAATGCAACGCGACGGCTAATTCGACCGTGCCCAGGCCGGCACCCAAGTGCCCGCCGCACTGGGATATCGACTCAATCAGGAACTCGCGCACCTCTTTCGCCAGCGGTGTTAGGTCCGACGGAGAAAGTCGACGTAGATCCTCGGGCACATCAATGGTTTCCAGGATCGGGTACTTGGTCTTCTTGCTAGGCATAACTCAGCAGAGATCGGTTGTTGTGGCGTCGGAAAAGCTATGTTGCCGGGGAATGGGGGCGCTGTCCCTTTTAGCCTTTTTAGTGCCTCGATGCGCTCGTCCGGACCGAGCATCGTCGTAGATTATTACAGACTTCGATATTTAGTTCTACGCGACAACGGTGACGGTTTGGTAACCTTCGGGGTGAGGCGCCCAGATTATGTATATCCCCGTCTGCAACGGTAAGAGTTTCTTTCTCAATAAGACCGCTTGGTTCGATGCGTTATTTCATTGGCGCCGGACAATGCGGAAACTATTACCATATAAAAAGTATGTTATTGTGCACTCGATGACACAACCGCTTGGCCGTGTGCCAATATTGGCATTGTGTTGTTATTTCATTGGTGTCGTTAGCACTATCATCCGATATGACTACGCTTAGTACTAGACAACGCGTGTAGCCGTAGTGTAGGTTCAATGCGCCGGTAGTTTCGTACTCGTAAGAAATTCGCGCACAAAGGATATAGATTCTAAACACTTCAATGGGTGTGCCGTTAGTTCAACAATATCGAGTAGGCCGTTATATTCTGCAGCAAAAGTTACGCGGCGTTAGGCGGTATCCCTTAGTACTCATGCTGGAACCGCTGTTTCAGTGCAATCTGGCCTGCGCTGGTTGCGGAAAGATCGACTATCCTAAGAAGATCCTGCAAAAACGATTAAGCGCTGAAGAATGTCTGGCCGCAGTTGATGAATGCGGTGCACCGATAGTTTCTATTCCCGGTGGCGAACCGCTGATCCATAAGGACATAACGCGAATTGTCGAAGGTATTGTGGCGCGCAAGAAGTTCGTTTATTTGTGTACTAATGCTCTCCTTTTGAGGCGTCGGATCGATGAATTCACGCCTTCACCCTATTTGACGTTTTCGGTGCATCTCGATGGCAATCGGGAACGACATGATGCTTCGGTATGCAGGCGGGGCGTCTTCGATAAGGTTGTCGATGTTGTCAAGTTGGCGCTTGAGAAAGGGTTCCGCGTAACCCTGAACTGCACATTATTTCAAGGCGAGTCTGCAGAAGAAGTTGCCGAATTTCTGGGATTTGCGATGGATCTTGGGGTGGAGGGCGTTACGATTTCGCCGGGTTACAGTTACCAACATGCCCCGCAGCAAGAAGTCTTTTTGCAGCGCGCCGCTAGCAAACAACTCTTTCGCGACATATTCAAGCTCGGTAAGACCCGCAAGTGGCGTTTTAATCAGTCTGGACTTTTTCTCGATTTTCTTGCTGGTAATCAATCTTACCAATGTACACCGTGGGGCAATCCCACGCGTAATATCTTCGGCTGGCAGAAGCCGTGCTATCTGTTGGTTGACGAAGGTTATGCTCACAGTTTCCAGGCGCTCATGCAAGAGACCGACTGGGATAGTTATGGCGCTGGCCGAAATCCTAAGTGTGCGAACTGCATGGTACATTGCGGATTTGAGCCGACTGCGGTTAACGATACGTTCTCTCATCCCCTCAAGGCGCTGGGCGTGTTCTTGCGTGGCCCACGCGTCGACGGTCCAATGGCCCCCGAATTGCCCACACGCTATCTCGCGTCGTCTAAACAAGGGCGCGAATCTGAAGTGGAATCGACGCGCATTTCGAACGAAGATCGTGTGGCCTGAATGCCGGAAATCTATCTGGCCTTTTTAGGGGCGTTACCCTGGGTGGGCGTCCTGCTTGCGCCCTGGGGTCCGTGGCGAGTTCGCGAAGTCCTAGACTCGAAGGTTGACCCTGACCCTATCGATCTCAGTGACATCACTGTCCTGATTCCCGCGCGCAATGAAGCGGTAACAGTACAGCCGATGCTGAGGGCGCTGGACGCCCAAGGCACCGGTATGAGGATCGTGTTGATCGATGATCAATCCGATGACGACACGATACGGTTTGCGCGGGCGGCAACACAGAATCTGCAGATCGTTTCGGTTCATGCATTGCCGGCGGGCTGGAGTGGAAAATTGTGGGCGCTTGAACAGGGGTGTAAGTACGTACATACGCCACTGACGTTGTTGCTGGATGCGGATATTGAGCTGCGCCCGGGCATTCTGGCGGCGCTACGCGAAAGGATGCAACACGATAAGCTTGCATTGATCTCACTTATGGCATCGTTACGTATGCAGTCGTTCTGGGAAAGGTTGTTAATGCCTGCGTTTATCTATTTCTTTAAACTGTTGTATCCGTTCCATTTGTCCAATACACCACATTGTCGGCAAGTAGCCGCGGCAGCTGGTGGGTGCGTGCTGTTGCGAACACGGGTGCTTGAAGAAATTGGCGGTTTTCACTCTTTACGTGATGCCTTGATTGATGACTGCACGCTTGCCGAGCGTGTCAAATCGTTGGGCCATCGTACGTGGATGGGGCTTACCCATAGTGTTCGAAGTCTCCGCGCTTATGATGATCTCGCCGGGGTCTGGAACATGGTCGCGCGCTCCGCCTTTACACAACTGCATTACTCGATTGTTAGATTGTTGGCGTGTACCGCGATCTTAATCATAGCGTTTTGGATACCGACCGCGGCGCTGTTGCTGCCGGACGCGGCCGTGAGAATTGTGGCCGCCACGACCTTGGGTGCCATGATGATTAGCTACTTGCCGACATTGCGATTCTACTCGTGCTCACCAGCATGGGCGTTGGCCATGCCTTTGATCGGGTCGCTATACCTGGCAATGACATGGACCTCGGCAGTGCGTTATTGGTGTGGTTACCGTTGTTACTGGAAAAATCGTACCTATACGAAGACGCTCGACTCTGGTTCGGGCTAGCCGCCAGCGGATGGCATCGGACTTGGCACCGGCGCTGCGTTGGTTTACCCTAGCTGTACGCGTAATCGTGTCGGTATGCACGAGTGGAAAGTCGTCGCTTGCACTGCCAGCGTAAGTGGTGAAAGATTTTTTCCCACCGACCGGTCTCAAGATAACGATAAGTTTGTAGGCGCGAGCCGATAATAAATGGACCATAGGTCATGGTCCGCTGTTAGAAGAGGTGCACGTCAGTGACACGGACGCGGAACCGTTTCGCCGTTTTATTGCTTGCCGCAGCGCCCCTTTGCTTCATTAACGCAATCGATGTTGTGCATGCGCTAAACAATGAGCAAGTGGCCTCGCTTGCACCAACTATGGTTGATCGGGAATTTGGTTATGTGCGGAAAGTGGTTCGCGCTACCGTGCATGTTAAGCCGCGAGAAGAAACGAAGAACTACCGGGTTTTTTCGCTGTCTTTCCCATCGAGTGGAGAAAACGGGCAACCGGGCAATCTAGTACGTGCTCTGTACTACCGGAGTAAACTGCCGGTACAGAAAAAAGTCATTATCGTTTTGCCGATCTGGGGAACACATACCTATCCGTCTCGGAAAATGGTTCGAAGCTTGCTGAAGTATAGCGACGGGAGGATGAACGTCCTGCGCATATTGGATGGAGATTACCTTTTCGATTGGGACGCCATGAAATCCGCGTCGACGGAGCAGCAGCTCATGGCGACGTTCAGGCGAATGGCCAAACGGGTTCGCACGCACGTCATAGATATTCGTCGATCGATTGATTGGCTTGAGCGGCAGCCCGATATCGATCCTAATCATATTGGGTTGGTCGGGTTTAGTATTGCGGCGATGGTAAGCAGCCTTGTAGTTGCCCATGAACCGCGAGTGGCGGCAACTGTGCTGGCCATGGGGGGCGCCAATCTGCACGAAATGTTCGCCACCTGTTTTGGTCGTGCGGAGCAGGCCAGAAAGATAATAATGTCCCGCTTCGGTTGGACGAAGGAAATCTTTCAAAAGAAACTGGAGAAACTCGTGGTGCCAATTAATCCGGTCCGGTTCACCGGCAGTGTAGACCCAAAGCGTGTGCTTATGTTCGAGGCGAAGTATGATGAGTGCATTCCCAAGACCGGAAGAAACGCGCTATGGCACGCAATGGGAAAACCGACGCGTGTCATTTGGCCTTACGGGCACAAGATGGCATTCCTGACCATGACATTCTTGGGTCTCAACAGCATGCGCCGCAAAATCTATGATTTTCTGGAACAGACGCTCTAGAACAAATCGAACTGGCCCCTGATACCGGCACAGATATGGGGTCCCCACCAAGGCATTAAATACCAATGAGTCGATCCTACATTTCGCTTGGTTTTGCATTTGTATTTTTTTTTGCGTTTGCCGATGTAGGTTTTGCTGGCCCGCGTACATTGCTTATTGGCGTTGATGCTATTCCGTACGAAGTAGCGCGTAAGCTCACGGATCCGAATCTAGGTGAACAAGCTTTGTTCAAAGGTCTTAAAGGCCCGGCGGCGGTCATCAACACTTTTCCTACCGGTTCGTACGTGGCATGGACTGGTTTATTGCGCCCGCTTGGTGTGGCCAAAGCACTTGGTTACGAGGCATGCCATTTCGATCGCCAGCAAGCACAACTTCGAGGTTGTTTTAGTTTGAACACAGTACCAGCGCCCTGGAAGCAAATGTTCGATTGGTATCTAAAGGGGATTGCACGCAAAGCGATCGCCTACGGTTGGCCGAAGAAATACAGCGTGTCCGAGATGGAACAGGGATTTGACGCCTTCCAAGCGTCGGATAAGGAATTTTTTGGCATGTATATCGTTTCCACTGACGGTCTCGGCCATGTCTACGGCCCCGAAGGGCTGTCGGATTTCCTGCGGAAGTTAGACCGAGGCCTATTAGATTTACGCGAGCGCATGCTGGACAAGCCGTTTCAAACAGTTATTGTGTCCGACCACGGCATGCCAGGTGGTCAGCCGTTAAAGAACACCTGGCCAGGAGTTAAAGATGCCATGGACAGGGCCGGCCTCCACGTTGCAAGTTCGCTCGAGAGAGAGAATGACGTTGTCATTGTCAAGTTTGGCCTGCTTTCGAGTTTCGTCCTGTACACAAGAAAGGACATCGAGGCGAAGGTCGCATCGGTACTGGTGTCGGTACCCGGCGTCGACCTTTGTGTATTGCCGCACCACGAGGGGTGGCAAGTTGCCAGTGCTCGTGGAGATGCCCTGATTCAACGCAAACAGGGTCCAGCCGGTGAGCTGTGGTCATATCAAATATTGAGCGGAGACCCGCTCAATTACAGCTCTATTGTTGTTCGGCTCCAAGAAAGGGCGGTGGATAAAACGAAGACATGGTTTCCGGACGAGTGGTGGTTCGATGCCAGCAAGGACCACTTTTATCCCGATGCTCTCTATCGCCTCGCCGAAGGTTTCGCATTGGTGGAAAATCCAGCCTCGATCCTGTGCTCCAACCGTCCTGGCTATATGTTCGGATCACTGCTCACCGAGCGTGCAGCGATCCCGACTATCGGTAGACTCAAGTGGACGCACGGTGCCTTGTACCGAGACGCTGCGTTTGGTTTCTTGATGAGTGATATCCCGGACTGGCCCATAAGCGACGCAGTGCGTTTCGATCGGGCGCTGGCGCCGCTTGCTGGACTTATCGAATAGACTATCGGTAACGCAGTGAGTGGGTGCTATATATAAATACTGGGAACGACCAGCTGGATTCATGGTCACAAGCAACAGCTCGGGGCATGGTTGCCGGCCCTGGACAGTCGTTGTGTGGCAGAGGAAAATAGGCGACGGGACGGAAAGGGAATCCGTGCGATTCATGCCCGGCTTGTTGTTCAAGATTAGCGATCGGGCCGTTTGACAATGGCGGAAGCAAGACCACATTTGAGCACCACGCGTTCGGACGAGGACTACCAAGAACACATACTCCAAGGCGTATCTCGCACGTTCGCGTTGACCATTCCGGAGTTACCAGGCGATCTATGTAGAGTCGTTGGTAATGCATATTTGTTGTGCCGCATCGCCGATACGATAGAAGACGAGCCTACACTAACCGCTGTCCAGAAACGTGGCTTCTCGCTTCAATTCATAAAGGTTGTTGATGGCGAGGAACCGGCAGAGCGGTTCGCGTCGGAACTTCATGCGTTGTTGTCTGAAAGTACATTGGCAGCGGAGCGTGATCTAATTAAGAATACGCCCGCCGTGCTGCGCGTGACTCACGGTTTAAACATGAATCAGCGTCGGGTACTCAGTCATGCTGTCGCTATTATGGCCAAAGGTATGTCGGCATTTCAGGCCAACAAGAGCCTGACGGGGCTTAAGGATTTGCCGCAGCTGGATAGCTATTGTTACTACGTTGCCGGTGTCGTTGGTGAAATGCTGACAGAATTCTTTTGTGACTACTCGCCTGAAATCGAAAAGAACAGACAAGTGATGCTTAAGCTGGCAGTATCTTTTGGTCAGGGTTTGCAGATGACGAACATTCTCAAGGATGTGTGGGAAGATAAGACCCGGGGCGCCTGCTGGTTACCACAGGACGTGTTCGAAAAATCCCGTTTCGACCTAAGTGAACTGCCTACGGAAAGTTACCACGAATCCTTTGGGCAAGGTCTCGAGAAGTTAGTGAGCATTGCGCGTGCGCATCTCGGGAATGCCCTAGCTTATACGTTGCTCATTCCCAAGAGCGAACCGGGTATACGGCGCTTTTGTTTGTGGGCCCTAGGAATGGCGGTGCTCACTTTGCGCAAAATTAATAGGAATCCGGCCTTTACATCGGGTCAGGAAGTAAAGATTTCTCGACGCAGTGTCAAGGCTACGGCAGCGCTGACGAGCATGTTTGCACGTAGTGACCTTGTATTGCGATGCCTATTTAGGTTGGCGACACTAGGACTGCCGCAGCCATCGTCACAGCTGATGCCGCAGTCACGGCGGGTTCATCCATACTCTATGCCGTGAACAAGATGAGGGATCACTTTTGCCAGTATTTCTTTTTGGACATGACTGCATATCACTGGGGTCGACCCGTGCTAAAATTCGCCGCTTGGACTATGCAGGCTAATCTGCGCGTACGGTGTATTTGAATGTTAGATCAAAGATCAAGGTTTGGACGCGTTCCACCGGCCGAGGGTTGGCAGGCCGGAGACGCCATCGAACCGTGGCGGCATGCGTCGGCTGAATCTTTCGATCAAATACTACAAACCGCGATCGCGGCTGCCCACGATGAGCTGTTATCGCAACAGCACGCGGATGGCTTCTGGTGTTTCGAATTCGAAGCTGACTGCACGATCCCGGCTGAGTACATCTTGATGATGCATTTCATGGATGAAATCGACGAAGAACTCGAGGCTAAGATCGCTGTCTACCTGCGTGAACACCAGGATGGCGACGGCGGTTGGCCGTTGTATCCAGGTGGGGATTTTGATTTGAGTTGCACGGTGAAGGCCTACTACGCCTTGAAGCTAGCCGGCGACGATCCAGATGCACCCCATATGCAAGCAGCACGCCAAGCGGTTCTTGCCCAAGGCGGCGCAGCTCGAAGCAACGTATTTACTCGAATTACGCTTGCATTGTTTGAACAAGTTCCTTGGCGTGCTGTTCCCTTTGTTCCGGTGGAGCTAATGTTATTGCCACGTTGGTTTCCTGTACATATCAGCAAGATTTCCTATTGGTCTCGCACCGTTACAATTCCATTGGCGATTCTTTGTAGTCTGAAGGCGCGGGCCAAGAATCCGAAGGGTGTAGGGATCCGAGAATTGTTTACGGTCCCGCCGGAAGAGGAAAAAGAGAAGCATTATTTTTCAGTACGTTCCGGGCTTGATCATGCTGTGTTCGTGTCGGACCGCGTGGGACACTTGCTTGAATCGTATATTCCGCGTTGGTTGCGTCGACGTGCTATCAAGAAAGCCGAAAGTTGGTTTATCGAACGGCTAAATGGCACCGATGGTCTGGGTGCAATCTTTCCAGCCATGGTCAATGCGCATGAGGCATTGGCGCTTCTCGGCTATCCAGCCGATCATCCTTATCGAATCACTACCAAAGCAGCTTTGGAAAAACTGTTGGTGATTCGTGAGACATCTGCCTATTGTCAACCATGTGTATCGCCGGTGTGGGATACGGCCCTCGCCTGTTTGACCCTGCACGAAATGAATGGAGGTCAGCCTACGCCCGAAACCTTGCGCGCGCTGGACTGGCTAAAAGAACGGCAATTGCTCGATCACCCCGGCGATTGGAGTGAGTATCGCCCAGAACTGCGGCCGGGTGGATGGCCTTTTCAGTTTGGCAACGCCCATTATCCCGATCTCGACGATACGGCTGCGGTTGCCTGGGCCATGCATCAGACAAAAGACGAACGTTATCGTGAGTCGATATCACGGGCAGCAGAATGGCTGCGCGGCATGCAATCTAAGAACGGTGGTTTTGGGTCGTTTGATGCCGATAATACTTATTATTATCTGAACTTGGTTCCGTTTGCCGATCATGGTGCCTTGCTTGATCCACCGACTAGTGACGTCAGTGCCCGCTGCTTTACTTTATTCGCGCAGCTCGACGATCCTGCCTATGCAGTGGCACAAACGCGTTGCCTGGAGTTTCTGCGCCGGGAGCAAGAAGACAATGGCTCATGGTTTGGGCGCTGGGGAACAAATCACATATACGGCACCTGGTCGGTGTTGGTGGCGTTGGAGCAGGTAGGTGAGGCAAAGATGGCACCTTATGTCAAACGTGCTGCTGCGTGGCTTAAATGGGTGCAACGTCCGGATGGGGGTTGGGGCGAGAGCAATGATTCATACCTTGACCCGGGAATGATCGGTCAGTCGGAAACAAGCACTGCATTTCAGACGGCATGGGCAATGCTAGGTCTAATGGCCGCAGGTGAAACCGATTCCCCGGCGGTTCAACGGGGCGCTGAGTATCTCTTGGGGATGCAACAATCGGGTGGTTCTTGGAAAGACGAAGCGTTTACTTGCCCGGGGTTTCCTCGTGTCTTCTATCTAAAGTACCACGGCTACGAAAAGTACTTCCCGCTCTGGGCGCTGGCGCGCTACTACAATTTGAGGAAACGAAAAGCGCGCTGATGCCTATCGGCATCATCGCCGCTTTATCAGCAGAAGCACGCTCTCTCAGTGCTCGTCCAATCAACCTAAATCAACTTACCGAACTAGAGCATGGTGACTTACTCTGGCAGTGTGGCATGGGCGCTGAGCGTGCGCGGCAAGCTGCCCGATCCCTGCTAGATGCCGGCGCGACGGCCCTGCTAAGTTGGGGCACGGCGGGGGGGTTGGATCCGGCCTTGCGTCCCGGAGATGTGGTTCTACCGGTGACCGTGGTACCGAGTGCGGGTGTTGGTTTGGCGGTAGACGCGGCATGGCATATGCGTTTGTGTAGGTGTCTGGCTGGTTACAATATCAACACCGGCCTGTTGATACAGAGCCCGAGAGTCATGGCCGAACCCGCCGACAAGGCCGAACTGTTTCAAAATACGGGGGCGGTTGCCGTCGATATGGAAAGTGCGGCGATAGCGCAGGTGTGCAACGATTCCAACAAACCGTTTATGGTGGTACGGGCCATCGCTGACCCCGCCGGGCGAAGCATCCCCGCCGCCGTAGTCAAGGCTATGGATGTGAATGGCCGCGTAAGTCTTAGCGCATTGGGGTTGGCGGCGATTGGGCGACCGCAGTTACTTACAGCGTTGTTACAGCTGCATAAGGACAGTCGCGCTGCCTATGCGACTTTGAGCCGCATTGCACGGTTGACCGGCACAGGGATGGCGAGATGAAAACCTTGGTCACCGGCGCTTCAGGCTTCGTCGGATCGGCAGTCGTTCGCCAGCTGCTAGAAGTGGGCCACGACGTGCGTGCGCTGCTGCGCCCGCAAAGCGATCGTCGTAATATCGATGGGTTGACACTGGAGGTTGTAACCGGAGATCTTACGGATCGATCTTCTCTCGAGCGCGCCATGGTCGGTTGCGAGGCGTTGTTTCACGTTGCCGCTGATTACCGTATGTGGATACCCAATCCAGATTACACTTACCAGACCAATGTTAAGGGTACCGGTGATCTGATGCGGGCGGCCGGCAGTGTCGGCGTGAAACGAATCGTCTACACGAGTAGCGTTGCCACCCTAGGGCTTACTCCGAACGGTAGCGCTGCCAACGAGGATACGCCGGCAATGTTGGCCGATATGATCGGTCATTATAAGCGTTCCAAGTTTCTCGCCGAGGAGGAAGTGAGATGGCTTGTCGAGAATGAGGGTCTGCCGGTTGTGATTGTCAATCCGTCTACCCCCATTGGCCCCCGCGACATCAAGCCCACACCCACTGGCCGTATCATCGTCGACGCCTCAAACGGGCGCATGCCGGCGTATGTCGATACTGGGCTTAATCTGGTGCACGTAGACGACGTAGCAACCGGTCATCTGCTCGCGTTCGAGCGTGGCAAGATCGGCGAACGATATATTCTCGGGGGGCGCAACATGTTATTGAAAGAGATTCTAGCTACCATTGCTGACATCACTGGACAGCGCCCACCCAAGATTCGTCTGCCACATAGCCTTGTAATGCCTGTCGCCTATATCTCCCAGGCATGGGCACGGGTTACCCAAGGCGGCGAGCCTCGTGTTACCGTCGACGGTGTGCGACTTTCAAAAAAGTACATGTTCTTCTCCACCGAGAAAGCAAAGCGCGAATTAGGTTTTAGTCCGCGCCCGGTCGAGGAGGCCTTGCAAGAGGCCATTAGTTGGTTTCGCGAGAACGGTTATTGCCATTAATGCACCCGTTTAGTCCCTTGGAGAGAAATGATGAGATGGAAATTGCTACTGATTCTGGTTGTTGGCGCCGTCTGGACGTCACCGGCAACTGCGAACTGCCCCGCGGCGTTGGACTTTGATTTCCGCCCATTGGCTGGCGCCGGGAAGGTCAACCTTTGTCAGCGTTATCTCGGTAAGGTAGTGCTAGTGGTTAATACGGCCAGTAAATGTGTCTACACGCCGCAGTATGATGGCTTAGAAGCGCTTTACGATAAATACAAGGATCGCGGCTTCGTTGTGCTCGGATTCCCGTCGAATGATTTCGGTGCCCAGGAGCCGGGCACCGAGAAGCAGATTCAAAACTTTTGCCGTTTAACCTATGGGGTTAAGTTTCCCATGCTCGAAAAGATCCAGGTTGCGCGCAATTCGGCGCACCCGTTCTATCGGGAACTCGCGAAGCTTGCCGGTGAATATCCTGGCTGGAATTTTCATAAATACCTACTATCTCGACGCGGCGAACTTGTGGGGAGTTATGCAAGTCGTGTGCGCCCGGGCGATTCACGATTGATCCAGGCCATCGAGCACCAGCTAGCGAACTAACATGCGCGGCCCGTTTGCGTTAGGTCTGGGCCTAGTCGCGGTATTTGTCTGGTCGGCGATCAATCCGCACGATCGTCTTACCTGGTCCCTAGAGGTAGCGCCGGTCATCCTCGCTGCAATCATTTTGGCGGCAACCTACCGTCGGTTTAGATTTACGAATCTTGTCTATCTGTTGATTAGCATACATGCTGTGATCTTAATGGTCGGTGGTCACTACACTTATGCAGAAGTACCGCTATTCGATTGGATCAAGGACACTTTCGGTTCCGCTCGCAACCACTATGACCGGGTCGGCCATTTCACGCAGGGATTCGTCCCGGCCCTAATCGCACGCGAGATACTGATAAGATTATCACCGCTGCGCGCGGGCAGATGGCTGTTCTTTATTGTCGTTTGTACATGTCTTGCTATAAGCGCATTCTATGAGCTAATTGAATGGTGGGTAGCGGTGGCCAGCGGCACTGCCGCTGAGGCATTCCTTGGTACCCAAGGCGATGTCTGGGATACACAGTGGGATATGTTCTTGGCATTATGCGGCGCGATTCTGGCGCAACTGCTTCTCGGGCGCGTGCATGACCGTGCTCTCGAACGTCTATAGACGCGGGTCACCCGGGCGCGACAGCCGTTTGTTGTGAAGAACAAGAGCCTGCTTCGTACTGGCGTTATTGGCGCGGTGATTGCGGCTGTGTGCTGTTTCACACCGGTCTTGGTGATCTTGCTTGGTGCCGTCGGGTTATCGGCCGCACTTGGATGGTTGGATTACATTTTGTTTCCTGCCTTGGTGGTCTTTATCGCAATTACGATCTACGCAGTGGTACGACGCCAGCACAAGGACGCGGCTGAAAGATGAGGACCGTGAACGTGCTTCAAACAGTATCCACGCTCACTTGCCCCGAATGCGGACATCAAAAGACTGAGACGATGCCGAGCGATTCCTGCCTGTTCTATTACGAGTGCGAGCAGTGCAAGACCTTATTGCGCCCCAAGGTCGGCGAGTGCTGTGTCTTTTGCTCTTATGGCACGGCGCCGTGCCCAGCGATTCAGCGTGCGCGCTCGCCCGACAATACGCCACAGTGATGAGAGTCTCGATCGTTGACCCAAGTTTTCGTTAGCAGAGCCTCTTGGAGGCTACCAGCAGGTGACCGAGTTACCGAACGCAATTGCCGGGGCCAAAACACCCAACGGTACTATTTTTCTAGTAACACCTTACGGGTCAAATCGAGTGCCAATCGCCGCTCGCAACAACCAAGTCACAGGAGACGTACCAGAAGAGACTATCGGTTTAACCACGTCGAGCCAGGCGTGTCAGTCTCAGTAGGACCGCATCTGCCCAACTAAAACGCCCTGAATCTGAACGCGCTCGGGTGAATAGACCATGGGTTCCATCGCGCTATTGGCAGGTAGCAGCATAACTTCGCCGGGGCGCTGGTTGATTCGTTTCAGGGTCGCTTCTTCGCCGTCAATTAAGGCGACAACGATTTCACCGTTGCGGGCGTAATCCCGTTTCTCAATCACCACCCAGTCATCGTTGAGGATGCCAGCCTCTATCATGGAGTCGCCTTTGACTTGCAGTACGTAGCAAGGCTTGTCGGTGCGTAGGTTCGGAGGTACGTGCACATCTTCAGGATTCTCAATGGCTTCGATCGGTCGGCCAGCCGCGATATAGCCGAGCAAAGGAAGTTGGTGTTCCATCTGTTCTCGAACGGGCTCTTGCAATCGCACGCCCCGTTGTTTGCCATCCAAGGGCGCGACCAATCCGGCCTCGACCAGGGCCTGCACATGTTTGTGCATGGAGCCACGGGAGTTTAAGCCCAGGGCGTGACACAACTCGTCCAATGTGGGCGGATGTGTGAACGTGTGCTGATGCTGACGCAGGTAGTCGTAGACAGCCTGCTGACGGCGGGTTAGGAGTGATTCTGCCATATCGCCTCACCTTATCTGTCTGTTTGGGGGTTTCAGTGGGAAATTGCCCCCAGTCCAAAATGGGTTGTGTTCTCTATTGGTTCTATAGTACCATAACGAGAACGGATAGAGAACTACCTAAATTACCCATGAACGGGTCAATTCCGCCATCAAAATTAGGAGCACGAAGATGTCTAGTTCGCCCGCAGCTACTTGTGAAATAATCGCCACCGAGCAGAAGCGCCCGCGTCGATCCCGATCCGAGCCGTCGTTCCTACCCCAGGAGCCAGTAGTGGACAGCAACAAAAGCAAAGCCCTTAGCGCCGCCCTCGGCCAGATCGAAAAACAATTCGGTAAGGGCTCGGTAATGCGCCTTGGTGACTCGAACACCATCCAAAATGTAGGCGTCGTTTCCAGCGGGTCATTGAGCATCGATATTGCCCTTGGTATTGGCGGCCTGCCGCAGGGACGCGTGACCGAGATCTATGGGCCGGAATCCTCGGGAAAGACAACACTGGCCCTGCATGTGGTCGCACAAGCACAACGTAAGGGCGGTACTGCCGCTTTCGTTGATGCCGAGCACGCGCTGGACCCGTCCTATGCCCAAAAGCTCGGGGTCAATGTCGATGACCTGTTGGTCTCGCAACCGGATACCGGCGAGCAGGCCTTAGAGATTACAGATATGTTGGTACGTTCGGGTGCGGTCGATGTAGTGGTCATCGACTCTGTGGCCGCGCTCACGCCCAGGGCCGAGATCGAAGGCGAGATGGGTGATTCCCACATGGGTCTGCAGGCACGACTGATGTCGCAGGCGCTGCGCAAGCTCGCCGCCAATATTAAGCGTTCCAATACCTTAGTGGTTTTCATCAACCAGATCCGCATGAAGATTGGTGTGATGTTTGGTAACCCGGAGACCACAACCGGCGGTAATGCCCTTAAGTTTTATGCCTCTGTGCGGTTAGATATCCGTCGCATCGGCGCGATCAAGAAGGGCGATGAAGTCGTCGGTAACCAAACGAGGGTCAAGGTTGTAAAAAACAAGTTGGCGCCACCCTTCAGACAGTGCGAGTTTGACATCCTTTATAACGAAGGCATCTCCAAAGAGGGTGAGCTCATCGACCTGGGCGTCATCCACGGGATCGTCGACAAATCCGGTGCTTGGTATAGCTATAACAAGGATCGCATTGGTCAGGGTAAGGATAATGCCCGCCAGTTCCTTAAGGAGAATCCGGAAATCGCAGCGGAGATAGAAGGCCGTATTCGCAACACCCTCAATATCGGCGGGCATACTGAGCTTGAAGCTGAAGTCGATGCGTTAGAGGCCGAGGAGGCAGAGGCCTGAGACGTGCCTCCACGGTTAAACCCGTTGATCTGGCGCAGGTCAAACGTTTAGCGCTCGATCTACTTACGCGCCGCGAACACAGCCGGCACGAACTGCATAACAAGCTGATTAGCAAGGGCTGCCCCGAGTACATAGCCCGGGAAGTCCTTGCTGACCTGGAGTCGTCGCGCTTACTGTCTGATCGGCGTTTTGCCGAAAACCTGGTGCAAGCGCGCCGACAACGCGGCTATGGTCCGCTTCGTATTCAAAAGGAGATGCTAGACAAGGGTGTCGATGGTGAACTGATCCAGCGCAGCTTGGATGCCGGCAACCCGCAATGGGTAGAGCTCAGTAAACACGCCCGGCGCAAGAGATTCGGCGACAAGCTACCCAGCAACTACGCGGAACGCGCCAAGCAGGTGCGCTTCTTACAATATCGTGGGTTTACATTTGATCAAATACGATGTGTTTTTGATGTTAATGACTTAGAATAACTTTAAGAGAATGTCGAAAAAGTCCATCCATGGATCTCGTAGGAGTGGTACAGGGAAGTATCTTTTACGGGGCCGAGGGACGCGAGACAGAAAAACAGTTTCCCGTTCGCGCCATTTCTCAATCGTTTTGAGTGATGGAGAATGGCGGTACATTCGTGTACCGCGCACCGGCTGGTGTTTTCCAACCGCCAGCTAAGTCAGCAGTCATGAAAAGTACAGATATCCGCCAGCTTTTCCTGGATTACTTCAAGCGCCAGGATCACCAGATTGTGGCCTCGAGCCCACTCGTGCCTGCCAACGACCCAACACTGCTGTTCACCAATGCCGGCATGGTGCAGTTCAAAGATGTGTTCTTAGGATCTGACAAGCGATCCTACAAACGTGCCGTCACCGCGCAACGCTGTCTGCGCGTCGGCGGTAAACACAACGATCTCGAAAATGTCGGCTATACGGCGCGCCACCATACGTTCTTTGAAATGCTTGGGAATTTCAGTTTCGGTGACTACTTCAAGCGTGACGCCATCGGTTTCGCTTGGGAGCTTGTGACCCGAGACATGGGCCTGCCACCCGACAAGCTTTGGGTCACGGTGTATGAGGATGATGATGAAGCAGCCGATGTGTGGTTAAACGAAATCGGCGTGCCCAAGAAACATTTTGCACGTATGGGGGCCGATAGCAACTTTTGGGCAATGGGTGATACGGGTCCCTGCGGACCATGTTCAGAGATTTTCTATGACCACGGCCCCGAGGTTGCCGGTGGCCCACCGGGCAGTCCGGACGAGCATGGTGACCGCTACGTCGAGATCTGGAATCTCGTGTTCATGCAGTTCAACCGTGACGAACAGGGCAGACTCGACCCGCTGCCGCGCCCGTCGGTCGACACTGGTATGGGCCTGGAACGCATCGCCGCTGTCTTGCAGGGCGTACACAGCAACTACGACATCGATCTTTTCCAACACCTGATGCAGGCGGCGGCGGAGATCGCGGGCATCGAAGATACTGACAACAATTCGTTGCGTGTAATCGCCGATCACATTCGTGCCTGTGCGTTTCTCGTTGCCGACGGGGTCGTGCCTTCCAACGAGGGCCGTGGCTACGTGTTACGGCGTATCATTCGTCGTGCCGCCCGGCATGGTCATGAGCTCGGTTTGCGCGAGCCGTTCTTCCACCGGCTCGTCGGTCCACTCGACAAAGAGATGGGCCAGGCCTACCCGGAGCTGCCCAAGGCACGCAAACAGATCGAGCGTGTGCTCAAGCAAGAGGAGACGCGTTTTGCGGAGACCCTAGAACTAGGCATGAAGATCCTGAATGAGGATCTTGCCAATCTCTCGGGCAAGCAACTTTCCGGCGAGACCGCGTTCAAACTCTACGATACTTATGGTTTCCCGCTGGATCTTACGGTGGACTATGCGCGTGAGCATGGAGTCACCGTGGATATTGAGGGTTATGAAAGCGCGATGGCGGCGCAACGCGAACGTGCCCGCGCTGGATCTACCTTCAAGGGAGTGGCTGCAAGTACAAAGGCCAGCATTGGCAAACATGTGAGAGTGATTTTGCCAGAAGGGACAGAAAGGATAGAAGAAACTCGATTTACGGGTTATGAGACAACCCAAGATAAAGGGAAAGTGCAACACATCTTTGTGGGCGACGAGCAAGTTACAAGCATCCGTGCCGGCCAGGACGGCGTGATCTATCTCGATAAGACTCCGTTCTACGCTGAGGCGGGTGGCCAGGTTGGGGATCAGGGTTGGTTGCGGACCAAAGACGCTGTCTTTGTGGTCAGTGATACACAGAAGTTGCACGCTCATATCGGGCGTTTGCAAGAAGGCAAAATTAAGGTCGGCGAAACGGTGTATGCGGAGGTCGACGCCGGCCAGCGTCAAGCGACGGTCTACAACCATTCGGCCACTCATTTGCTTCATGCAGCTTTAAAGAAGACGCTTGGCACGCACGTCCAGCAAAAGGGCTCGCTCGTCGAGGCGCCCCGACTGCGCTTCGACTTTTCACACTTTGAGCCGGTGGCCGCGGCCCAACTTGAGGAGATCGAGCGACTGGTCAACGATGAGATACGTGCCAACCGGCTGGCAGACACCCGCCTTATGCCGCTCGACGAAGCGCTGAAGTCGGGTGCGGAAGCCTTGTTCGGCGAGAAATATGACGAGCAGGTGCGCGTGGTCGCCATGGGCGATTTCTCGACCGAACTTTGTGGGGGTACGCACGTGGTGCGTACCGGTGATATCGGTCTATTCAAGATCGTCTCGGAGGGCGGCATCGCGGCGGGGGTCCGCCGTATCGAGGCGTTGACGGGGCAGGGTGCCCTTGATTACGTGCGTGAAACCGAGGCGCGCTTGCAGCGCATCGCCGAGAGGGTGAAAGGCAGCCCCGATGACGCCGAACAAAAGGTCGAACAACTTAGCCAGCGCGTGCGCGCCTTGGAGAAGGAACTGGAAAACCTTCGTCGCCAGCTCGCAAGCGGTACTGGTGTATCGCTGGAAGAACAAGCGAAGGAGATCGATGGCATTAAGGTGCTGGCGGCGCGCTTGGACGGCGCCGATGCCAAGGGTCTGCGTGAGACAGTCGATCGTCTTAAGGACAAGTTCGGTAGCGGTGCCATCGTGCTCGGTGCGGCTGACGGCAACAAGGTAATCTTGGTGGCCGGTGTTACTAAAGATCTCACTAAACGTGTTCACGCCGGCAAGATGGTCAATGAAGTTGCCAGTCGAGTCGGTGGTAAAGGTGGCGGGCGTCCGGATATGGCGCAGGCGGGCGGCAACGATCCATCCAAGCTCGACGCGGCGCTTGCCAACATCCCGGCTTGGCTCGAGACCCAGCTCAATCCTTAGGCCTGAGCAGCGCTTGTCCTCAGAATTAGGTAATCTTTCCCCCTACGCTTTAGGACGACGCCAATGGCGCTCATTGTGCAAAAGTATGGTGGTACCTCGGTCGCGGATACCGAGCACATCAACGCGGTAGCGGACCGTGTCGCCCGTATGCGTGCGACGGGCGATATTATGGTGGTTGTGGTGTCAGCCATGGGCGGCGAAACCGATCGCCTGCTAAAGTTGGCCACCGAGGTTGATGACAATCCGTTAGCGCGTGAGTTAGATGTGTTGTTGGCCACGGGCGAACAAGAGACGGCAGCACTGTTGAGCATGGCGCTGCATCAACGGAATTGTGATGCGCGTTCGTACATGGGTCATCAGGTCCACATTCTCACTGACAACATCCACGGCAAAGCCCGAATTCGGGGTATCGATGGCGATCGCGTGCGCAAGGATCTTGACCGAGGAAGGGTTGTCGTCGTTGCCGGTTTCCAGGGCGTGGATGAGGAAGGCAATATCACCACCCTGGGCCGCGGCGGGTCGGATACGACGGCAGTGGCGATGGCTGCCGCCCTCAAAGCGGCTGAGTGTCAGATCTACACGGACGTCGATGGCATCTATACGGCTGATCCACGAATTGTGCCGGAGGCGCGCCGGCTCGATCGCGTCACGGTGGAGGAGATGCTGGAATTGGCAAGTCTGGGCGCCAAAGTACTTCAGACCCGCTCTGTACAGTTCGCCGGCAAGTACAAGGTGCCGTTACGCGTCCTGTCGTCGTTCGAAGAGGGCCCAGGAACGCTCATAAGCTACGAGGAAAATGAGATGGAAGAAGCAGTAATCTCCGGGATCACTTTTGCTCGCGATGAAGCCAAGCTCACGATTTTGGGGGTGCCGGATCAGCCCGGTGTGGCTTACAAGCTGTTCAACGATATCGCGGCCGCGGATATTGAAGTGGACATGATCGTGCAGAACGTGGGCGCCGACGGGCTCACCGACGTCACCTTCACGGTCCATCGTGCCGATTATGTCAAGGCTATGAATATACTGAAAAAAGTAGCCCAGGAGTTGGCGGCCCAAGAAGTCGAAGGCGATGACAAGATCGTGAAGATCTCCGTCGTGGGGGTGGGCATGCGTTCGCATGCGGGTATCGCCAGCACGATGTTCCAGGCCTTGGCGCAGGAGGGCATCAATATCCAGATGATTTCGACATCGGAGATCAAAATCTCGGTGGTCGTGGACAAAAAGTACCTAGAATTAGGCGTTCGCGCCCTTCATACGGCCTTTGGTCTTGAAAAATCGCCCAAATCTAGTGACTAAACCCCACTGGCATGGAACCTGCATACAAGCAGTTCTAGAGAGATAGGGGCGGCAACCCGGACCGAAAAATCGGCTTAACAACGGGCAGTTAGTCTGTTAAAACAGTAGATGTCTGCTCGCCCCAAACTCACAGGACTCCCATGGCAGGGCAACGAGTGCCAGTTTGTGTCAGGTACTCATGTGAGGGATAGACAAAAAAAGGGGACGGTAAGGTCAGGATAACTGATCACGCCATCGTTTTATTTTGGATGTGGGTAACGGATCGCTATTGAAGGTAAAGGGGTACAGCAAGATGCTGATATTGACACGACGTATAGGTGAGACGCTGAACATCGGCGACGATGTTCAAGTGACGGTGCTTGGCATTAAGGGCAACCAGGTCCGCATTGGGATTAACGCGCCCAAAGATATTCCCGTGCACCGGGAAGAGATCTACGAACGCATCAAGAGAGAGAAGGAATCTGCCGCCGAGGAAACACCCGTCCTACGACGGGAGAGTTCTAGCTAGTTAAGCTTTACGGTGCTTCGGCCAGTAGGTATGCTCGTATGCATACTTCGACCATGGAGAGATGGCCGAGCTGGCTGAAGGCGCTCCCCTGCTAAGGGAGTATGGGGTTGATAGCTCCATCGAGGGTTCGAATCCCTCTCTCTCCGCCAGGAATTAAGAAAGCCGGCTTACAGCCGGCTTTCTTAATTCCCCGGTTGAAAGGGATGAGAACGTGAAAATCTGACCGACAGGGATGGTGGAAATGCAAAGGGATTGTCAGGAACAATCTTTGCCCTGTGAGTCTCTCTCCGCCAGGAAATAAGAAAGCCGGTTTGTGACAGGCTTCTTTTTAGTGCTCCCTCCAAGCGTGGCCTAGTCACTGTATCCGTCCGTCAGTACAATTCATGTTTCGCAAACCGCAGATGATCCGTTACGATTGACGGTTCGCGATTCACAAATATGCGCCCGTAGCTCAGTTGGATAGAGTACCTGGCTACGAACTATCGAGTTACAACGTAAGTACTTAATTTTGCAAACGTTGTGAAGGCCGCCCGTTGCTAAAACATCACGACGTATCACAACAGCGCATCACGAATCCCGGCAAAAGTCCGGCACGCAGTGCCAAGGTGAAAAACGTCTGATTCATCCACTCTCTTTCTAAGGAAGCAGCTATAAATAGCTTCATATGGAACATACAAAAGCCTATGTTTCAATTGAAGCTGATTGGATAGGCATATAACGTTGAGGCTCATTATTAGAGCGTTCCAGACAACGGAGGGAACAAGAGATATACTTTTTATCTCCATATTCTGTAAAGACAGTTGCTATAGGCTTGTTGATCTAATCATCCGGCAATTGTCGCCTGGTAGCACTTAATTTGTCAGTACCCCCTCCACGCGTGCGAACCTTAGGGGTGGCACTGAATCGGCGCCGCGTCGGGGAGTCCTTCCACACACCGTCGGTTCGAAAGAAACGCTACACTAGGTTCAGAGTCGTGAATACTGGAATCACGCCTACTTCGAGGCTCATGCCACAATCCGAACAACTCCCTGTCGATGCGGCCACGTTCCAGGAATGGGACCGCGCGCCGTACCCGCTTCGAGTGCGTGGCCGCGTACAGCATTACGCTTGGGGCAGCACCGATGCGATTCCCGAACTACTCGGCCAAGCCAATCCCAAGCACGAACCATTCGCCGAGCTTTGGCTGGGGGCGCACCCGGATCTTCCGGCGCATGCGACTATCGGCAGCGGCGAAATCGCCTTGAATCGGCTGACGGGGGCGGCGGGTCCTGTGTTGCTCGGCGAAAGAGCGTTCGAGCAGTTCGATGGAGCCTTCCCTTTCTTGATGAAGATACTCTCCGCGGCAAAGCCACTGTCGATACAAGCGCATCCGAATACGGAGCAAGCCGAATCCGGATTCGCGCGAGAGAATTATGCCGGTCTCGATCTAGACGATCCCCAGCGCAGCTACAAGGACGACAAGCACAAGCCAGAGCTGATTTCGGCGCTTGAAGACTTCTATGCATTGCGGGGATTCAGGCCACTCGACGAAATTGGTCGAACAATACACGCCATGCCGGAGCTGAGTGACCTCGTGCCGGACGGCACATTGACCCACGATGGGATGGTCGAACTGTACGTCGAACTGATGCAATTGCCTCAACTTGAGGTGAATCGACGGCTAATTCCCCTCATACAACGGCTGAGGACTGTCAATGAGAATCGCGAATTCGGAAAAACGGACCCAGAGTATTGGGCAATCCGGGCAGACGATGAGTTCTCGCGCGACGATCATAAGGACCGTGGGTTGTTCAGTGTGTTCTTGTTGAACCTCGTGCACTTGCGGCCAGGTCAAGCGATGTACCTGCCCGCAGGTGAGCCGCATTCCTACCTCGAAGGCACGGGTGTCGAAATCATGGCTAACTCGAACAACGTGCTGCGCGGCGGTTTCACGCCCAAGCACGTGGATGTCGACGAATTGTTATCGGTGCTGACATTCGAATGCGGCAAACCGGTGGTACTCGAGCTCGAACGAGATCGAGGGTCGGGTACGCGTGCACGGTACGTGACTCCTGCTTTGGAATTCGAGCTGTCTCGAGTTCAGCTGAATCTCGGTGAGAGCGACGTCGCCGGCGGCACCCGCGGTGTCGAGCTTGGGATCGTGCTCGATGGGAAACTGAATATCGACTCGCGGGGCGGCCCGAACCTGGATCTAAAGCGCGGACAGTCGTTTCTGATCCCATATGGGATACCGTATGTGATGTCCGCTCGAGAGACGGCTACCGTATTCATCGGTAGTGTTCCGAGCTAGAGCAGATCGCCGGCTCGTTCAGGAGCGACGATGCCTGCGGGATACGCGGTTTTTCCATTGGGCGACGGAGGATGGTACGCACGGGGCTTGCAGATGACAGCACCCACCCGTTAACGCATGTTAAGATTGCGAAAGCCAGTTATAACAGATAAATGGCCCATCGGAGCCACCCAAGCATGCAGTCCTCGTTGAAATCAATCGCGCTTATCGGCACGTACCTTCCGAGACATTGTGGTATCGCTACATTCACTGCCGGCCTCGCCGCCGCGATCCTTGACAACGACCCGAATATCGACTGTTCCGTCGTCGCCATGAATGATCGTCCTGAGGGCTATGAGTATCCACCCACGGTGCGGTTTCAGATCCGCCAGGATAGATTGAACGAGTATGGCCTCGCTGCCGGTTTTCTCAACCTAGGGGATCCAGATGCAGTCTGTCTGCAGCACGAATACGGCATATTTGGCGGTCAACGGGGTGGCTTCATCGTTGAGCTCATACAAGACCTCAAGATTCCGTTGATTACGACCTTGCACACTGTGCTAAGAGATCCCTCGTCGCAGGAGCGCCAAATTATAGTGCGGCTCTCAGAGCTGTCCCACAAATTAGTAGTGATGAGTGAGCGGGGTGCTGACTTTCTTCGAGATGTGTATCACGTACCCGAGTCCAAGATCGCTCTGATTCATCATGGAATCCCAGATGTACCGTTTCTGGATTCGGATCCGTGCAAGAGCAAGGTCGTCGCAGATGACAAGATCGTAATCCTCTCATTCGGGCTGCTCTCGCCAGGTAAGGGCATCGAGTATATGGTCGATGCCTTGCCCGAAATCGTCAACTCACATCCGGAAGTGCTCTATTTCGTTGTTGGGGCAACGCATCCACACTTAAAGGCCGAGAGCGGAGAGGACTATCGCCTGAGCTTGCACCTTCGGGCAAAGGAGTTAGGCGTCGCCGACCATATCGTGTTCCATGGCCGTTTCTTAGAGCATGATGAGTTGCTCGAAATCATTCGGGCCGCGGAGATCTATGTCACCCCGTATCTAAACGAGGCCCAAATTGTCTCTGGCACGCTGGCCTACGCTCTGGGGGCGGGCAAGGCAGTCGTATCGACTCCCTATTGGTATGCACAGGAAATGTTGGCCAATAGTCGAGGAAAGTTGGTTCCTTTCAAGGATCACAGGGCATTGGCGCACGAGATCAACTATCTTCTGGACCACCCGGAGGAACGTCTCGCGATGCGGCGAGCGGCCTATCAGTACTGTCGGCCGATGGTGATGAAGGAGATGGGCTGTCGCTATATGGAACTGTGCTCAGAGGCTAAGTCCCAACGTTCGCGTGCAACCGGGCTCGCGGTTCTGCACACGCTAAGTCAGCGCGAACAGCGATTGCCGCAGGTCAATCTGAAACATCTCCGCTTGATGACAGATGACGCCGGCGTACTCCAACACGCGAAGTTCACGGTTCCCAACCGCAGTCATGGATACTGTGTCGATGACAACGCGCGCGCACTGATTGTCGCGACCAGAGCGCACGATTTAGATCGAACGGATGCTTCGCTGGCAGACTTGTCTGCTATCTACCTCAGTTTCCTGGACGACGCATTCGATCCAGATACCGGCAGATTTCGTAATTTCATGAGCTACGGGCGTAAATGGCTTGAGGAGGTTGGTTCGGAGGACTCTCATGGCCGCGCGCTGTGGGCGCTTGGCGTGATGACGGGTTGGGGCCTCAGTAGTGGCCAGGTTGCTGTCGCGACTAAGCTCTTCAAAAACGCTCTGCCAGCGCTAGAGACATTCGGTGACTCCCGCGCCATCGCATTCCCTATTCTTGGGATTCAAGCATACCTCCGGCGCAACGACGACGATCAGCGCGCTTGGGAGCTCTTGCAAACGCTTGGCGACAGACTTAGCAGGCGGTTCACGCAATACGCTACCGAAGACTGGAATTGGCACGAAGATCAATTGAACTACGACAATGCCCGTTTGCCGCAGGCACTCATGGCCTGTGGTCGGGCCATCCAGAATGATGACATGGTGTCCCTCGGCATCGACGTCCTCGAATGGCTGAGAGACGTTCAGCTCAATCCATCGGTCGGATGGTTTGCACCGGTTGGTAACCAGGGTTGGTTCCCAAAGTCAGGTTCTAAAGCCCAATACGATCAACAGCCCTTAGAGGCTGCCGCCATGATCGGTGCCTGCATTGAAGCATATGAATGTACCCAGGCCGAGGAATGGATCCAATTGGCAACCACATGCTTCGAGTGGTACTTGGGCAAGAACGATCGACAGTCAAAGCTCTACGACCATGCCAGCGGTGGATGCCGTGATGGGCTCCAGCGGGACGGCGTCAATGAGAATCAGGGGGCGGAATCGACGCTCTCTTACATCCTCTCACTACTCGCGCTATACAATCTCCGAGAATTGACGGCGATTCATAACGCCGGGGAGAAGCCCGAGCGCGATAGCTATACGGTTGATAGATCTGATATGCGACTCAAGTCTGTTGATTTGCCTTAAGCCGGGACAGGAGCTCTGGAATCAGGAGAGTGGCAACTCTGCACCTTTGATCAGCGATGCCATAGGGAATAATTAGCGCGCCCTCGTGAATCATGTTTCCGCAGCTATAGACCACGTTGGGTACGTACCCGTCTCGTTCATGTTCATCGGGCGCCATTATCGGCTCATCGAGTCGTCCGATAATCTTCGAGGGGTCGTCAAGGTCCAAAAGCTCAGCCCAGATGCTGTATTTCCGCATCGGTCCGACGCCATGAAACAGGGCGAGCCATCCCTCTGATGTTTCCACCGGTGAGCCACAATTGCCAACTTGAACGAACTCCAGAGGATGAACGGGTTCCTGCAGGAGATCCGCCTTATTCCAGAAACGCAGGCTATCCGAGAACATGATGTAGTTGCTTACACCGTCCTGGCGGGACAACATCACAAATTGGCCTCTGATCTTCCTAGGAAACAATGCCATACCTTTATTCTGCGCAGCGTTGCCGCTGAGTGTATGCATCCTGAACGTCAAGAAGTCATTAGTTTGAAGAAGCTGAGGCAGTATCTCAAATCGATTGTAGGCCGTGTAAGTCGCATAGTAAGTGACCGACCCGTCATCATCGACGAAACGAACAAACCGCGCATCCTCGATGCCCGCCGATTCGTTCTCGGACACCGGGAAGATCACTCTCTCAGAGATGGGTTGATCAGGGCGAAAAATCACTTCGTAGTTCGACCGGGCCAACCACAACGCCGTATCAATCGTGTGCTGTTTATCTACTAGTCGAAACGTAGTCGACCGAAGATTTTTTATCTGGAGTTCCAGTTCATTGATGGTGAATGTTTCTGCCAGACCTTCCAAGAGATGATTCATGACCCGGTCGCGTGCTCCCATTTCCTCGAGCTTTCGCTGAAAGTGAAGGCGTTGATAGACGGGGTCCGTATGCATCTCAGGCGTAGCCACATACTGACTCACGGGATCGAAGTAGATATCGTGGTTCTGGTCAATGATCCCACTGCGGAACTCGATGGAGGATACATGACCCTCACCTGTTGCTCTGAAGCTCATGACGAATCGCAGTGATCCCTTGTCCACCCCTTTCTGGTCAGGGTGGGGCACTATGGAGGGGTTAAAGAGCGCCGCCGCCTCAACCGAGTATTCAGAGGTAACGTACGCGCCAAGCAGGAGACGCTGCTCGTCGGTCAAAGTGAGGTGTTTGGGGACGTTCTCTGAGATACGTTCGAAGTTCCTCCCCAGAGCCTCCCTGAAGTTTCGGTGGCGCGCTGAGAACTCCTGGAACACGCTCTCCAGCAAGTGATGCACATCATCATCGCCAAGCTGCGCGACTCGCTTGATCAGACGTTTCATACGCGCCCGATCGCCAGGAATATACGGCCGCGTGATAACGCGTGAGCTCTCGGCGTTCAGCAGGGTTGAACGCCGTTTAACGAGTTGAGTCCGCTGTTCATTCAGTCTCATGACTGTTTGCGCATAAAAGCAATCTGATTAACAATGAGCCTAGCCGATCGATATGAGCCAAAACGGCACGAATTATAGCAGGCCAGTCCAAAATAGGTTTGCTTTATGAATCGCAGATTCAGAAATACTCAGATCTGAGCATGTCCATTCGAATCGCTGTTCTCAGCCCCATTTCATGGCGTACACCTCCTCGTCACTATGGGCCATGGGAATCCGTGGTGAGCCTTCTCACAGAGGGATTGGTGCAAAGCGGCTTGGATGTAACGTTGTTTGCCACCGGAGATTCTCAGACCAGCGGGAAGCTAGTCGCCGTGTGTCCGCACCCTTACTCGGAGGACCCTTCCGTCAATCCAAAGGTCGCAGAGTGCTTGCACATCTCCGAGATCTTCGAACGTTCCGCCGAGTTCGATCTCATCCATAATCACTTTGACTTTCTGCCGCTGACCTATTCTGGACTGATTGATACTCCAGTAGTGACCACCATCCACGGTTTCTCATCACCATCGATCATGCCCGTCTATAAGAAATACAATGCCCATGGCCATTACGTAGCAATAAGCGAGGCAGATAAATCGCCAGAGCTCGATTACGTAGCCACTATCCATCACGGCATCGATATTGCGCAATTTCCCTTTTCCGAAGTCGGGGGAGAGTATCTCCTATTCTTTGGTCGAATCCACCCAGAGAAAGGCGTGCAGGAAGCTATTCAAGTGGCGCAGCGAGCAGGAAAAAAACTCGTCATCGCAGGCATCGTGCAAGACCGGGAATACTTCGAGGCTCGAGTCGAGCCCTACCTTGACGGCAACCAGGTAGAGTATCTTGGGGCTATAGGGCCGGCGCAAAGGTCGGATGTGCTGGGTCGGGCGTTAGCGCTGTTGCATTTGATCAGCTTCGATGAGCCATTCGGGCTGAGCCTGGTGGAAGCCATGGCGTGCGGAACGCCCGTCATTGCCTTTGGGCGTGGCTCAATTCCAGAAATCATCATGGACGGCGAAACTGGTTACATCGTCGAGGACATTGAGCAAGCGGTGCATGCGGTAGCTGCGGCGCGATCGCTTGACCGATCCGCCTGTCGGGAGGACGTTGAGCAGCGCTTCGCTCATACACGCATGGTGGACGACTATGTGCGCGTGTACCGCGAGATCTTGAGAATGGAAGCAAGCCATGAGCAATAGACCGTTAGTGACGCGGTATGAGGGCAATCCCATTCTCACCAAACACGACGTGCCGTACCCCGTGGAGACCGTTCACAATGCGGGTGCAACCAAATTCGAGGGTCGCTACATTCTGCTGTTTCGCTCCCACCTGCAGAACGGACGATCTATTATCGGTATTGCGCGTAGTGACGACGGCTACAACTTTCATGTGGATTCTAAGCCATTCATGGTGCCGCCCACAGAAGGCGTTTTCTCACGATTCGAAGAGTACGGCGTCGAGGACCCAAGAATCTGCTCTATAGATGGCGTCTATTACATTACCTATAGTGCTTATTCCAGATTCGGTGTGCGCATCGGTCTCGCAAAAACGATTGACTTCAAAACCGTTGAGAGAATATCGCTAATCAGCGAACCGGACATGCGCAATGTGGTGATATTCCCGGAAACTTTCAACGGTCGTTACGCGCGGCTGGACCGACCGCACTCGGAGATTAACCCTTGGGCCATCTGGTTGTCCTGGTCGTCGGATCTGGTGCACTGGGGAGAATCGGAGCCGGTGATTAACCCCGTGACCTATCATTGGGATCAAATGAAAATAGGTCCGGGCGCGACGCCTATAAGAACATCGGACGGATGGCTCAATATTTTTCACGGCGTCTTCCCCACCATGGACGGTTCTGTTTATCGGCTCGGTGTGGCGCTTCACGATATTGCTAACCCCGCGACCGTGCTCGGTGTCGCCGACGATTGGATACTGTCACCAGAAGATTCCTGGGAGTTGACCGGCTACGTGCATAACGTTGTCTTTAGCTGTGGGGCCGTTGCCGAGGACGACGGTACTCTCAAGATCTATTGGGGCGCTGCAGACACTGTCATGTGTGTCGGTACAGCAAGGATCGCAGACTTGGTTCGGCTATGCCGCGACAAGCCGAGAACGGCATTGTGAAGATTGCAGTGGCTCCCAGATCTGGTGGTCGAACGGGACGCTGTTGTATATCCCGGCGACGGATGCCCTGAAAGCTAAGATGTGAAAAGAGGATTACACCGATGAAAAGCCCGATAGGACTTGGGATCAATGTGCTGTAGCCTATTTGGAGGCTTCACAGCACAAAGCAACCTTCTCTACTATCCAGATGCACGTTAAGAAGTTGCGGACATACCTCGGTGGCTGTTTGCTCAAGGACATTACCCCGGATGTAGTCGAGGAGATCAAAGCGCAGAGGCTTAACGAAGGAGTAGCCCACGGTACGGTGAACAGGATGCTTGAAATCTTGAGGGCCATGCTCAACATGGCTGTAGAGCGGGAATGGATTACCAAGGCCCCAAAGATACAAATGCTCCCCGAACCAGAGCGCAGGCCACGGTGGCTGACTTATGAGGAAGAATCCCGCCTACTGGCGGAGCTACCGGAGCATCTCAGGGCTATGATGCGGTTTAGCCTCTCAACGGGCCTTCGTGAGAGCAATGTGGTCAATCTACGGTGGGATCAGATCGACCTCGACCGGAAGTGTGCATGGATTTATGGGGATCAGTCGAAGACAGGCCAGCCGATAGCTGTGTCGTTGAACTCGGCAGCAATGGCAGTATTGCAGGAGCAGCCCCGAGTGCATGAGCGTGTGTTCACCTACCGAGGGAATCCGGTTACACGTTGCAACAACACGGCATGGAAGAAGGCATTGGCTCGTGCCGGTGTGCAAAACTTCACTTGGCACAACCTCCGCTCAACGTGGGCATCGAGACATGTGATGAGTGGGACCAGCATGTTCGATCTACAACACCTGGGCGGTTGGAGTAGCCAAGCCATGATCCAGCGCTACGCGGCCTTGAGTGCGGAGCACCTAGCAGAAGCGTCGGAGAATGTAGTGAGGGATGGCCCCAATACGGTCCCAACCGAGACTGTAGAAGTGAATGGAAGGACGTTGCATTAAGGTAAAGTCTGTAATAAAAGACTTATATCAATCGCGCCCGTAGCTCAGTTGGATAGAGTACCTGGCTACGAACCAGGTGGTCGGCGGTTCGAATCCGTCCGGGCGCGCCATTTTTCAAAGGTCTGTACCGGAGACATGGGTAACACTTTATACCGAAGACATGGGTAACACTTTCGGTGCGAAGGGGTTGTCTATCGGTTCGACTCTACATTC
>Ga0224508_10000770_pt1 | contig 30080 bp, 21 predicted proteins | sample SF_Jan12_sed_USG_4_FD_170157 | JGI IMG/M metagenome (GOLD analysis project Ga0224508, IMG submission 170157) | Sediment microbial communities from San Francisco Bay, California, United States - SF_Jan12_sed_USGS_21 | ecosystem: Environmental > Aquatic > Marine > Sediment | place: USA...
TGACGGTAGCCGGAAAACCGAGTTCATGGCGCTTGGTGATGGCCATTACGTCAGGGTAGTGGCCGGCTCTAAACCATCCGATCTGGCGGCATGAAAACTCTGTTTAAAGGCCTATTGCTTATCCTGTCGTTGTCGATAACGACTATGGTGCAGGCGATGGACTGGCTTAAGGAGACGCCCTCACTGGTGGAACTGGTCGAATCCGGAGAGCTACCACCGATCGACAAAAGGATACCGGATGATGTGCAGGTAGCCCGGTTAACCCCCGGCCAGGTTCCCGGCGAGCACGGCGGCGAGCTGCGTCTGCTGATGGGCAAGCAAAAGGATATTCGACAAATCGTCATCTATGGTTACGCGCGTCTGGTAGGTTATACCCCTGAACTAAATCTCGAAGCTGATATTCTGAAGAGTGTCGATGTAATTGAAAACCGGATCTTTACCCTGCATTTGCGTAAGGGGCACAAGTGGTCAGACGGCCATCCGTTTACCAGCGAGGACTTTCGTTACTACTGGGAGGATATCGCCAACAACCCGGAACTGTCGAAAGGGGGACCAAGCAAGCTGCTCATTACCGATGGTGAGCTACCCCGGGTCGAGTATCCCGATAAGTACACGGTTCGCTACAGCTGGTCTAATCCAAATCCCTTCTTTTTGCCCGCACTGGCAGGTGCCCGCCCTCTGTATATTTACAAACCCGCGCATTACCTGCGCCAGTTTCACGCCCGTTATCAAAGCAAGGAGAAATTGGCCCGGATGATTGAAGAGTTCGGTAGACGCAACTGGATGGGCGTTCACGTTAACCATGATCGCCCCTACAAGGCGACTAATCCTGATTTGCCGACCTTACAACCGTGGGTCAATACCACTTATCCCCCGTCGGAAAGGTTTATATTCAAGCGCAATCCTTATTATCACCGCGTGGACCAGAAAGGTCGGCAGCTGCCGTATATCGATTCGATCGCGATCAATATCGCTTCGAATAAACTGGTGCCTGCCAAAACCGGTGCTAATGAATCGGACCTGCAGGCCCGCTATTTGCGCATGGATAACTACACTTTTCTCAAATTGGCTTCGAAGCGAAATAACTTTGACGTGCGCCTGTGGCAAACTGCCAAGGGCGCACATATCGCGCTTTATCCAAATCTGAACACCAATGACAAGGTATATCGTGAATTGATGCAAGATGTGCGCTTTCGACGAGCACTTTCGCTTGCAATTCACCGCCGTGAAATCAATCAGGTGGTGTATTTCGGCCTGGTCCAGGAAAGCAATAACGCAGTTCTGGAGGAATGCCCACTTTACAAGCCGGACTATCAAACTGCGTGGATCGAATACGATCAGGAAAAGGCGGGTGAATTACTCGATGAGCTGGGTTTAAAGGAACGTGACAGTCGCGGAGTCCGGTTGCTATCCGATGGGCGACCGCTCGAAATTCTGATCCAGACCGCGGGTGAAAGTACCGAGCAGACCGATGTACTCGAGCTGATTCACGACAGCTGGCTCAAGGCGGGCATCAAGCTTTACAGCATTCCGTCGACGCGCGAAGTTTTCCGCAACCGGGTTTTTTCGGGTGATGCCATGATGTCCATTTGGTCCGGTATTGAAAACGCGATACCGACTGCCGAGAATAGCCCACATGAGCTGGCGCCGACTTCAAAGTACCAGTACCAGTGGCCGAAGTGGGGTTCGTATTATGAATCGAGCGGGCAAAGTGGTGAGGCGCCTGACATGCCGGCCGTGCAAAAACTTATTGCCCTGAATGATCAATGGGTGCGTGCCTCTACCCATGAACAGCGCGAGTCGATCTGGCATCAGATTCTCGAAATTCACCGTGATCACATGTTTACCATCGGCATCGTTAACCATGTACCGCATCCAGTCGTGGTTAACAATCATCTGCACAACGTGCCCGAAACCGGCTTTTACGATATCACTCCGGGCGCCTATTTTGGAATTTATAAACCCGATACTTTCTGGTTCGATGAGGCCAGGCGGTAATGCTCGGTTATATTCTGCGTCGTATCCTGACGATGATACCGACCCTGTTGGTAATCAGCATGTTGGTGTTCGTGATTATCCAGTTGCCGCCGGGCGATTACCTCGAAAGCCATATCGCCGAACTGCAAAGCCAGGGTGAATCGGTCGACGAAAAGAAAATTCAATTCCTGCGGGAGCAGTACGGGCTCGACAAGCCACTGCTGCATCAATACTGGTACTGGCTTACAGGGATGCTGCAGGGCGATTTTGGTTATTCGTTCGAATACGATTTACCGGTAACCGAGGTTGTCGGTGATCGGCTTTTCCTGACCATCATTATTTCAATCGCGACGATATTGTTTACCTGGATCGTTGCTTTTCCGATCGGTATTTATTCGGCAACCCATCAATACAGTTGGGGCGATTATGGGCTGTCGACGCTTGGATTTCTCGGGCTTGCAACGCCAAACTTTTTGCTTGCGCTGGTAATGCTTTATTTCGCCAATGTCTATTTTGGTACCAGCATCGGCGGGTTGATGGATCCGCAATACATCGATGCGCCGTGGAGCATGGACAAGATGGTTTCGATACTGGAACATTTGTGGATTCCGGTTATTGTCATCGGTACCGCGGGAACTGCGGGCATGATACGGCGGTTGCGTGCCAACCTTCTCGATGAATTACAAAAACAATATGTGGTGACGGGGCATGCCAAGGGCCTACCGCCGGGTAAGTTGCTGGTCAAGTACCCGTTGCGGGTTGCGCTCAATTTCTTCGTTGCTGACATCGGTAACCTGTTGCCCACCGTAATTTCCGGCGCCGAGATTGTCGCCGTGGTGATGTCGTTACCAACGACCGGGCCGATTTTGCTCAGCTCGCTGCAAAGCCAGGATATGTACCTGGCCGGCTCGTTCCTGATGTTTCTCGCGGTGCTGACCGTATTTGGTGTACTGGTTTCCGATATAGCCCTGGCGCTGCTTGATCCACGAGTTCGTCTCGGTGAGAGTGCAAGCAAATGAGTTCGATGCATTTCGTATCGCGTGAGCCTTTTGATCCACACTCGATTGAAGCACTGACACCGGCGCAGGAAAAATACTACCTTGCCTCCCAGTGGAAGCTGATGTGGTGGAAATTACGCCGCCACCGACTGGCGGTAATTTGTGGCGTTATCCTGGCCCTTAACTATGCGACGATCATGTTCAGTGAAGTGATCGCGCCTTACAACCTGCATACCCGCAATACCGAGTTCATTTATTCGCCGCCGCAGAGCGTGCATTTGTTTCACGACGGAATATTTATCGGGCCTTTTGTCTATGGCCGGGATTACGAGCTTGATATGGAAATCCTGAAGCGCAATTATCCGGAGCGAAAGGATGATGTGCAGCCGCTGCGTTTCTTTTGCCAGGGCGACAGTTATCGATTCTGGGGCCTGTTCGAAGCCCGCTTTCACCTGGTGTGCCCACCCGACAACGGTACCTTCTTCTTGCTCGGTACGGATCGCCTGGGGCGTGACATGTTTTCACGCATCACCTATGGCGCACGCATATCGCTCACCATCGGACTGGTTGGCATCATCATCAGCTTTACGCTTGGTATCGTAATTGGCGGTCTCGCTGGCTACTATGGGGGCTGGATTGACTCCTCGGTTCAGAGATTGATAGAAGTGATTCGATCGTTCCCGGAATTACCGTTGTGGATGGCGTTGTCGGCGGTATTACCGGTGAACTGGAGCCCGATTCTCATATTTTTCGGTATCACCGTGATTCTGGCAATGCTTGACTGGACCGGGCTGGCTCGCGCGGTGCGTTCTAAACTGTTGTCGTTGCGCGAGGAAGACTACTGCGCCGCGGCAGAGCTGATGGGCGCCAGGCCAGGACGTATTATCGGCCGCCACTTGCTGCCGGGATTCATGAGTCATTTAATCGCTTCCGCCACGCTTTCGGTGCCGGCCATGATACTCGGTGAAACCGCGCTGAGTTTTCTCGGACTTGGTTTAAGGCCGCCGGTAACGAGTTGGGGCGTGCTGCTCAACGAAGCGCAGAACATCAACGTTGTTGCGCTCTATCCGTGGCTGCTGTTTCCGGTAGTACCTGTGATACTGGTAATCCTGACCTTCAATTTTTTCGGCGATGGCTTACGGGACGCGGCTGATCCCTACAAATAGTTTATGAATATCGGATTTCATATGCGCACATGCTGCCCGCTGTGCAATTCGGCAGAGCGGAAAATCCTGTGCGAGATTCCGTATAAAGATCAACGCATGGTGAATTTCATCGGGCAGTTTTATCAGGGCAGGGTACCGCAAGAGTTAATATCGCCGGGCACCTACCGGGTCGTTGCCTGTGCGCAATGCAACTTTATATACCAGGATCCTATTCTAGATGAAAATAGGATGCAGGCCCTTTACCAGGACTGGATTGATAATGCGCACAGTCTGCACAAGAAACAGTCGGCAGAGTCGAAGCTCTATCGACAGTATGCCGGGCAGGTGCATACGCTAACGAGATTGTTTGACAGGCGGCCGGAACAGGTGCGTGTTCTCGACTTCGGCATGGGATGGGGCTACTGGAGTCGAATGGCACAGGCACACGGCCTTGACGTCACCGGCTACGAATTGTCACCACAACGCAGCCAGTACGCGCGGGCTATGGGAATAAAGGTTGTCGACAAGCTGCCCGGGGCGGGGGCACATTTCGACTATATTCATGCCAACCAGGTTTTTGAACACCTAGCCGATCCGCTACAGGCCTTAAAGGACCTTTGCGCGCGGTTGGCACCCGGCGGGGTGGTCTGTATTCGCGTACCTGATAGTCGGGGTGTTGCCGAAATACTGGTGCGGCGCGGCTGGTCGCAGGGCCTCGACGCAGTGCATCCACTTGAACATATCAACTGTTTTACACGTAAAACACTAACAAGCCTGGCCACTCGTGCAGGTTTAACACCCTTTAATCCACCACTGCGTCTTAACTGGGATAGCTTATGGGGTGGTATCAGGCGCGAAATTGCGGATCGTTTGCTAACAACACACCTCTATCTTAAGGTCTAGAGAGGCGTCTTGATGAAATTACTCTGCAGAAAGTAGCTGCTGGAAGTGTTCGTTGTCATTTTTCATCTCGGTAAACGTGCCTTTATCGATGAGCTTACCGCTTTCCATCACCATGACCTCGTCGAACTGCTCTGTCAGCTGAACGCGTCCGAGAATCCAGAGTATTCCACGACCCTGCATCAATTTCCTGACGTTCTCTATCAGGCGACGTTCACTTGCCGAATCGAGGCCCGACAGGGCTTCGTTGATCACCAAAAATTCTGGACCTTTCAGCAGGGCTCTTGCAAGTCCCAGCTTTTGTCGTTGAACCGAAGACAGGCGCCCACCACCCACACCGACCTCGTAGTTGAGCCCGGCGGCGATGATATCGTTGCGCAAGCCAAGTGCTTCTACGACGTCGGCAATCAGTTCGTTGACCTTGCGCTGGGCGTGTGCCTGGCCGTAGGCCAGCTTGCCAAACAGAATGTTATCCTGAACTGATATGCGCGGGTTATAGTGCGACTCGTCAAAGAATTCTATGCCGAGATCCTCGGTCGCTTCGAGCTCATGAATCCGGCCTCGCGCTTCGAGAATGTTTTGCTGGATGGGCTCGGTAATCAGTCCCAGTCGATGTCGTGCCACGATGAGTTTGAATGGCAGCGATATCAGTCGACGTTTGTCTTCCGGTTGCAGATTTTCGACGCCATTTTGTCTGGTTTGTTGCAACAGTTTATTAAACTCCGGCAGATCGTCGGCATTGATGAAGCTGAACTGCTCGAACAGTTCGCTGTCCGGTTCGACGTCGGAGAACAGATCGAGCATGATTTCAGTGATCTGTACACCCGCATTCAGAAATTCACGGTTCAGACCGAATTCCTTCAGTATTTTATGAATCACCGGATTATCAATCAGTTGTTCGACGTCGATTGATTCACCGTAAACCGTACCGAACAGCAGGTTCTCGGATACGGTCATATTAAGATTGTATTTTTCGGTATCGAAGAGTTCAACCAGGCGCGCATTTTCGGGCTCCCTGAACTTGTCGCGCAACTGATTACGTGCCTCCATGACTCGACTTGTCAGGTCAGGATTGTGAGACGGATCGACATAGGACAGTAATCCAAACTGGTAAATTTCGTCATCCAGTTCAACGCATTCGAGAATCTCGATAATGCGGGTAACCAGTTGCTCGGTATTCTCAAGGCCAAGCTCAGCAGTGTTGATCCAGTCATCGTCGTAACGGTCAGAGGTGTTTCCGGCCTGCCGCGAGAGCAAGCGTTCATGTTCGAGTGCCTTATCCTGCTCGTGTCCGCTCTTGCTTACCGGCTGATGCTTGAGTGCATAGCAGAGATTATCGTGTACCGTGCCGTTAAACATGAAGGCGCCGGCACCCACGTAACCGAGGTGCTTGCCGGTAATCGACTCGGGCATATCTGCCATTTTCAAGTCCCCGATGGTAATGCTGCCAGCGCTGGGATTAATTAATCTCGACATCAGGAAAGCAAGTTCATCCTTGCCGCTATTGCCTAGTCCGACTGCGGCGTAGTGCTGATTTATCGGGATCTTGAAGCTGGTGCCGTCAATACTGAAATAAAGCCCGTCTTCGCTATAGCGGATATTATTGGCCTGGATTATGTCATCCGAAAATTTATGGATCCCCTCGCGCTCATCGATGATTTCAGCCGCCAGCATATTCTGGGGTTTAAACTGCTGGATGATCTGGGCGTGCTTAACCCTGATATCTGCGAGTCGTTGATAATAGCGCAGCAATTCCTTCCACGGACCCGAGAGATCCTTGTAAGCCACCAGTACCGCGACCATCGAGCCGATCGACAGGTCGCCGCGTAATACAAAGTAACCGCCGATAGAATAAAAGAAAAATGGCGTCAACTGGGCAATGAAATTGTTCAGGAACTTAATGAAGAACTTGCGCTTGTAAATCGAAAAGCGAATCAGGTAAATTTTACCGAGGCGCTGACTGATATGTGCGCGCTCGTAGTGGCTGGTATCGTTAGCGTGAACCTCTCCAATGCCGGAAACGGTTTCTCCGATGCGACCGGACAAGTTACGCGCCGTTGCGACGCGTTCTTTCGACAGTTCGTTAACGCGTTTCTGTAACTGCGGGATGACGTATAGTTGAAACGGGTAGAGCGCAATCGCGGCCAGGCCGAGTAATAAATCCTGCTCAAAAATAAAGAACAGGTAAGTGCACAGGATGCCGCCCTGGAATACCGGCAAAGTAAAAGACTCACCGATAAATTCTCCGAGGAGTTCGGTTTCCGCCATGATCATCGGGATTAACTCGCTCTGCGATACCCGCTTAAAATGCGGTAATGGAAAACGCAGAATACGTTCGTAGAGCTGGTACCTGAAACGTCGCAGTACGCGCTCACCGAGGGCACCGCGGTAAACGTTCAGGATATACTTGAGTAATCCGCTGCCAAGTACCACCACCAGGAAGGCAAAGCTGAGAATCATTAGAAACTCGAGTCGATCGAACTCGTAACCGAGTATTCCTTCGGGGATATCCATCCCTTCGAGCAGGTTGATGATTCTTTTCGGCAGTTCGAGGGTAATGTAGACCAGCGGGAGGGAAGCTAACGACAGCAGAATCAGGAGAATCTGGTCCTTCTTGCTGTGTGTCCAGATATACTTATATAAAGAAGGTTCCATTTATTCCCGAGTTTTGGTTCTAATTCTATTCAACGATTTCTCGACTGGGATTGGTAGCACGGTATGCCATGCCGGTGTACTATCGCGCATCGTTCGATTTATATCAAATACAGGTTATGCCTCCCAGGCTAGCAATCGTTTTAAAGGGTTATCCGCGTTTATCCGAGACCTTCGTTGCCCAGGAAATTCGGGCGCTTGAGTTGCGCGGATTCGAGCTCTGTATTTTCTCGCTGCGCCATCCCTACGATCCGGACATCCACCCGATTCACGCAGAAATCGAGGCGCCGGTTTATTACCTGCCCGAGTATTTACATGACGATATCCCACGCCTGCTACGAGCCTGCCTGTGGATTGGCTGGAAACCGGGTTTCTGGCTCTCGTTATTGACCCTGGTGCGCGATTTCTGGCGCGACCCGTCACGCAACCGGTTGCGACGTTTCGGTCAGGCGATCGTGATGGCACACGAAATGCCTGATTCGGTGCAGCATTACTATACGCACTTCATGCATACCCCGGCATCTGTCAGCTACTACGCGAGTAAAATTACCGGGCGCAGCTGGAGCCTGTCGGCCCATGCCAAGGATGTCTGGACCATTCCGGACTGGGAACTGCGTGAAAAGCTGGACAGCACTGACTGGGTGGTGACCTGTACCTGTGTCAATCGAGATTACCTTTCGAAACTTGCAAGTCACGTGGATCAGGTCACATTGCTATACCACGGGCTGGACTTTGATCGCTTTGATCAAAAACAGGGCGCCGGTTCAATGCATGACGGCAGTGACCCGCAAAACGAGGTGCGATTAATCAGCGTCGGGCGCGCCGTTGATAAAAAAGGTTATGATGTCCTACTGGCGGCCCTGGCAAGCCTGCCCGACACATTGCATTGGCAATTTATTCACATCGGTGGCGGTGAGTTGCTCGGGCAATTGCAGCGTCAGGCTCATGAACTCGGTCTTGGGGAGCATATTCAATGGTTGGGTGCACTATCGCAAGGCGAGGTACTGTCTCAGTATCGCGCCGCCGATCTGTTCGTATTGCCGAGCAAGATTTCCGCCAATGGCGATCGCGATGGATTACCCAATGTCCTGATGGAAGCACAGAGCCAGAACCTGGCCTGCCTGTCGACCAGTATTTCGGGTATCCCGGAGCTTATCGTCCACGCCGAGACCGGCTGGCTGGTTGAACAGAAGAATTGCCCGCAGCTTGAGCAGGCACTGGAAAAACTGATTCGTGATCCGAAGCTGCGTAACCGACTGGCCGAGGCAGGTTTCAAGCGAGTGCGACAAGAGTTTTCGATGGATCGGGGAATCGATACCCTGGTCGATAGGCTTCACCAATCGCTTGGCGAAGACTAATCGACATGAAGCTGGCTTTACTAAGACATGCGATGACAGACTGGAACCGCGCGAAACGGGTGCAGGGCAGGCTCGACCTGCCACTGTCTGCATTCGGTAGAAAACACCTCGATTTGCTGTCGATCCCGCTGGAATTTAAAGCCTATCGCTGGTATTGCAGCCCGTTGCGTCGCGCCACTCAGACGGCAGCTCTGCTGGCGATAGAGCCGGTAGAAATCGAAGCCGCGTTGATCGAAATGAGCTGGGGTGATTGGGAAGGCGAGGTATTGAAGCCATTACGTAAGCGCCTAGGTGATGAAATGCGCGACAATGAGAGCCGAGGCCTGGATTTCCGTCCGCCGGGTGGTGAGAGTCCGCGCGAAGTTCAGATCCGGCTCCAACCCTGGTTACAGCAGGTCGCTGCATCGGGCCAGGATACGGCGGCGGTCGTGCACAAGGGCATTATCCGCTGTATCTATGCGCTTGCCTGCGACTGGGATATGCGCGGTGAGTCACCGGTCGACTTCAGCTGGGATGCACTCCACCAGTTCGAACTCTCCCCCGACGGCAAGCTGCTCAACAGTTACCAGTCCATCCCCCTCTCCAAATCCTGATCCGATATCAATGGTTTCGATTAGAAAATTGAAGCGGACAAGGCAACCAGAGAAACTCCTTGCGACTGACTGGGTGGCCTGAGGCTTCCTGAAAAAGTCTCGATTTTAAAGGGCAAGGCGAAACTCGACATCCATGTCTCGGTTCGCCACAGGCCGCGTCCCTGCGGCCTGACCCTTTAAAATAGAGGCTTTTTCAGCACCCAGCCTTCACGTCGCAAGGAGTTTCCCTGGTTGCCCGCCAAGGTATCTAGCTGTTCCAGATGTATCGGTGCAAAAGTGTAGCGCGGCAGGGATGTCGCGGTCCGACGCTTCGGGCGACAAGCGATTCCATGGATGGACCAACTGGCGCTTGCGCCGGTTGGGAGCGCCTTTTGCCCGCTTCTCTCCGAGATAGCCTGTGGGTAGGTTACGAAGTGGTCACCGTAAAGGTGTCGATTACGTCCAGATGGTGGCGGGATCGAGCCAGGTCACGGCAGGATGCGCCGACAGGAATCGCAGCAAGTCTTCGAGGAAATGCCACACCGCTTCGTTTTGTGCGAGGTGATGGGTAAGGATGCCGGTCGGTTCATCACGGTCGCGATAGCCGGTGCGCTTTGCGATCAGGTGCTGTATTAAAATCGCGATCGCGGGATAAACGCCGAGAAATCCACCCTGGTGGCGCCAGTTAACCGGATCGAGATGCGCGTTGACCTGGAGCAATCCGGGGGCAGGGAATGCCTGGCGACGTGCCTTCATCGTTGAAATTCCGGTGATTCCAATGTCGGTAAGGCGTGCTATGACCCGGTCATCAATCCGGTTCCAGGGTGGTACCAACACGGGCTTGAATCGCTCGGGGAAATACTGGCACAGTGTTCGGAAGCCCTGCTCGAGGTCGGCGACTATATCCTCGGTGGTTTGTCCACCACCAAGCTCGAGTTTGCGCTGACCCGGCGGTGCATGGTTTTGATGTGCAAAACCGTGTTGAATTACGCATGCCTGCGGACGAGTTTTCAGTGAATTGACAAGCCCGGGCCTGAGCCCGGTCGGGATAACCGCGAGTGCCAGCGGAATGTTCAGTTCGGAACTTAATCCGACCAGTTTATCGAGTGCGCTGCCGGCTTCAGTTGCGTCGTCATCTCGCCACCAGAATTCAGCTGTAATACCTGCTTCTGCCCAGGTATCGAGTTCACGACCGAGCCAGTTCCAGGCATCAATGGCTAGTGAACTCAATTTTGATTACTCGCATCAAGCAACCACTGTGAAATCAGGTTTGCACTGTTGGTTGCGCCCGCAAGGTTTACTGTGAACGAGGTATGTAGCCCGCTGGTTCGATCGATCGCGTCTGCCAGCGCGGTTGCGTTTAATTCAGCCTGGCGCAGCATGATCACTCGTCCGATGTCCTGTAATTTTTGCGCGCGCGTGGTTTGCTCGAGTTCATCAGCCTCGGCATAGGGGATCACGACCGCCTCGGTATCACTATTGAGAATGTCGGTGATCGTATTATAACCGGCCTGTGATATCGAAAGGCTGGCGCGCTTCACCAGCTCGCTGAAATCGGGTCGATTGCGCTCGACGCGAATGCCTTCAGTTGCGAGCTGTTGCAATTCCTCGAACAGCGAATCAGAAATCGAATGGCTTACCAGGATACGCCATTTCAAGTGTTTGAGCCTGCACAGTGGTCTGGCCTCGATTGCTGTTTTCAGAATTTGAAAGCCGGTAACGCTACCGCCTGCAGAAACCAGAACTTCGTCGATACCGTCTTGTGCAGACGGTAACACCGGATTATTCGGGCAGATATAGCCGCTATAGGCAACCTTGTCGTCTATGTGCTCCGCGAGGTTAAAGCTATCGACGAGTCGCGCAATCTTTTCATCTCCGTGGACCAGCACGTGATCGTAAAATTGATCAATGAGTTCGCAGATTTCCTGCTCCCGTCCCGGTTTTGTTTTGGGCTGGATAATATCTCTTATCGACGCGATCACCTGCAGACACCGAGTACTAGATTTTGCGGCCTCGAGCAGCGGTATCAACTCGAAACGCATCATCCGACGTCCAAACGGAAAAGTTTCCGTGATCAATACCTGCGGTGCGAAGGATACAAAAAATTCGAGTAACTGCTGTTTGCGACCGTCTTGCCAATGACTGTCAATATGGTTGCCGTTGGCATCGAGCAAACGCGTGAAGCTACCATCGGGGCTGTATACCGGGGGTAATTGCCTGAGCTGAATGGCTTCATCTAGCGGAAATTGCTGCGGCAGACCGCCGGATACCAGCTGGACCTCGAAATCCTCGCGGACGAGCTCGGTTGCCAGGTAAGCCGAACGCTGCAAGTGCCCAATTCCGAGCAGATGCTGGACATAGATCATGACTCGAAACGGCGAACTGATGGATTACTCCGGATCTAGGCGGTTACAGTTTTCTGCTCGGGGGGTTCGAGATACTCAAGCACAATTCCGGCTATATTTTCGTGGCCGGCAAGCAAACCGGAAACCTGTGCCGACGAGGGTCGGGATTGCTGCGGTAGTTGTCTTAACGCGGCCGCCATTTGCAGTGCATCGCGTTCACCAGCCGGATCGAGCATGCTGACCAGGCCCAGGTTTACCGCCCGTTCCGCGCGAATTAACTGCTCCTGCCTGGGAACCGACCTTGGTATGATAAGGGCAGGTTTATCGAGGGTTAGAATTTCGCAAAAAGTGTTGTAGCCGCCCATCGCAACGATCGCGATCGCTTTTTGCATCAGCAATTCAATATGACTGTCGAAGGTAAGAATTTCGACGTTAGGCAAGACCTCGCAGCGATCATGAAATTCCTGTATCTCGGCAGAGGGCATGAATGGCCCGGTTACGATGATCGCCCGGTGAGGTTGTTCGGCGCCAGATTCGTAGGCGCGGATTACCCAATCAATCATTTCGACACCGTCACCGCCGCCACCAGCTGTTACCAGGATAAAGGGTTCCTCATGGTTAATCGGTGCGAGCCAGTTAAGCTCACTGGGAATTTCACGTTCGAGGTAGCCAGTGAAACAGATTTTTTTATTAATCGAATCGGATAGGCCGAGACCCTCGATGGGACTTCCCATTTCACTCAAACCGTATACCCAGATATCGTCGTAGAGATGCTCAAGTACCGGTGCGACTTCTTTGCGCTCCCATTCGGCTTTTAGTATCGACGATTCATCCATGACGTCACGCAGTCCCAGTACGTTTACGGTGCCCTGCTGCTTAAGCATTTCGAGCGTACTGGTCACTTCTCCCTGCAGCCCCGTGGGTTCCTTGTCGACGAGAAAAATGTCGGGTTTAAAGGTTACCGCGGTGTGATAGATGATCGATTCCCGCATCGACAGGGTTTGGTCCAGATCGATATGCAGGCCCAGTGACGTGTATTCACCATCCTTGAGTTTGATGACGCCGGGAATACGCACAAAATCAACCCGTGCCTTAAAGTCAAAACTACCGATTATCGGTGAACCCGACAGGATCAGTATTGATAGTCCCTTGTAGCGCGCTACCAGCGAATGGGCGATCGATCGACAGCGGCGCAAGTGACCGAGGCCAAACGAGTCATGGCTGTAGATAAGAATCCTGGATTGTCCCAGTCGCTCTGTCATTTCACCAATACCTGGCTATGTACCCGACGCAGACTACACCGAAATCGTCATGAACGCACTGTCGTTTAGGCATTTTATTTGCCAGCATTGGAATTATTCCCTGTCTGGCCGGTCTCATATCCATGAAGCAGAATGCGTGCCCTGGAGTCCGTATTGGATAAAAATAGTGCAAGCACCCAGCTCGAGCCTCAGCGGCTTTTACTCGGGCGTAATTTCAAAGATCAAAGGTTACCGGAGCGATTGCGCAAATCGATACAGGATCAACAGGAACGCAGTGAAATTCTGATCAGCACGATCCAGTTGGTGATCGTCTCTATATTCGGTTTGCTATACGCAATAGCGCCAAAGACTTTTTCACAGGATGCTGATTTCGCCCCGGTACCCTGGGTGCTGTCCTTGTATCTTGGATTTAGCCTGATACGTTTGCGCCTGGCGGTAAATCGTAAACTCCCGGACTGGATGCTGTATCTCTCATCCGTTGCTGACATCGTGCTGCTGCTCGGCCTGATCTGGAGTTTTCATTTGCAGTACGAACAGCCGCCATCCTTTTACCTGAAATCGCCGACGCTGCTCTACCTGTTTATCTTTATTTCCATCCGGGCGTTGCATTTCGACCCGCGCTTCGTTATTTCGACCGGTGTCAGTGCGGCGATAGGCTGGGCCCTGATGGTCGCTTACGTGCTGGTTAACGATCCCGCAAATAACATGATTACCCGCGATTATGTCGAGTATATGACTTCCAACAGTGTCTTGATCGGTGCGGAATTTGACAAGATCGTGTCAATTTTGATGGTTACCGGGGTGCTGGCGCTGGCCTTATTACGTGCCAGGAGTCTACTCATCGAATCGGTTATCGAGGGCAGTGCAGCACGCGATTTATCGAGATTTGTGCCCGAGGAAGTTGCACAGAAGGTTATACAATCGGAGGAGGGCGCCATCACCGGCAAGGGGGAGCTCAGTGAATGTACAATCCTGTTTACCGACATCGAGGGATTTACCGCGATAAGTGAGACCCTGGCGCCCGAACAACTGATTGAAGCGCTGAATCAATATTTCAGCCTCGTAGCAGACCCGATAACGCGGTATGGCGGCGTTATCAGTCAGTTCCAGGGAGACGCGATCCTGGCAACCTTCAACCTGCCCAAACCGGATAGCGATCATGCCAGCAACGCGGTCAGGGCCGCTCTTGAAATTCAGTCCGTGCTGGAAGGTGTGGAGTTCGGTGACGGCATCGCGTTTAACACCAGGGTCGGTATCAATACCGGGCCGGTGGTTGGTGGCCTGGTCGGCTCCGGGGACCGGGTCGGTTATACCGTACACGGTGAAAACGTCAACCTGGCGGCGCGACTGGAGCAGCTCAACAAGGATTATGGCACCCGAATCATCGTTGCCGACAGTACGCTGGCCAGGATCCCTGATGGAACTTTCGAATTCGGTGAACTCGGAGAGGTGTCAGTGCGCGGATTGAATCGCCCGATCAGGATTTACACGGTGAATTAACAATAGCCTCGACCAGAGTCGCAATACCGCGGCTAGGTAAGCTTACGAACCTGCTCCAAATACCGGGACACGTTGTCCCGGGCCTGCTGTTCAAAACGCTGGTAAAAAAAGTCCGATAAAAAAAATCGGGGTCTGGCTAACAGGCCGGAATGAAATTTTAGCAGTTTACGGTAATAGTCAGTATCACTGAGATGTGGATTCTCCTCGCGCAAGTTTTGACTGTCGAGCAGAAAGGCGTCCCAATCAAGGCCGAAGCTCGATAAATCGATATCGACCATGTAGCTGGCGTCGGCGTCGTCGAGTGAACTGCCGTCGTGCAGCGTCGCCATGATCATCCGGTCGATAAGTTGGCGCATCTCGTCATCATGAATTTCCGCGGACAGGTCCTGGTAAAGCCTGGCACTATGGGCTTCATTATCATGCCTGCCGGGCTCGAAAATAACATCGTGAAACCAGACCGCGATCTCCAGTGCATCGGGATTGCGAGCGAGAGATTTACATTGATCGAACTGGGTCAGGCAATGCGCGATATGGTCAAGCGTGTGATAATGGCGCTGGGGCTCACCATAGCCTTTTACAAGTTGCTGGTGAATCGTGGCGCTGTCATCCGTTGCACCATCGACCAGGCACCGCTGCCATAGTGACCGGAAACGATCGGGGCCGCAGACTTCTACGGCAGCTGGCGACGACATTACTCTCCATCCTGTTTATTCAGCTGTTTCTGCAACGTTTCGACGAGTGCGTGTGATCGAGTCAGCTTGTCACTCAACATGCGAATGACATCGAGGGCGACCTCCGAGTTTTCGCGCAGGATGCGAAAGAACATGTCGGCCGTTATTTTCATGGCCCGGAGATTCCCATGCGCAATCAGTTTTGCGATCCGGGGCGTATTGTTCAGCAAACCGAGTTCACCGATCAGCTGATTTTGAGCGAGGGTGCCGGTGACAACCGGCCCACTATCCGTTTCTGTTATGATATCCACCGCACCGTCCATGATGACGTAGGCGAAATCGGCGCTGTCACCACTGTTGAAAACAATATCACCGTCCTGAAACGAAACAATTTCGCTGGCGAAAGCCAGCAGTTTCAGTTTCGAAGTTTCCATTTTGGCAAACATGGGAATCTTTCGAAGTAGATCTGTTTCTTCTGCAAGGTCCAAGATACTTGCTCCAAACACCCTTTATTACTTTAGTCGATGGCTAAAGATTCGCACGTGATTGAACACATTTCAAGCGCTTCAGTAGCCTCTCCGACCTTAAACACGGCCACAGATAATGATTTTTGCGGTATTCATCACATTTTTCTGGCCCAGGCATAGTATCCGGAAACCTGTAATTCGCTGGTGGGACGTCTGAAAAAACGGGTACCTATTCGATCAAGCCACCGCGATGGTTTCATACCCAGATGGGTTTCGACACGTTTCTTCCAGCATTTATGCAGGTTGAAAATAGACGAGTAGGGTCCTCGAATCGAATACAGGGTGACCTCGGAAAAGTCTCGCAGTAACCAGGCCATACCGTCCCGGCTGAAGCGGTAGCAATCGGTAAACCTGAGGTCATGTGGTGCGTGGTAGCGAAACAGGAATGGCAGATGCAGCAACAGGTAACCACCGGTTTGCAGCAATTTGTGTATTTCCTGGACAGCTGCGAACGGATCGTATACGTGTTCCAACACCGAAAGACAAACCACGCCATCATAGCGTTCGTACTTCAGCCTGCTCGGGGCACAAATATCATCGATAATATCGGCCAGCGGCTCACCGGCGTTAATCTCCATGGTTTCGATCTGTCCTCGCTCGAAGAGTTTGAGCTTGTCGCGGGTTGACTGGCCGACGTCGAGAATCATGCTGCAATTAGCCGCCATCAGGTTCAGCTTACTGGTTAACAGAGCTTCGCAATCGTAGGCAAAGCTGTGATCGACAGTGACACGACGAATGGCCTCGAGGTGTTGCGCCATGGCCGCCTCGGCAACCGGGTTACGCTGATTAAGAATCGGCTTTTTACTCATGCGTTTTACTTTGCAGTTGGTTTGTCAGGTGCATACTAGCGTTATTTGCTGGAATTCGCTTTTATACGATGGCAATTAACGCTAATCTTGGAGCCGGCCACAGATCGGGAATACGACTATGAAACACTACCAAATGTACATCGATGGCGGATGGTGGGACGCATCTGACGGAGCACAGCTCGAGTCGGTTAACCCTGCCACTGGTGCGGTTTGGGCGACGGCAGCAATCGCCGGTGACACCGAGGTGAACCTCGCCGTGGCGGCGGCCAAACGCGCGCTGAACTCGGGTCCCTGGGCGGGTATGAATGCGACACAACGTGGGAAACTGCTGCGTCGCCTCGGTGATTTAATCGCGGAGAATTCTGCGATGCTGGGTGAAATCGAGACCATCGATAGCGGTAAGTTGGCCAGGGAAACTCGTGCCCAGACTGGCTATGTTTCGGATTACTATTACTACTACGCGGGCCTTGCCGACAAGATCCAGGGTGCAACATTGCCGATCGACAAACCCGAAATGCATGTATACACCAAGCGCGTTCCGATCGGAGTGGTTGCCGCGGTAGTGCCGTGGAACGCACAAATGTTTTTGACCGCGACCAAGCTGGGACCGGCGCTGGCGGCTGGCAACACGGTGGTGTTAAAGGCCTCGGAAATGGCGCCGGCGCCGATGTTCGAGTTCGCCAGGATCGTCGATGAAGCCGGATTTCCACCGGGCGTGGTAAACGTCATCACGGGTTACGGTGAACCCTGCGGCCGGATGTTAACCAGCCATCCGGACGTGGCCCGGGTCGCGTTTACCGGCGGCCCTGATACTGCACGTCATATCGTGCGCAATACCGCCGAAAATTTTGCCGTGGTATCGCTGGAACTGGGTGGCAAATCGCCAATTCTGGTTTTCGACGACGCCGATCTCGAGGGCGCCGTGAACGGTATTATTGCCGGTAATTTCGGGGCCACCGGGCAGAGTTGTGTTGCCGGATCGAGGGTATTCATCCAGTCTGGTATTCGTCAGCAGATCCTCGAAAAACTGGTTGAACGCGCAGGCCAGATCTGTATTGGCGATCCCCTCGCAGATGATACCCAGGTCGGACCCCTGTGTACGCGCCAACAGCTCGATCATATCAGCGAATCGGTTGACGATGCGGTTAAGCAAGGAGCCACGCTGTTGTATGGAGGTAAGCGCCCTGAGGGATTTGATGAGGGCTGGTATTACACCCCCACCATACTGGACTGCCCGCACCAGGATATCCGCACCGTGCGCGAAGAAATGTTTGGTCCGATTATGTCAGCATTGAGTTTCGATACCGAAGAAGAGGCGATCGAGATGGCCAATAATTCCGATTTTGGCCTTGGGTCGGGCGTTTTCACATCCAATGTGGCACGCGCAATTCGCGTTTCGGATGCTATTCATTCGGGCATTGTCTGGGTCAACACCTACCGTGTTATCTCGCCGATCGCCCCGTTTGGCGGATTCAAAAACAGTGGCCCCGGACGGGAGAGTGGCGTCGATACAATCTACGATTACACCCGCACTAAAACGGTCTGGATCAATACCTCGACTGAACCGATGGCTAATCCGTTCATTATGCGGTAATTGCGCAGGTCACTACTTGAGGCTCTGCCAGTAGGCCACGAATTGTACCGCGATACGTCCGCTACGTGAGCCTCGCTGGGTCGCAAAACGCAGCGCTTCGGCGCGTGCGTCTTCTGTCATTTTCAAGTCACGGGCTTTCAAGGTTTGCTCGACGACCGCCAGATACTGTTCCTGGGTGAATGGGTGGAACGACAACCACAATCCGAAACGGTCGGATAACGAGATTTTTTCCTCGATGCTGTCGCTTGGATGTAACTGCCCGTCGACCATGGTGCTATCGAGATTGTCCTGCATCGACTCGGGCATCAGGTGACGTCGATTCGAGGTCGCGTAAATGATGACATTATCTGGCTGGAGTTGCAGCGATCCCTCGAGACAGGCCTTGAGCGCCTTGTAGGAATCGTCATTGGCTTCGAACGATAAATCATCGAGGTAGATGATAAATTTACGCCCGTCACTCGCAAGGTGGCGGATTACGTCGAACAGCTCTCCCGTTGCCGCCTTCGGTATTTCAACAATGCACAACCCGCGGTCCTTGAATTCATTCAGTTGTGCCTTGATTAATGATGACTTGCCGGTGCCGCGCGCACCCCATAACAGGGCATTGTTGGCATCCTTGTTGTCGAGGAACTGGGCAGTGTTACGCAGCAGCAGGTTTTGCTGACGCTCCAGATGCAAGAGTTCGGATTTATCGACCTGGTCATATTGCGAAATCCCGTCGAGGCCACTGGCAGACCAGCGATACGCACAATATCCCGGTTCGGTGCTTATTTCGAACTGGTCGGGAAGCATTTTTTCGACCCGATCAAGTAAACCATCGAGGCGTTTCAAAAGTTTGTCGGTATCAGTCATCAGACCTCGAGCTTCTTGTATTTGATCCGGTGCGGTTGATCAGCATCCTGGCCCAGCCGTTGCTTACGATGGGACTCATACTCCGTATAGTTGCCTTCGTAAGTATAGACCTCGCTGTTTCCCTCGAACGCAATAATATGGGTAGCAATGCGGTCAAGAAACCAGCGATCGTGAGAGATGACGACGACGCAACCCGGGAAATCGAGGATTGCCTCCTCAAGTGCCCGCAGGGTTTCGACATCGAGGTCGTTGGTGGGTTCGTCCAGCAACAACAGGTTACCGCCACTCTTAAGCAGCTTGGCGAGATGCAGGCGATTGCGCTCGCCACCGGAGAGATCCTTGACAAACTTTTGCTGTGCGGCGCCGCGAAAGTTGAAGCGTGATACGTAGGCTCGCGACGGAACTTCGTAGCTGCCAACCACGATGTTATCGAGTCCGTCTGAGAGTTCTTCCCAAACGGTCTTGCTGCCGTCGAGATCATCACGAGATTGATCGACATAGGCTATTTGTACCGTCTCACCAATCTTGATCCTGCCTTCATCGAGCGTTTCCTGGCCGACGATGATGCGAAACAGAGTGGTTTTACCCGCACCGTTGGGACCAATGATGCCCACGATGCCGCCGCGAGGCAGTTTGAATTCCAGGTCCTGGTAAAGCAGCTTGTCACCATAGGATTTTTTGCCGCCCTCGATTTCAACCACGACGTCACCGAGTCGAGGCCCGGGGGGGATATAGAGTTCTCGGGTCTCAGAGCGCTTTTGATATTCCTGCGAGGATAGCTCTTCGAACCGCTTCAAGCGTGCCTTGCTTTTCGACTGTCGACCCTTCGGGTTCGCGTGCACCCATTCGAGTTCCGCCTGCATCGATTTCAGGCGCGCCTTTTCGGAGCGTTCCTCGTGTTCCAGCCGTTTCTGTTTCTGCTCGAGCCAGGACGAGTAATTTCCTTCCCAGGGAATCCCGTGACCGCGGTCGAGTTCGAGAATCCAGCCGGCGACGTTATCGAGAAAGTAGCGATCATGCGTAACGGCCACCACGGTCCCGGGGAAGTCCTTGAGAAAGCGTTCCAGCCAGGCCACGGATTCTGCATCCAGATGGTTAGTGGGTTCGTCCAGGATCAGCATATCGGGATTTGACAACAGCAAGCGGCACAGTGCGACGCGCCGCTTTTCACCACCCGATAGATTATCGACGGCCGCATCCCAGGGTGGCAAGCGCAGTGCGTCAGCGGCGACGTCGAGCTTGCGGTCGAGGTCCCAGGCACCCGCAGCATCGATTTTTTCCTGCAACTCGGCCTGCTGTGCCAGCAACTCATTCATTTCATCGTCGGACATGGGCTCGGCAAACTTCATATTAACTTCGTTAAACTGGTCAAGCAGAGACTTGGTCTCGGCTACCCCCAGTTCGACGTTGCCGCGCACGTCCAGGCCCTTATCGAGCTCGGGTTCCTGGGGCAGGTATCCAATCTTGATTCCGGTTTGCGGGCGCGCCTCGCCGTTATGTTCGGTGTCGACGCCAGCCATGATGCGCAGCAGCGTCGATTTACCGGCGCCGTTATAGCCCAGTACCCCGATTTTCGCGCCCGGGAAAAAATTGAGCGAAATATTCTTCAGAATTTCGTTCTGCGGGGGCACCACCTTGCCGACTCCGCTCATGGTATAAATGTATTGCGCCATGCATCTTGTCCAGGTTCAGAATTGGCGTATTCTAACAGCGCTTAAAAAATTAAAAACAACTTCGTGGAGGCAGGGAAGGAGGTGCCCATTGATATTGACAAAGCGCTCGTTTCTTCGCATGGTAACGCTGCTGAACTTTTAACTTCTCAATACCCCGACTTCGGCTATTATGTGGTACATCAAACTCGCTAAACCATCCGACGAAACAGCCCAAAGGTAAGCCGCCATGAGCATGAAAGAAATGCAGCAACAAAGTTATCTTCACGGGATCAATGCTGCTTTCATCGAGGAACTCTACTCGAGGTACCTGAAAGACGAAAACGACGTCGACGAAAACTGGCGCAGTTGGTTCGCGGAGTTAAAAAATGGTGGGCTGACACCCGACCAGGATCACATCGAAATCCAGGCACAGATGAGATCCGCTGTATTGAACAAGCGGCGTGGTAACGGCATTAGCGCTGCCGAACTGCATCATCACGACGACAAGCAGCTCAGGGTATTTCAATTAATCAACGTTTACCGCGTCAAGGGGCATCAGAAAGCGCGACTGGATCCGCTGAACCTGGCCAGAATACCTGAAATCAAGGATATGACGCTTGCCGGCAACGATTTGTCCGAGGCGGACCTCGACACGGTATTTAGTTCCGGGTCTTTATTCGGGATCGAGGATGCACCGCTGCGGGAGATAATCGACCGTCTGGAGAAGATCTATTGCCGGACAATCGGTCTCGAGTACATGCATATTGAGGACCGCGCAGAAAAGCGCTGGATCCAGGTGCAGATCGAGACCACGTTGGCGAAACCCAATTTCAGGGAAGGGCGTCGTAATCGGATTCTTGACCGAATTATTGCCGCGGAGAATCTCGAAAAGTACCTGCATACCCGCTATATCGGGCAGAAACGCTTTTCGCTGGAAGGTGGGGAATCGCTAATCCCGATCGTGGACCGGGTCGTGCAGCAGGCCGGCGTCACCAACACGCACGAGGTCGTCATCGGCATGGCCCACCGCGGGCGCCTGAACGTGCTCACCAATATTTTTGGCAAGATGCCGAGTGACCTGTTCGATGAATTCGAGGGCAATATCGAGCTCGATGAGCGCTATAACTACGATGTTAAATACCATCAGGGTTTTTCTTCCGATATTTATACCGATTCCGGACCCATGCATCTGGCGCTAGCTTTTAATCCGTCGCATCTCGAGATCGTGGATCCCGTGGTGGAGGGCTCGGTGCGTGCCCGCCAACGCCGCCTCGACGACCGCAATACCAATGACGTACTGCCGGTTCTGATTCACGGCGATTCGGCATTCGCTGGCCAGGGCGTGGTCATGGAAACTTTCAACATGTGCGAAACCCGGGGTTATAAAACCGGTGGTACGATACATATCATCGTCAACAACCAGATCGGGTTCACGACTAGTAATCCGCGCGATATGCGTTCCTCGTTTTACTGTACCGAGGTTGCGCGCATCGTACAGGCACCCATTTTTCATGTGAACGGTGACGACCCCGAGGCCTGTGTTTTTATTGCCGAGATTGCGGTCAAGTATCGTGAAACCTTCCACAAGGATGTCGTCATCGACATGGTTTGCTATCGTCGTTACGGTCATAACGAGGCCGATGAGCCAGCGGTTACCCAGCCCTTGATGTACCAGGCAATTCGAAAACATCCGCGGCTGGCCGAGTTGCACGCGGAACGCCTTATCAAGGAAGGTTTTACGACGCGCGAAAAAGTCGACCAGATGATTGCCGATTACCGCCGTGCCCTGGACGAGGGTGGTGCGGTTGCGTTGAATGTCATTTCGGGCCTGGAACCAATGGCGGCGCGCGACTGGGCGGGTTTAAATGAAGGTGATGTCAATACTACTCCGAATACCGCGGTCGATGCAGACAGTATCCAGCGACTGGGTAACCGCATCCTGACACTGCCGGCGGGTTTCAAACTCCATCCACGGGTAGCCAAAATCATGGAGAACCGGCAGAAGATGATCGATGGCGAAATTCACGGCGACTGGGGATTTGCAGAAAATCTGGCCTACGCGACGCTGCTTAATGATGGTTATCGTGTGAGGCTTTCAGGACAGGACAGTGAGCGGGGTACTTTTTTCCATCGTCACGCTGCGCTACATGATCAGAATACCGGCGAAATCTACAAGCCCTTGAAGCATATTGCCGGGGATCAGCCGCGTTTCGAAGTCATTAATTCGTTTTTATCCGAAGAGGCGGTACTGGGTTTCGAGTATGGCTATGCGTCGACGGATCCTCACTCGCTGGTGATATGGGAAGCCCAGTTTGGTGACTTCGCCAATGGTGCACAGGTCGTTATCGACCAGTTCATCAGCTCGGGTGAAATGAAGTGGGGTCGACTCAACGGGTTGGTGATGCTGCTGCCCCATGGTTACGAGGGCCAGGGCCCGGAACATTCATCGGCACGTATTGAACGTTACCTCGAACTGTGCGCGCAGCACAACATGCGCGTGGTGCAACCCACGCTACCTGCGCAAATCTTCCACCTGCTGCGCAGCCAGATGGTCTGTGGTTTTCGCAAGCCGTTAATCGTCATGAGCCCGAAAAGCTTGTTGCGTCACGAGCGTGCAGTATCGCCGCTGAGTGCCTACAGTGATGGCGAGTTCATGAAGATTATTCCCGAGATCGACGAGATTGATGATGCCAAGATCAAGCGCCTGATCCTGTGTAGTGGCAAGATTTACTACAAGCTGTACGAAACGCGCGAGCAGCAATATGACCACGGCACCGCGATCGTAAGAATCGAACAACTATATCCGTTTCCGAAGATGGATCTCAAGGCAATCCACGAGCGCTACCCGGCACTGGAAAATGTAGTCTGGTGTCAGGATGAACCGCGCAACCAGGGGATGTTCCGTGAGTTCAAGAGTAGACTGAACGAGATTTTTACCCCTATACAGGTACAATACGCGGGCCGCATCTCGGCTGCCTCACCCGCGGTAGGTTACATGGCCCTGCACCAGAGCCAGGAAACCAGGCTGGTTAAAGAGGCCTTTGAAGCCGATTACTCGGATAAACTCGATTAACAAAACAAGCAAGAAATAACACTGGAGCGAGCAATGCAGGTAGAAATCAAGGTACCGGCACTACCGGAATCGGTAGCCGAGGGAACCCTCGGTGACTGGCACAAGCAGGTTGGAGACAGTGTCGCCGTAGATGAGAATATCGTTGATCTTGAAACCGACAAGGTGGTGCTCGAAATTGTTGCTAGTAAGGCCGGGGTGATTGAATCGGTTGCCTTTGAATCGGGTGCCACGGTAAAAAATGGTGATGTACTTGGCGTTATCAATACCGACGGCGCCGCGGCCGCGCCGGCCAGCGCAGCACCGGTAGCGGAGAGTGCCGGGACAGGTGAAGCGGATGTTGTCGAAGCAGATGCCGGAGATAGCAGTGCGGCAAGCCGGGCGAGTCCTGCGGTACGTAAGTTGCTCAGCGAACATAATCTGAACGCTGACGATATTCAACCGACCGGAAAAAAAGGCGCGATCCTCAAAGCCGACGTCGAGCGCTATTTGCAGCAACAGCAAAGTACCGCAAAAACCAAAGCGCCTGCTGTTAGTACGCCAACGGCACCGCCCATTCCAACCAGCGGCCGCAACGACCGTAGGGTACCCATGAGCAGGTTGCGTTCAAAGATTGCCGAACGTCTCAAGCAGGCCCAGAACACCGCGGCACTGCTGACAACGTTCAATGAAGTCAATCTCAAACCGATGATGGATGCGCGTGCTCAATATCGGGATGCGTTTGAAAAAGCACATGGCGTCAAGCTCGGTATGATGTCCTTTTTTACCGGTGCTGCGGTCGAGGCACTGAAGCGTTTTCCTGCGGTTAATGCGTCTATCGATGGTGACGATATCGTCTACCACGATTATTTTGATATCGGAATCGCAGTCAGTTCGGATCGTGGCCTGGTGGTTCCAATTCTGCGTGATGCCGATCAGATGAGTTACGCCGAGATCGAGAAATCTATCCGCGATATGGGAATGCGTGCGCGCGAAGGCAAGCTGGGTATCGAGGAATTAATCGGTGGCACTTTCAGTATCACCAATGGCGGGATATTCGGTTCAATGCTATCGACCCCAATCCTGAATCCACCGCAGTCGGCAATCCTGGGAATGCATTCGATCCAGCAGCGACCGGTGGTGGTTGATGGGGAAATCGTGGTACGACCGATGATGTATCTCGCGTTAACCTATGACCATCGCATCATCGACGGCAAGGAAGCGGTCCAGTTTCTGGTTACGATCAAGAGTGTGCTGGAAGATCCAGCCAGGCTGCTACTCGGAGTGTAGCGGGTTCGAGACTACAGGGATTTCATAAAGCTGAACTGGGTTTTTTCCGAATCTTCCGAACCGGAATCCATCAGCGCGACATTGCCCGATTCAAACTGTTGTCCTAGCGCATTCGCGTCGATTTCGCAAATCCGATTGCCATCGCGATCGATGAAGATAAACAGGCTCGAGTCTTCTGCTTTCCAGGTTACCTTAGCCAGCACTTTTTTACCTTCATGCCTCATGCTGACCCAGTCGCCGGTTGCAAGCACTTCGACCTGGTTGATTTTCTTGGGTTTTTCAGGCTTAACCGAATTAAAGGCGCTGAGCATTTCTGCCGGAACCTGAAAAATACCGGTTTGCATCATTTCGTCAAACTCGGTGGTATCGTCCATCGTGTCGAAGGACTGGGCAGACAGCGAACGCGTCCGTCGTTTGGCCTGGATGATATTCTGGGCCGTTTCCTCTGTTACTTTTTGTTGCTCGAGCTTGAGGTAGTCGCGCAATGATTGCTGTAATGACTCGGCCAGTTTCAGGCTGCGCATGGCACGGTGCAGCGAATGAGCCACGTTTGGCAACACTTTGAGTAATTTCGCCTGCTCTTCCGGACTCGACTTCGGTATCAGCGACCAGACCTGTTTCTTTACCATCGAAATGGTTTTGTTCCAGGTCTCGGAATCCATTCCCTCGCGCAACGCGATCTGCACCATCAGCGGCAGCCAGACTTTTTCGAACAGGATCAGCCGGGTGCCCTGAATCTTGAGGGGCTGAGTGAGTTCATGAAGCCGCTCTTTAACTGCAGGCAATACCTTGTTGGTTGCCTCCAGTTTGCGAGCCTTACGGATTGCTGTTTCGTTTTCCTTAACAAAGGATTGATAACCTTTGAGCATCTCGATGTAATTGTCGGCCGTGATGACCTTTCCGTTTGCCATCTCGTCAATGTATTCGCGAATGTAGCGAATTCCTGAAAACTCGGGATTGCCGTTTTTGGCAATTTCGACTTCACTACTGATAATGCCGTCGAGCAGGCGCCGTGCCGGATTGCTGGAGCGACGCAGGAAACCATCCTCCTGGATCGCGGTTACGAACACGAAAATTTGCAAGCGTGCCAGCTGCTGCTTGACCGGCGAGGGCAAATCCTCGTCTTCGAATATCAGCTTGAACATCTGGGTGAGCTGATCGATCTGTTCATCGTAGTCGTCGAGCGCATAGCGATTGAAGCGTTGTTTCAGTTCCGGAAACAGATTTTTATAATTGCTCGAGGCACTGCGCGATTTATCCTTGAATCCTTCTAGTAATACGAGCAAGCTGGTACTTTGGTTGGGTTTGAAAGATTGCGGTGGTTCAAACTCGCTCAAGCCATCGATGCTGCGCAGGTGAATGCGAGCAATCGGAAGCTTCGGCTGCATGCCGGAGTCATATAAAAACTGATCAATACGTCGGTAAGTCGGACCCAGAGCTTCGATAAACCGATCTGCAAACAAATGGTACAGGGCAATCTTGTAGTTAACTTCGAGATTGAGACTGTCGATCGCATACTGAAAAGACTCACACAGACGTTTTACCTGCAGCGGATTGTCGTAAACGCTGGCACGAGACCGCTTTATGCAGGTCTGCAGGCGTTTCAAGATCGTGCGATCAAATTCCTTGAAAGCATCAGCATAGCGAGATGTGATTGCCTGCAGTTCGTTGATCTCGGCAGTATCATTTGCTCCTGAAAGACCAATTCGTTGCCAGTCACTGGCGCTATTTTTACCTGACTTCGATGAATCGGTGGATTTGAATTCGGTAAAATACTTGTTCATCTGAAACACGAAGGCTGAGCAGATGATACGTTGCTTACGCTTGATCAGTTTGATCATGCGGGCGCCGTCCTGGTCAGAGAGGCTCCAGCTATGATAGTCCCCGCCACTATCGATCATGCGCACCAGCATAGCGGTGATCAGTTTTTTACTGATACTGCTGGTTTCTGCGAAGACATCCTGACCTGATTTCGAGGCCGAATCCTCGCGCTGTTTTGAAGCTGTCATCCGGGTTGTGTTTCAAAGCGGTTTAGAACCCATAATATAGGTCAAAATATGTGTAAAATCCTGTCTCTGTTTTCATTAAAATTCGTTTTCCAACAGTTTTGTGACATAAGGCGTAAAATCGTTCCCCTGTGGTACCCACAAAATTACCGTCGATGCAAAATCTGAAGCTATTTGTAACCGGCCATAAGGGCTTCGAAACCCTTTTGTTTCATGAACTGCGCCAAATCGTGGTGGCGCCGGGCGCGACTTTAAAAAAGCGTTACGGCGGGGTCGAAATTAACGCCGGCATTGAGGCTGTTTACCAGGTATGCCTGCATTCCCGACTTGCTAATCGCGCGTTTTGTGAGCTTGGCCAGACCCGGGTGGAAAACGAATCGCAACTTTACGAAGCCGTATACGGGCTGGATTGGAGTTCGCATCTGAATGTGCAGGACAGTATTGCGGTATCAGCGACCTTGTCGTCTTCCAGGCTTGATCATGGCCAGTTTGTTGCGCTAAAAACAAAAGATGCGATCGTCGACCGGTTTCGGGACGATTGTGGTAGCCGGCCTGTGGTCGCAAAGAAACAGCCCGATATTCAGGTGCATGTCAACGTTCACCGCAACCAGGCGACCATCAGTCTCGATTTATCGGGGGAAAGTCTGCATCGTAGAGGTTACCGCCTGCAGCACTCCGGCGCCCCGTTGAAGGAGCATCTTGCGGCTGCATTACTGGTGCAGTCAGGCTGGAGCGATCCAGAGAACCCCGTGACACAGTTGGTTGATCCCATGTGCGGCTCGGGCACCTTTGTGATAGAAGCGGCGATGATGGCTGCTCATATTGCGCCCGGTCTCGAGCGACCTTATTTTGGTTTTCTAAAGTGGTTACGACACGATGCGCAACTATGGCAGCAGTGTATCGACAGCGCACGCCAGTCGGTCGATCTTCACCGCGATGTAAGAATCTACGCCAGCGACCACGATACTGCGGCACTGGATATAGCCCGCGCCAATGCAAAACGCGCCGGCGTCGAGGACCTCATCGAGTTTTCTCACCAGCAGGTTGGTGACCTGGAGCTGCAAACCTCGCAGGGAGATACCCTGGTCATATGCAATCCACCCTATGGACATCGTTTACAAAGCGAACAGGACCTGGCCGAACTCTACGGTGATATCGGCCTGGCCGCGCAGCGCCTGGCTCCCGCAAGGCTCGCGATATTGTCGGCTAATCCCGATTTACTGCACCGACTGAAATTAAAACGAATCCGCAGAAAGGATGTCAGGAATGGCCCGCTCGATTGCCTGTTCGCAATTTTTGAAACAACCGGTGGAAAAGCCACCGTAAATATCGCGCCTGCGTCGAAAAATGTCGCGGATGAGATTGCCGTGCCCGTGCGCAATCGGCTGGCGAAGAACGCGAAACATATACAACGCTGGGCAAACAGGAATGGTGTCAGTTGCTATCGCCTGTACGATGCGGATCTACCCGAGTTTGCATTCGCACTGGATCATTACCAGAGTGAAATCTCGGCCGACGTCGAGTGGTTTCATCTGCAGGAATACCAGGCGCCGGCCTCGATCGAAGCGGATAAGGCGGAGTACCGCATTCGCGTTGCGATCGGCGTCGTCAAAGACCTGTTTTCAATTCCCGATGATCGATTGTTCTGCAAGATCCGTAGCCGCCAGCGTGGTTCAGGGCAATATCAGAAACTCGATCACCGCGGCGAGTTTTTCCAGGTTCGTGAGGGCGTGGCCTCATTGCTGATCAACCTCAGCGATTACCTTGATTCGGGACTGTTTCTTGATCACCGCCCAACACGCGATAGAATTTACCGCATCGCGCGTGATAAATCGGTGCTCAACCTGTTCTGTTACACCGCCGCTGTCGGGGTGCAGGCGGCCCTCGGCGGTGCCAGCTCGGTGATGAACATTGATTTGTCGGCGACCTATCTCAAGTGGGCCCGGGAGAATTTTTTATTGAACCGGCTTGAGGATGAAGAGCGCTACCGTTTTTTACGTGCCGATATCGTCGAATTGCTGGCAAACCCTGACCGGTTTTCGTTACCGCGTAACCATGATGTGATATTTTTGGATCCACCCTCGTTTTCAAATTCCAGCAACATGCAGCAAACCCTCGACATTCAGCGAGACCATGAAAAACTAGTCAAATTGGCGATGAAGCTGTTGGCCCGCGACGGATTGCTGCTGTTTTCGACGAACCGTCGGGGCTTCAAGCTCGCGGACGGAATCCGGCAAGACTTCGAGACGCGTGATATAAGCCACTTGACCGTGCCGGAGGACTTTAAGCGAAATCCGAAAATTCATCGCTGCTGGGAAATACGGTACCGGGCCTGACAGATCGATCATGCGAGAAGACACCAGCGACTACCGTCCGCTTTTTTTGAACGACTTGCCCTTGATGGACGTGCGGGCTCCGGTTGAATTCAGCCAGGGTGCCTTTCCGGCGGCGAGTAATATTCCGTTGCTTGATGATCAGCAGCGTGAACAAATCGGGATTCGATACAAGCATGCTGGCCAGGAGGAAGCGATCCGTCTCGGACTGGAACTGGCAACACCCGATATTCGCGCGCAACGCCTGAAGTCATGGGCCACGTTTTGCGATGCCAATCCGCAGGGTTATCTCTACTGTTTTCGAGGAGGTTTACGTTCGCGAACCACCCAGCAATGGCTGCACCAGCAGGGCATCGACTATCCGCTGGTGCGCGGCGGCTACAAGGCAATGCGTCGATTTTTAATCGATGAACTGGAACAATCTGTGAAGCAGGTGCCGCTGGTTTGTGTCAGCGGACTGACCGGGGCAGGCAAGACAAGGGTATTACGTAAAATCCGGCATCACGTTGATTTTGAAGGCCTCGCCAATCACCGTGGTTCGGCCTTTGGGCAAGATGTTTTCGACCAGCAACCCTCCGTTATCGACTG
>Ga0224508_10000771_pt1 | contig 30076 bp, 27 predicted proteins | sample SF_Jan12_sed_USG_4_FD_170157 | JGI IMG/M metagenome (GOLD analysis project Ga0224508, IMG submission 170157) | Sediment microbial communities from San Francisco Bay, California, United States - SF_Jan12_sed_USGS_21 | ecosystem: Environmental > Aquatic > Marine > Sediment | place: USA...
CCGCGAGGATCAGGATGCCGACCGTGGTGTCGATCTGATAGCCGAAGATCTCGATCGAGACCCGGCTCGGCTGGTAGGCCAGCCAGACCGCGGCGGCGACGAGCACCGCCAGCTTGGCGATGAAGATCAGCGAGCGGACCATGGCCGCCCGCCTAGCCGCCGGCCTGCGTGAGCCGGGCGATCGCCCGGGCGCGCAGGACCGAGAGCGCGGTCTCGGCGGCGAGTCGCGCTTCGGCCCGGGCCCGCCAGCCGGCCGCCGCCTCGGCCGCCGGTCCGTCGAGCGCGCCCAGCTCCGCGAGCGCGCCCGCCAGGTCGCTGGCCCGGAGCCTGTGCTCGGTCCGGGCCACGACCGGCCCGGGATCGCCGCCCGCGACGTCGCCGACGGGGCGCACGGTGACCACGTCCGAGAGCCGCCGCAGCAGGCCGGACATCAGGCCGTCGCTCTCGCCCCCGGCAGCGCCGGCGATCACCGCGCGGGCAACCCCGGAAAAGTCGCGGGTGAGCGCCGCGCGGGTCGCGACGCCCGACGCCGCATGGCCCTGGAGCGGCACCAGGAGCTCCGTTAATTCCGGGTCCTCGCCGACCACGCCGCGCAGCAGGTCGAGCTCGCCGGCGTAGGGGCGGCCCCGGGCCAGCGCCTCGCGCAGCTGCTCCAGGGCGAGCATGAGCGCCACGTCGCCGCGCGTAGGCGGCGGTCCGGCCTCCTCTCGCGCCATCGCCTCGATCCGCTGCTCGATCCGGTCCAGTCCGGCCAGGCGCGCCTCCAGGGCGGTGATCCGCCCGGCCAGAGCTTCCTCAGCAGCAACCAGCGCGGCGAGCTGGTCCGCGGTGGCGGCCGGGGCCGCGGCCTGGTCCTCGAGCCGGCCGAAGCGCGCCTGGAGCGCGCTCACCTCGGCGCCCAGCGCGTCCAGCGTCTGGGCCAGCTCCGGCGCGGGCTGCGGCACGGCAGGGGCCGGGGCCGCCGGTTCCGCCTCGGGTTCAGGCGGCATGACGGTCACGCTAGGTTCCGGTTCGGGCTGCGGGACCGCTTCGCTCGGCGCGGGCTCGAGGGCCGCGGCCGCTTCGTTCGGCTCGGGCTCAGGCGGTGCGGTCGCTTCGCTCGGCTCGGGCGCGAGCTGGACCGGCGCCTCGACCGTTTGCGCCGGTTCGGCCGCGGGCATCGGCGCTTCCGCAGGTGCCGGGCTCGCCTCGGGCTCGTCCGCGGCGATCACCGCCTGATCGGCGTCCTCCGCCGCGCCGGGATACCAGAGATCGCGCGTCAGGAACGCGCCGCCGGCGGCCAGCGCCAGGACGACGGCCGTCACGACCAAGGCCGCGCGTCCGCGGCCGCGTGCCGGCGGTGCGGCGGGTTCCGGGTGTGGCGGTTCCGGGTGTGGCGGTTCCGATTGTGGCGGTTCCGGGCGCGGGGCTTCCGGCGTGGGCGTTTCGGGTTCCGCGTCCTGCTCTTCCGCCCGGTCGAGCGGCGGGAGGATCTCGCCCTCCATCGGAGGCTCCGGGGCGGCGGGCTCCGGGGCGGCGGGCTCCGGTTTCGACGCTCGGGCCTTGCCCCGGCGCGGCTTGCCGGGCTTGCCCGCTTTACCGGGCCGCGCGAAGACGGCCTCATCGATCTCGATGCCGGCGGCGTCGGCGGCGGCCAGCACCTGCGCCTGGCGGTTGGCGGGAATGGCCCCGCGCTCCTTCCAGCCCTGGACCGTGCTGACGGCCACACCCAGATTATGGGCCATGGGCCGGATGCCGCCGAAGGCCGAAATGACCGTCTGGGCCCGTGACGCGCCGGGCGGCGGCTCGGCCCCCGGCTCCGGGTCTTGCGAAGCGCTGTCCTGCGCCATGATGTCCCCTTGCCCTACATCCCCGGCCGCGGCCCGGTCCGTGTCGTCGAGGCAGGCCAGTAGCGCCTGCTGGTTCGCCTGGGCCGCGGTCCGCAGGCCGCGCCAGGATAGCGCCCCCAGGTTGTCCGCCACCGCCGCGCTCAGACAGACCGCCAGGCACCGCTCGCAGTCCGCCGCCAAGCCGTGGTCCGCGACCAGCCTAACAAAGGTCTTCGCGGTCCGGGGAGAGAAAAACAACACCGCGTCCAGGTCGCCGCCGGCCAGCGCCGCCCGCGCCGATTCCGAGAGCTCCCGCACCGGCTCGGCCTTGTAGAGGACGCTGCGCCGCACCTCGAAGCCTGCGCCCTCCAGCTCGCCCTTGAGGTCGCCGGCCAGCGAGCCGCCGGCGCCGTGCAGCAGGGCCCCGGCCGCGGGGTCGAGGCGCCCCTTGACCAGGCGCGCCAGGTCCTCGACGTCCCCGCCGGCGCTTTCGACCCCGGTGAAGCCGGCGGCCCGGGCCGCCTCGGCGCTGGCGTCGCCGACCGCGAAGACCGGCAGGCCGCGCTCAGAAGAGACTTCGGCGAAGGCCCGGACGCCGTTGGCGCTGGTGAACAGCAGCGCCTGCACGCCGGCCAGGTCCAGCGGCGGCTCGGGCGCCGCCGGCTCGATGACGAGCAGCGGCTGGACCAGGGCCTGGTGGCCGCGCGCCTCGAGCGCCGCGACCAGCACCGCGGCATCGGCTTCGGGCCGGGTGACCAGGACGCGCATCAAATGTCGGCGAGCGCGGCGAAGAAGGCCGGCCCCGCGGCAGCACGCAGCTCGGCGCCGGCATCGCGGCCGAGCGCGTCCGCGTCACCCGCCGGGCCGCGGCGCTCGGCGCGGTGCGGTTGGCTGCCGTCGGGCATCGCGACCAGCGCGCGCAGCCACAGCTCGCCGCCCGAGGGATCCAGCTCGGCCAGGACGGCGATCGGCGTGCGGCACGATCCGTCGAGCACGGCGAGGCACGCGCGCTCGGCCGCGACCCGGGTCGCCGTGTCCTCGTGATCGAGCGCCGCCAGCCAGCCAGCCGTCTTGTCGTCGCCGACCCGCGTCTCGAGGCCGACGGCGCCCTGTGCCACGGCGGGCAGCATCTCTTCGGGTTCGAGCGGCGCCGTGACCCGCGCCGCCTCGCCGAGCCGGTTCAGGCCGGCCATCGCCAGCAGGGTGGCGTCGGCCTCGCCTTCGGCCAGCTTGCGCAGGCGCGTGCCGACGTTGCCGCGCAACGGCACGACCGTGAGGTCGGGCCGCGCCATCAGCACCTGGGCCTGGCGGCGCAGCGAGGCCGTGCCCACGACGGCGCCGGCCGGCAGCTCGGCGAGGCCCGCGCCATGGTTCGAAAAGAAGGCGTCGCGCGGATCCTCGCGCGGCAGGATCGCCGTGATCGCGAGGCCCTCGGGCAGCCAGGTCGGCACGTCCTTCATGGAGTGCACGGCTGCGTCGATCGCGCCGTCCAGGAGCGCCTCTTCGATCTCCTTCGTGAACAGGCCCTTGCCGCCGATCTCGGCCAGGGTCCGGTCCTGGATCTTGTCGCCGCTGGTCTTGATCACAACGATCTCGACAGCGCCCTCGACGGCAAGATCCGGATGCGCATCGCCCAGGCGCCGGCGCACTTCGTGTGCCTGGGCCAGTGCCAGCGGGCTGCCCCGGGTGCCGAGGCGAAGGAGTATTTTGGTGCTCATGACACCAAAGCTTTAGGCCCGAAACGCCCCCTGTGCAAGGACGGTGGCGCGCGCTGCGGCGACGCGCTAATTTCGCGGGCATGATCGTGCTGGGCATAGAGACGAGCTGTGACGAGACGGCCGCGGCGGTGGTCACCGGCGAGCGCGAGATCCGGTCCAACCTGGTGCTCTCGCAGCTGGCCGAGCACCGGCCCTTCGGCGGCATCGTGCCCGAGATCGCCGCGCGCAGCCACCTGGACCACCTGGACGGTCTGGTCGCCCGGGCGCTGGACGAGGCCGGGGCCGGATTCGACGACCTGGACGGCGTGGCCGCGACCGCCGGCCCGGGCCTGATCGGCGGCATCTTCGTCGGGGTGATGACGGCCAAGGCCATCGCGCTGGCGCGCGCCCTGCCGTTTCTCGCGGTCAACCACCTGGAGGGTCACGCGCTCTCGGTGCGGCTGACCGAAGACCTCGCCTTTCCCTATCTGCTGCTGCTGATCTCGGGCGGGCACTGCCAGCTGCTTGCGGTCGAGGAGGTCGGCCGGTACCGGCGCCTGGGCGGCACGATCGACGATGCGGTCGGCGAGGCCTTCGACAAGTCGGCCAAGCTGCTGGGACTGCCCTACCCGGGCGGCCCCGCCGTCGAGCGGGCCGCCAAGATGGGTGACCCGGCGCGGTTCGACCTGCCGCGGCCCCTGATCGGACGCGACACCCTGGACTTCTCCTTCTCCGGCCTCAAGACCGCCGTGCGCCATAAGGCGCACGCGCTCGGGTTGTTGTCGCCCGGGCCCGACCCGCAGGCCGCAAACGACCTTGCCGCCGGGTTCCAGGCCGCCGTCGGCGACGTGCTCGCCGACCGCTGCCGGCGCGCCCTGGCGCGCTTCCAGGAGGACTACGACCAGGCCGGCCCCCTGGTGGTCGCCGGCGGGGTGGCGGCCAACGGCTATCTGCGCGGGCGGCTCGCGGCGGCGGCCGAGGCGGGCGGCGCACGGTTTATGGCGCCGCCGCAGGCGCTCTGCACAGACAACGCGGCGATGATCGCTTGGGCCGGGATCGAGCGCCTGGCGCGCGGGCTCACCGACCCGCTCGACTTCGCCCCCCGGCCGCGCTGGCCGCTCGAGGAGCTGACGGGACGCGCGGCATGATCATCCAGAGCATCGGCATCATCGGCGCGGGCGCCTGGGGCACCGCGCTCGCTCAGACAGCGCTCAGGGCCGGCCGGGAGGTCGTGCTATGGGCGCGTGAGCCGGGGTTGGCCGAGACCATCAACCGGGACCACGAGAACCCGGACTACCTGCCGGGGGTGCCGCTCGGTCCGCAGCTTCGGGCGACCGGCGATCTGGCCGAGGCGACGGCGGCGGACAGCGTGCTGCTGGTCACCCCGGCGCAGCATCTGCGCGAGACCGCTGGCGCGCTGGAGCCGCATCTGGCAGAAACGGCCTCCATCGTGGTCTGCGCCAAGGGCATCGAGCAGCGGAGCGGCGCCCTGATGACCGAGGTCGTGGCCGAGACCCTGCCCGGCCGGCCCCGGGCCGTGCTGTCCGGGCCGACCTTTGCCGCCGAGGTGGCGCAGGGCCTGCCAACCGCCGTGACCCTGGCCGCCGACGACGCGGTGCTGGGCGCGGCGCTGGTCGTGGCCCTGGGCAGCAACCGCTTTCGCCCCTACCTGTCCGACGATCCGATCGGCGCGGAGATCGGCGGCGCGGTCAAGAACGTGATCGCGATCGCCTGCGGCATCGTCGCCGGGCGCCGGCTGGGCGACAACGCGCGCGCGGCCCTGATTACCCGCGGGCTGGCCGAGATCGTCCGCCTGGGCTTGGCCAAGGGGGGGCGGAGCGAGACCCTGATGGGCCTGTCCGGCCTGGGCGACCTGACGCTCACCTGCTCGGCCCTGCAATCGCGCAACTTCTCCCTCGGCGCCGCCCTGGGCGAGGGCCGCGCGCTCGACGAGATCCTGGCCGAACGCCGTTCGGTCGCCGAGGGCGTCTTTTCGGCCGCAGCGATCACCGGACTCGCGGAGAGCCTCGGGATCGAGATGCCGATCGTCGCCGCGGTCGATGCTGTGCTCAACCGCGGCACCGACATAGATGCGACCATCGAGGGCCTGCTCGCCCGACCGTTTCGCGCCGAACTGAGTTGACCCGATACTGCTGAGAGGAAGGTGCCATGCTCTACACGATCCATTGCATCGACAAGCCCGACCGCGGCGAGACCCGCAAGGCCAACCGCACCGCGCATCTCGGCTACCTGACCACCTACGGCGACCAGGTGGTGCAGGCCGGGCCATTGCTGAGCGAGGACGGCGAGTCCATGATCGGCAGCCTGCTGATCATGGATCTCGAAAACCGCGCCGAGGCCGAGGAGTTCGTCGCCGGGGACCCCTACACCATGGCCGGTCTGTTCGAGACCGTGACCATCGCGCGCTGGAAGATCACAGTGCCGCCCGAGTGATTGGGCCTTGCCAGATTTCGCGGAACCAGCCCGCTCCCCCTCCCGGCCACCCGTAGCATACGATTCCGTGGGTGGCCGGGAGGGGGAGCGGGCCGGCGCCGAAGCCAAGCAAACCCAAAACGCTCTACCGCCGGCCGCCGGCTAGGCGCGTGGCCTCGGGGTGGGCGCGCAAGCGGGCCATAGCCCAGACCCCGAGGAAGGGGCCCAGGGCGAGCGGCATGAAGGCGTAGCGCCAGCCCAGCCAGTCGACCCACAACGGCATCAGGTGGATCGTGACCAGCGTCAGGGTGAAGCCGAGCGCGGTCTGCAGGGTCAGCATAGTGCCGACCAGATGACGGTTCGACAGCTCGGCGATGCTGGCGGAGAACTGCGCCGAGTCGGCCACGATCGCGACCCCCCAGACCAGGCAGAGCGCGGTCAGAAGCCAGGGATCGCCGCCGTAGAACAGCCCTACCGTGGCGGCGCAGAGGCCGCTCACCGCCATGGCCAGCATGGTCAGGGTCGTGCGGCCCAGCCGGTCGGCGAAGACCCCGCCCGCCAGACAGCCCAGCGCGCCGACGCCGACCGTGGCGAAGGTCGCCAGCTTGGCCGCCGGCGCGGCCAGACCGGGGTCCATGCTGAGCGCGAAGCTGGCGTGCAGGAAGACGCCGACCCAGGCCCACATGGCGTAGAGCTCCCACATGTGGCCCAGGTATCCGAGGTTGGCGAGCCGCACCGGCTTGATCTTCCAGGCCCAGAGAACGGCCCCGGAGTTGAACCGGGGGGCCGCGGCGACGTTGGGGCCGAGCCCGACCAGATTTATGAAGAGGGCCGCGAAGAGCGCCGAGACCGAGGCCGCGGCCAGGGTGAAGCGCCAGTCGATGCCGCCCAGGGCATTAAACAGGTGCGGCGTGGCCGAGCCCAGGGTCAGCGCGCCGACCAGCAGGCCCACGACCAGGCCCATGTCTCCCTTGGCCCAGGTCGCGGCGAGCTTCATGCCGACCGGATAGATCCCGGCCATGCAGGCCCCGGTGACGACACGGGCGAGCAGGGTCCAGCCCGAGTCCGGCCCGAAGACGAGGATCGCGGCGTTGGCGGCGGCCGCGATCAGGGCCGCGACCATGAAGAAGCGCCGGGGGTCCAGGCGGTCGGCCAGGCCGAGCAGCGCGCTGCCGAGCGACCCCAGCACGAAGCCCGCCTGGACGCTGCTGGTGAAGAGCGACTGGGCGAAGCCGCCGAGCCCGTATTCGGCGGTCAGCGCCGGCACCACCGCCGAGGCCGAGAACCATAGCGCCATGGCCGCGACCTGGCAGGCCGAAAGCACGCCCAGCGAGGCCCATTTCGAGGCCCCGACGACCCGGACCGGCTCCGCAAGGTCTGCCACGCGACGGTTTCCTCCCACCACGAAACCAGCTAACAGTCTAGGGACGATTCGAGGAGTCACATCTTCGCGAGGGGAAGGGGAATGGCTTACTGGTTGATGAAGTCGGAGCCGGGTGCCTGGTCCTGGGAGGACCAGCTGCGCGACGGCGTGGCCGAATGGGACGGGGTGCGGAACCACCAGGCCGCCAACAACATGAAGGCCATGGTGCCGGGCGACCGGGTCTTCTTCTACCATTCGGTCGACGAGAAGCGGATCGTCGGCATCGTCGAGGTCGTGAAGACCTACTACCCCGACCCGAGCGATCCCTCGGGCCGCTTCGGCATGGTCGACGTCAAGGCGGTCAAGCCCATGGTTCGGCCGGTCACCCTGGCCGAGATCAAGGCCGAGCCGCGGCTCGAGAACCTCGCCCTGGTGCGCCAGTCGCGCCTTTCGGTCCTGCCGGTCGCGCCCGAGGAATGGGCGCTCATCTGCGCCATGGGCGAGACCGAGGCGTGACAGGGGCGACGGGACCCGGCCACCACGCGCTGTGCCGGCTCGACGAGATCGAGGACGGCGAAGGCAGGAGCTTCACCCTCGGCGAGGGCCCGGATGCTCTCGAAATCGTGGTCGTGCGCGAGGGCGAGCGGGTCTACGGCTACGTCAACTCCTGCCCGCATACCGGCACCCCGCTGGAGTGGATCGAGGACCAGTTCATGAGCGAGGACGGCGGATACATCCTGTGCCATACCCATGGCGCGCTGTTCCGCATCGAGGACGGCCATTGCGTGGCCGGCCCCTGCGTCGGTGACGCTCTATGCCCGGTGGCGGTCGAGCGCGACGGCACGGACCAGGTCGTCCTGGTCCTGGAACAACCCGGCATTGTCACGGGCTGACCCCGTTCAGCCGAGGGCCGGCCGACGGCCTTCTCCCGGCACTTCAACCGGCGGTCCTTGTCTCCCCCGGAAAATCCGTAAATAATCCCTGCGAGCCAATTCGGGGGGTCCGCACCGACCGGCGGTGCCCAGGACGCAAACTCACTCTGGAGGAGGGAGCCTCAGAAGATGTCGGAAACCAAGGTCTTTCCCGTGCCCGAGGACCTGGCCAAGTCGGCCTGGTGCGACGAGGCGGAGTATTTCAAGCTGTACGAGCAGTCCGCGAACGACCCCGAGGGGTTCTGGGCCGAGCAGGGCAAGCGGATTCATTGGTTCAAGCCCTACACCAAGGTCAAGGACGTGTCCTTCGGACCGGGCGACATCCATATCAAGTGGTTTCACGACGGCACCACGAACGCCTGCTACAACTGCGTCGACCGGCACCTCCCGACCAAGAAGGACGACACCGCGATTATCTGGGAGGGCGACGATCCCTCGGTCGCCAGGCACATCACCTACGGCGAGCTCTACGAGAGCGTGGCCCGCCTCGCCAACGCCCTGAAGGCGCGCGGCATCAAGAAGGGCGACCGGGTCACCATCTATCTGCCGATGATCCCCGAGGCGGCCTACGCGATCCTGGCCTGCGCGCGGATCGGCGCGATCCATTCGGTGGTGTTCGGCGGCTTCTCGCCGGATTCCCTGGCCGGACGGATCCAGGACTGCGACTCCAACTGCGTCATCACCGCCGACGAAGGCGTGCGCGGCGGCCGCAAGGTCCCGCTCAAGGCCAATGCCGACAAGGCGGTCGAGCGCTGCCCCAGCGTCGAAACCGTCTTCGTCGTGCAGCACACCGGCGGCGAGGTCGCCTGGACCGAGGGCCGCGACGTCTGGGCACACGAGGCCTGCGCGGCGGTCTCGGACGACTGCCCGGCCGAGCAGATGAACGCCGAGGACCCGCTGTTCATCCTCTATACCTCCGGCTCGACCGGCAAGCCCAAGGGCGTGCTGCACACGACCGGCGGGTACATGGTGTTTGCCGCCATGACCCACCAGTACGTCTTCGACTACCACGACGGCGAGATCTTCTGGTGCACGGCGGACGTCGGCTGGGTCACGGGGCACAGCTACATCGTCTACGGGCCGCTGGCCAACGGCGCCACCACCGTGATGTTCGAGGGCGTGCCGAACTATCCGGACGCCTCGCGCTTCTGGCAGGTCTGCGACAAGCACAAGGTCGACATCTTCTACACCGCGCCGACCGCGATCCGGGCGCTGATGCGCGAGGGCGACGAGCCGGTCGGGAAGACCAGCCGCAAGTCGATCCGTCTGCTCGGCACCGTCGGCGAGCCGATCAACCCCGAGGCCTGGCTCTGGTACTACAACGTGGTCGGCGACGGGCGCTGCCCGATCGTCGACACCTGGTGGCAGACAGAGACCGGCGGCATCCTGATCACGCCGCTGCCCGGCGCCACGCCGCTCAAGCCGGGCTCGGCGACCCGGCCCTTCTTCGGGATCAAGCCGCTCCTGGTCGACGGCGAGGGCAAGCAGCTGGACGGCGCCGCCGAGGGCAACCTCTGCATCGCCGATGCCTGGCCCGGCATGATGCGCACGGTCTACGGCGACCACGAGCGCTTCGTGCAGACCTACTTCAGCACCTATCCCGGCCGCTACTTCACCGGCGACGGCTGCCGGCGGGACGAGGACGGCTATTACTGGATCACCGGGCGGGTCGACGACGTGATCAACGTCTCGGGCCACCGCATGGGCACCGCCGAGGTGGAGAGCGCGCTGGTCGCCCACCACCAGGTCGCCGAGGCCGCGGTGGTCGGCGCGCCGCACGACATCAAGGGCCAGGGCATCTATGCCTATGTGACGCTGAATGCCGGCGAGGAGCCCTCGGACGCGCTCAAGAAGGAGCTGGTCCAATGGGTGCGCAAGGAGATCGGCCCGATCGCCTCGCCCGACTGGCTGCAGTGGGCGCCGGGCCTGCCCAAGACGCGCTCGGGCAAGATCATGCGCCGGATCCTGCGCAAGATCGCCGAGGACGACTACTCGAACCTGGGCGACACCTCGACCCTGGCCGACCCCGGCGTGGTCGACGACCTGGTCGACAACCGCCAGAACCGGGGGTAGGTCGGACCGGGCAAAGCAGACTTGGCGAGGGCCGGCCTGAGCGCCGGCCCTTTTTCCTCGCCGGCGCACGGCATGTGGCGGCGGCACCCAGCCCCTAAGACAGGGGCAACCATCCGCGAGACGGCCCCATGCGCGAAGCGAAACCACCGCCGGACTTTCCGCCGACGCCCCGGACCCGGGTCAAGCGCTTGTCCGACTGCGCTCGTTACGACCGCGAAACGATTCACGCGATCCTCGACGCCGGCCTGCTCTGCCATGTCGGCTATGTGATCGACGGCCAGCCCTACGTGACGCCGGCCGCCTATTGGCGCCAGGGCGAGCGGGTCTACTGGCACGGCTCCTCGGCCAGCCGCATGCTTCGCCGCCTCGAGGAGGGGGTGCCGGTCTGCTTCACGGTCGCCCTTTTAGATGGATTGGTGCTGGCGCGCTCGGGCTACAACAGCACCCTCAACTACCGCTCGGTGATGGCCCTGGGCACCGCCCGGCCGGTCGAGGGCGAGGCGGAGAAACTGGCGGCCCTCGAGGCCTTCAGCGAACGCCTCACGCCCGGCCGCTGGGCCGAGCTGCGGCCGGTCGCCAAGCAGGAGCTGAAAGCCACCCTGGTCCTGTCGCTGAAGCTCGAAGAGGTCTCGGCCAAGCTGTGCAGCGGCCCGCCGGTCGACGACGAGGCGGACTACGAGGACGACGTCTGGGCCGGCGTGGTGCCTCTGCGCCGGGCCGCCGGGCCGCCTCAGGCCGATCCGCGGCTCGCGCCGGGGACCGCGGCGCCCGAGTACCTGGTCGCCATCGAGATCGATTAGCGTCTTTCGCAGGGTGCGCGTTCCGGCTAGCCTTCCGCCCCCGACGAGCCAACCAAGAGCGAGACAGCGAGATGCGCGAAGCGAAACCACCGCCGCCCCAAGACTTCCCGCCGACCCCCCGGACCCGGGTGAAACGCTTGGGCTACCGGGCTTGTTACGATCGCGAAACGGTTTATGGCATCCTCGATGCCGGCCTCGTCTGCCACGTCGGCTACGTCATCGACGGCCAGCCCTACGTCACGCCGACCGCCTACTGGCGCGAGGGCGACCGGATCTACTGGCACGGCTCCTCGGCCAGCCGCATGCTGCGCCGCCTCAAGGAGGGGGTGCCGGTCTGCTTCACCGTGGCCCATCTGGACGGGCTGGTGCTGGCGCGCTCGGGCTTCCACAGCTCGATCAACTACCGCTCGGTCATGGCCTTCGGCACGGCCGAGCCAGTCACCGGCGAGGCCGCCAAGCTGGCGGCCCTCGAGGCCTTCAGCGAGCGGATCACGCCGGGCCGCTGGCCTGAGCTGCGCGCGCCGACCAAACAGGAGATGAAGGCGACACTCGTCATGTCGCTGAAGCTCGAGGAGGTCGCGGCAAAGGTGCGCGAGGGGCCGCCGGCCGACGACGAGGAGGATTACGCGCTGGACCTCTGGGCCGGCGTGGTGCCGATCCGCCGGGTGATCGACCCGCCGCAGGACGACCCTCGCCTGAAGCCGGGCGTCGTGGCGCCGGCGTACCTGGAAGCGCTCGAGATCGATTAGCCGACGCGGTCGGAGCCCATGGCCCGCGGCTGCGCCCTCCGCCTAGGTTGTGTACTGATTAATAGTGGGTCGATTTGACGGGCCGCCGCTCAGTCTCACGACCGCTAGGGACAAGTATGCGGACATCCCGGTGACCAGCTGAGCACTTCTGCCCTTAGCCTTGAGCCGACTTACGAAAGAGTGGGCGTTGGCGAGACCGGCGAAACACTCGACGCCGGATCATCCGTCCTCACTGAAGTAAGGGTTGGTTTCGAACTCGCGGGCGGTTTTCCGGAAATAGCCCCTGACGAACTCCCTGTGAGCCCAATTGGACAGGTCGACGAATTCTGCTGTGTCACTGCGGCCCCCGGATGCGAGTTCAAGGCCAAGCTTGACTACGGCCAGCAGCTTTCGAGTACGCTCATCCTCCGACGAGCAATCTTCGACAGCGGCAGAAACCTCGGCCAGGCGTGGTTTGAGGAAGGCACCCGAGCCATCGATCATATCCCAGGCCATGGCCAAGATCATGATCAGGCAGCCCTCCCGGATGAATGACTGTCGATCGGGCTCAATCCCCCCTACATCCAAGAAATCCCAGTATCGAAGAGCATAAACATTGCCGTAATAGAAGTCGCTCATGATGTATGAGTACTCTGAGAGCTGATGGTAAAGCAGACAGATATCACGCTCGACCTCTTGTAGCTCCACCCAGCGACTGACATCCGATTCGGGAATATGCAGGTCTTGATATTGGTGATTGATTTGGCGATTGATCTTGATCATTGTATTGGTTTCCAACAATACTTAAGAGGATCCGATTGCGGCAAGCCACGACAGTGGTTCCTGCAATCACTTTGAAGGCGAGTATCAGAGCAAATGCTTCTTGCCGAACCAATACCTCTGGTCATCGTTACACCTCACAACGGCAAATGTCATGTCAAGCGGTCGTTGGAAGGATCGGAACCGGGGACAGAGCGAACGCTCACCGCGACGATGCCGCCGAGGCATTCAAGGGTACACGACCTAGGCGAGGCGCTTTACCAGCCGGGGCAAGAGGCGGCCCGGGATCGAGCCCGACGGCGCCTCGCCGACTATCGCCGCGCCCATGGCCAGGTAGAACGGCTCCGCCTCGGGATCCGAGTCCACGCCGATGGCGGTGGCCCCCAGGCCGGCAGCTACCTGTTCGAGCTTGGTCCAAAGCAGGCGGCCGATGCCGGAGCGTCTGGCGTCCGGCGCGACGAACATCGCGTAGACCTCCGTAATGCCGTCTTCCAGCCGGAGGTCGAAGAGCCCCAGGATCCGCCCCCGGCCGTCCTCGACCAGCCAGGCATGCTGCCCGGGCGCGTTGGGCACGAAGGTCAGCTCGGCGCGGCAGGCCGCCATGAAGGCGTCGTCATAGCCATTCGATCGCTTCGAGCGGATGGCAAGCGCGGTCAGCGCGCCGGCGTCTTCGGGTCGGACAGGTCGGAGCCTTAGGTCGTTCGGCATCGGTCCTCGGTGAACTTGCATCTCGGCCCTTATACAGACGAGCCGACGAAGTGACTGGGGCCTCGCCCCTCGTCCCTCGACAGGCTCGGGATGAGGGGCTCAAGTTGAAGCCCTCAGGCTGAGCCTGTCGAAGTATGAGGGCGACCCGGCGATGACTTTATTAATCGGCTCGCCGATTTTGTACCAGGAGTCCGTGAAATCGACCGCCTCCGTGGCCGGGCTCCCGGCGACGCTACGCAACAAGCTGGCGTCCGGCCCGGCCTGCGCTAAGCTCCAACCCATGTCCGCACGATTCTCCCCCAAGCTCCGGGGCGCAGCCCTGGCCGCGCTGCCGGGCGTCTTCGTCTTGCTGTGGAGCACCGGGTTCATCGGCGCCAAGCTCGGCCTGCCCTATGCCGAGCCGATGACCTTCCTGGCCCTGCGCTTCGCGATCGCCGGCGGGCTGCTGCTGGCGGCCGTGCTGGCCTTTCGCGCGCCCTGGCCGCGCTCCTGGGCCCAGGCCGGACACATCGCGGTGGCCGGGCTGTTGCTGCACGGCGTGTATCTGGGCGGCGTCTTCGCCTCGATCGATCTGGGCGTCGAGGCCGGCGTGTCCGCCTTGATCGTCGGCATCCAGCCGCTGCTGGTCGCCGCCGCCGCAGCGCCCCTGCTGGGCGAGCGCGTGACGCGTCTTCAGTGGCTCGGCCTGATGCTCGGGCTCACTGGCGTCACCCTGGTGGTCTGGCGCAAGCTCGAACTCGGCCTGGGCACGCCGCTCGGCATGGGGCTGTCGGTCCTGGCGCTCTTCGGCATCGCCGGGGCCACGCTCTATCAGAAGCGCTTTTGCGCCGACATGCCGCTCAGAAGCGGCAACATGATCCAGTTCGCCGCCGCGGCCCTGGCGACCGGCCTCCTGGCCCTTCTGTTCGAGACACGGACGATCGCCTGGTCCGGCGAGTTCGTCTTCGCGCTCGTCTGGCTGATCCTCGTGCTCTCGCTGGGCGCCTTCACCCTGCTCTACATCCTGATCCGGCGCGGCGCGGCGGCGCGGGTCGCCAGCCTGTTCTACCTGGTCCCGGCCTCGACCGCGCTGATCGCCTGGGGGCTGTTCGGCGAGCGCTTCGGGCCGGTCGCGCTCGCCGGCATGGCGCTGACGGCCGTCGGCGTCGCGCTCGTTAATCTCCGGCGCTAGAGCGTTTTCGCTTCGCTTGGAATCGGCGCCGGCCCGCTCCCCCTCCCGGCCACCCACGGGATCGTATGCTATGGGTGGCCGGGAGGGGGAGCGGGCTGGTTCCGCGAACCCTGAAAACGCTCTAACTACCCGCGCGGCGGGAGGCCTCGGCCTGCCTGGTGCGGATGTCCTCGGGCCAGCGCGACTTTATGTAATCCAGGGTGGCCCGGATCTCCTCGTCACTCAGCACCTCGGCAAAGCCCGTCATGGTCGTCTTGTAGCCGGCCGGCGCGAAGGCGCCCGTCCCCTGCTTGGTGATGGCGAAAAGCTGCGCGTCCGGGTGATGCCAGGTGTGGCCCGTGGCGTCGTGCGGCGGCGCCGGCAGGGTGCCGTCGGCCCGGCGGCTGCGCCAATCGGGCTCGCCCTCGAGCTCGGCGCCGTGGCAGGCCGCGCAGTGGGCCTCATAGACCTGCCGGCCGAGCGCCAGGCGTTCCGCGGAGGATTCCCCCTCACCGCCGAACAGACCCAGGACGATCGCGCCGAGGGCGCCGAGGCCGATCAAAACGATGGCGCCGGCAATCCACCAAAATCTCTTCATGCCCCCTCCCTACATCTCCTCTACCCGCTTCGGCCGGACGGACGGCAGCGGCATCCGCAGCATATCACTGCCCGGAATGCACGCACCAGGGGGCGCGGCGTCCGCCGTCGTAGGCGCGCGCCAGGCCGGCGGCGAGCAGCGCCCGGCCGAGGTCGAGACCCGCGGCGGACTCGACCCGGGCCAGCACCCGGCCCGCGTACTTGCCGTTCCGGATGTCGTGCAGCCGGACCGCCGCCGGCGCGCGGGCTCCGGCCGGCCGCAGGCGGGCGCTCAGGAAGGCCCGCGCCCGGGCGGCCAGGGCGCGCTCGCGCGGACAGTCCGACTTGGCCTCGGGTGCGTCGATGCCGGCCAGGCGGACACGGGTCGTCAGCTCCTGGCCCAGCCAGATGCGCGCCCTGACCTCCAGGGTGTCGCCGTCGACCACCGCGGTGACCACCGCCGGCACCGGCCCGGCCAGGGGCTCGGCCGCACGGAGCGGAAACTCGGGGCCCGCGAGCAGCCAGACCAGCGCCAAGAGTCCCGCGGCCCAGGACCGCTGCGTCGGGTGCCATGAAGTCATGCATGGGATTATCGGGCAGAAATAGGAACAAATCAAGAACGAAAGGCATTTCGTCCTGCGCGGGGGAAGGCCCCGATCAGAAATCGACGCAGCGGCCGTTGATCTCCCAGTCGCCGTAGCGGGTCGGTTCCGGCCCGCCGGGACCGCCGATCTCCTTGGGCTTTTCGGCGTCGGCCTTCGTGCCGGCCTTCCGGGCCCCGGCACTTTCCCCGGGCCTCGGCCTGGCCGCCGTCTTCGGCCCGGCACGCGGCGCGGGCGGTGCCGGTTTCGGGACGTGACGCTTGAAGCGGTCGCTCATGGCCTCGGTATCGCACGCCGCCGGCCCCCTGCCAAGGCTTGACGGCCTCTGCCGCCGGACCCACCTGACAGACGGACGGGAAGGAGCGAAAATCACGGCCATGAACTATCTGCGCACCGCGATTCTGCTGGCCGCCATGACGGCGCTGTTCCTGGCCGTCGGCTACATGATCGGCGGCGAGGCCGGCATGGTCATCGCCTTCGTCGTGGCGCTGGGCATGAACGCCTTCGCCTATTGGAACTCGGACAAGCTGGTGCTGCGCATGTACGGCGCCCAGGAGGTCGGCCGCCGTGACGCGGCGGCGCTCCACGGCATCGTCGAGCAGCTGGCCCACAACGCCGGCCTGCCGATGCCGAAGGTCTACATCATCGACCACGACCAGCCCAACGCCTTTGCCACCGGGCGCAACCCGGAGAACGCCGCGGTCGCGGCCACCACCGGGCTGCTGCGCCGGCTCTCCTCGGAGGAAACCGCCGGCGTGCTGGCGCACGAGCTGGCCCACGTCAAGAACCGCGACACGCTCACCATGACGATCACCGCGACCATCGCCGGCGCGATCGGCATGCTGGCCAACGTCGGCCTGTTCTTCGGCGCCTTCGGAGGCGGCAACCGCAACAACCCCCTGGGCATCGTCGGCGTGCTTCTGGTCGCGCTCCTGGCGCCCATGGCCGCGGCGCTCGTCCAGATGGCGATCAGCCGCTCGCGCGAGTACGAGGCCGACCGGATCGGCGCCGAGATCTGCGGCCAGCCGCTCTGGCTCGCCTCGGCCCTGGAGAAGATCCAGGCCGCCGCCGGCCGGATCGACAACGTGGCGGCCGAGCGCAACCCGGCGACCGCGCACATGTTCATCATCAACCCGCTGCACGCAAAGGCCATGGACAGCCTGTTCTCGACCCACCCGAGCACGGCCAACCGAGTCGCCCGCCTGCGCCGACTGGCGGCAGAGATGGGCGGCCAGCCGCGCCCCTGGGGCTGACGGGGCCTTAGAGAAGACCGCGATCGCCCGCGGGAGGCATGAGATGACGCGATCCAGACGTGCTTTGAGTCGTCGCGGATTCCTGGCGTCGCTGGGCGCGTTCGGGGCGGCCGTCCGTCTCGGGCAGGGCCGCGCGTCCGCCGCCTCCCCACCGCTGACGAAGGCCGTGCCGGGGACCGGAGAGCGGCTGCCGGTGATCGGCATGGGCTCGTGGCTCACCTTCGACGTGGGCGACGACCGAGGCGCGCGTGCCAGGCGCCTCGAGGTGCTGCAGGCCTTCTTCGACGGCGGCGGCGCGGTGATCGATTCCTCGCCCATGTACGGCTCGTCCGAAGAGGTCATCGGCTACTGCCTGGCGCGCGTGGCGAACAAGCAGGCGCTGTTTTCCGCGACCAAGGTTTGGACGCTCTTCCAGTCGCGCGGCGTCCGGCAGATGGCGGAGTCGGAGCGCCTCTGGGGCGCGGAGCGCTTCGACCTGATGCAGATCCACAATCTGCTCGACTGGGAGGCCCACCTGGAGACGCTGATCGACTGGAGGGCGCAGGGCCGGGTGCGCTATATCGGCATCACGACCTCGCACGGCCGCCGCCACGGCGACTTCGAGAAGGTGATGGCCGGACAGCCGATCGACTTCGTTCAGTTCACCTACAACATCCTCGACCGGGAGGCCGAAAGACGCCTGCTCCCCCTGGCGGCCGAGCGCGGCCTCGCGGTGATCGTCAACCGGCCCTTCCGGCAGGGGGCGCTCTTCGACCATTTCGAGCGGCAGCCGTTGCCCGACTGGGCGCGCGAATTCGACTGCGCAAACTGGGCCCAGTTCTTCCTGAAGTTCATCGTCTCCCACCCGGCCGTCACCTGCGCGATCCCAGCGACCACGCGGGTCGACCACATGCGCGAGAACATGGGCGCGGCCACCGGTCGCCTGCCCGACCCCGACCTGCGTCAACGCATGGTCCGCCACCTCGAGGGGCTGTGACCGGGGGGGCGCCTTGCGCTTGCCGAGTGTGCTAAACCCTCGGGCCATGACGGGACGCGACAAGACCACCGGGACCGGGAACCCACGCGCGATCGCCCTGCAGCTGCTCGGGGCCGTGCTGCGTCGTGGCCGGCCGCTCGACGAGGCGCTGGCCGAGCAGAAAGGCCTTGCCGCCCTCGAAGCGCGGGACCGGGCCTTCGCGCGCATTCTGGTCGCAACGACCCTGCGCCGGCTCGGCCAGATCGACGCGCTGATCGCGAGCTGTCTGGACCGGCCGCTCAAGGCCCGGGCGGCCGAGGCCCAGGACCTGCTGCGCCTCGGCGCCTGTCAGCTCGTGTTTCTCGGCACGCCGGCCCATGCCGCGGTCAGCACCAGCATGACCCTGGCCGGCGGGCTGCGCCCGGGCGGCTACAAGGGGCTCGTGAACGCGGTGCTGCGCCGGCTGGCGCGCGAGGGCGGGGCGCTGGCCGCGGGCCAGGACGCGGCGCGACTCGATACGCCGGACTGGCTCTGGCAATCGTGGCAGGCCGCCTACGGCGCCGAAACCGCCCGGGCCGTCGCCGAGGCGCATCTGGCCGACCCGCCGCTCGACCTCAGCGTCAAGCAGGACGCCGCGGCCTGGGCCGAGCGCTTGGGTGCCCAGCTGCTGCCGGGCGGTACGCTGCGCCTGCCGCCGGGCGCGGGCGAGGTATCCCGGCTGCCCGGCTACGACGAGGGCGCCTGGTGGGTGCAGGACGCCGCCGCGGCCCTGCCGGCCCGCCTGCTGGGAGACGTGGCCGGCAAGCAGGTCATCGACCTCTGCGCCGCGCCGGGCGGCAAGACCGCGCAATTGGCGGCCGCCGGCGCCAGGGTCACGGCGGTGGAGCGCTCGGAGGTGCGGCTCGCGCGCTTGTCCGAGAACCTGGCCCGGCTCGGCCTGTCCGTAACAGCGGTCACCGCCGACGCGGCCACGTGGCGGCCCGAGGCGCCGGCCGGGGCCGTGCTGCTCGACGCGCCCTGCAGCGCGACCGGCACGCTGCGCCGCCACCCCGACATCGCCCATCTGAAGGGGCCGGAGCAGATCGCCGCCCTGGCCGCGCTGCAGGACAAGCTGCTCGCCGCCACCCTGGGCATGGTGAAACCCGGCGGCCTCCTGGTCTACGCCGTCTGCTCCCTGCAGCCCGAGGAGGGCCCGGCGCGGATCGCCCGGCTGCTCGCCGGCGGCGCGCCGGCCGCGCGGGTACCGGTCGAGCCTGCCGAGTTCCAGGGCCTGTGCGACCTGGTCACCGCCGAGGGCGACCTGCGGACCCTACCGTGCCACCTGGCCGGGGACGGCGGCATGGACGGCTTCTACGCCTGCCGGCTGCGCCGCGGCTCCTGACGCGGGCCCGCATTGCTTGCGGCCCGCGCGGCTTGCTGATACCTAGAGGGCATGCAGCAGTCCATCCGAATCGCGCCCTCGATTCTCGCCTCCGACTTCGCCAATCTCGGCGAGGAGGTGCGCGCGATCGAGGAGGCCGGCGCCGACTACGCGCACATCGACATCATGGACGGCCACTTCGTGCCGAACCTGACCATAGGTCCGGACGTGGTGCGGGCCTTGCGGCCCCATTCGAACTTGCCGTTCGACGTGCACCTGATGATCTCGCCGGTCGACGCCTTCGTGACGATGTTCGCCGAGGCCGGCGCCGACATCATTACCGTGCATCCCGAGGCCGGGCCGCACCTGCACCGCACGATCCAGCTGATCAAGTCGCTCGGCAAGAAGGCCGGGGTGTCGCTCAACCCGGCCACGCCGGTCGAAATCCTGGACCCGGTGCTCGACGAGATCGACTTGGCACTGGTGATGAGCGTCAATCCGGGTTTCGGCGGGCAGGCGTTCATCCGCGCGGCGCTCGGCAAGATTGCCGCCCTGCGCCAGCGCATCGACGCCCTCGGCCGGGCGATCGACCTCGAGGTCGACGGCGGCATCAACTTCGAGACCGCGCCCGAGGCGGTCGCCGCCGGCGCCGACGTGCTGGTCGCCGGCACCGCGACGTTCCGCGGCGGACCTGCGGCCTATGCCGAAAACATCCGACGGTTGCGCGGCGCGAAATAACCGGTGGCGAACGGCATGGCCGTGGAGAGCAGGGACAGAGACACCGTGACCGGACACGATTTTTTGCCGGGCCTCGGGACCTTTGGACGGCTACCCCGCGACCAGGTGCTCGGCCGTCTCGGCTATGCGGTCAAGCGACCGATCTTCGCGCTGCCCTTCTATCCCGTGAGCCTGGCCGGCCCCGGCCCGACACGGCTGAACTTCAGCCCGGCCGACGCCTGGCCCGGCAGCGCCGAGGCGGGCAGCGCGATCATCGCGGGCCGGTTCAGCTTCGCCGGCCAGATCCTCGAGGGCCCCAAGCCGCTTTGGCGGCCGCGCGGCGCGAGCGACCGGTGGCGCGCGGCGCTGCACGGCTTCGCCTGGCTGCGCGACCTGCGCGCCGTCGGCGGCGACCCGGCGCGGCGCGCGGCACGCGACCTGGTCACGGCCTGGATCGACCAGAACGCCCGGAGCTGGGACGCGCTGGCCTGGAGCCCGGCGGTCACGGGCCAGCGGCTCGGCCATTGGCTCGGCCACTACGAGTTCTTCGCCGCCAGCGCCGCCGTCGAGACCCGCCATCGCCTGCTCTACGAGGCCGCCCGCCAGGCCCGGCATCTGGCGCGCGTCCTGCCGGCCGGCCTGGCCGGCGCCGAGGCGCTCGCGGCGCTGAAAGGGCTGATTGCCGCCGGCGCCTGCCTGCCTGGCGGCGGGGCCTGGCTCGACCAGGGTCTCGCGCTGCTGCGCCGCGAGTTGCCGCGCCAACTGCTGGCCGACGGCGGACACATGGAGCGCAGCCCGAAACGGCAGTTCGAGGTGCTGCGCGACCTGATCGACCTGCGCGCGACGCTGCACGCCAGCGAGGCCCCCGTGCCGGCGGACCTGCAGGCCGCCATCACGCAGATGGCGCCGGTGCTGCGCATGCTGCAGCACGGCGACGGCGGACTGGCGCTGTTCAACGACTCCAACGAGGGCGAGGGCTGGCAGGTCGACATGGTCCTGCAGCGCGCCGACGCCCGCGTGCGGCCCCTGATGAGCGCACCGCAAAGCGGGTTTCAGCGGCTTCAGGCGGGCCGGACCCTGGTCTTGATCGACGCCGGGACACCGCCGCTCGGCCTGGATCTGCACGCCCACGCCGGCACGCTCAGTTTCGAGGTCAGCGTCGGGCGCGAACGCTTGATCGTGAACTGCGGGGCGCATCCCGGCGACGCGGCCTGGCGGCAGGCCCAACGCAGCACGGCCGCCCATTCCACCCTGGTGCTCGACGACGTCAATTCCTCGGAACTGGGCCGCGACGGAAACCTGCGCCGACGCCCGCAGACGGTCTTGTGCCGGCGCGAAGAGTCGGAGGGCAACATCTGGGTCGACACCAGCCACGACGGCTACCGGCGGCGCTTCGGCCAGGTGCATCACCGCCGCCTCTACCTCGCGGCAAGCGGCGAGGATCTGCGCGGCGAGGACCGCTTGGAGGGCGAGGGCGGCGAGGCCTTCGCGCTGCGCTTTCACCTGCACCCCGAGGTCCGGGCGAGCCTGACGCAAAGCGGCGATGCCGTTTTGCTGCGCCTGCCGCGGGGCGACGGCTGGCGCCTGCGCGCCCGGGGCGCCGAGCTGCGCCTGGAGGAGAGCGCCTATCTGGGCCAGGCAGGCGAGGTCAAACGCAGCCTGCAAGTGGTGCTGTCCGGCCGGGTCCAGGGGCCCGAGACGACGGTGAAGTGGGCCCTTCGGCACGAGGCCAAGAGCCGCGGTAATACCAAAGGTCACTGATAATGACGCATTTCACCGAGGCGATTTTGGCCGCCAGCAAGGCGCGCGTTGCGCCGTTGTGCGGGTACAACAAGCAGTGCGCAACGCGGCTGGCGGTCAAAAGCGCCCGGCCCTCCGGGTGGGGCGGATCGGGGCGCCGGGGGCGTTGCGGCGCTTGCCCGATGCACGCATCGCGCAGCGCACCGCGCCTACCCGGGCGACCCGATCCGCTCCCATGAAATGCGTCATTATCAGTGACCTTTGGTATCAACCGTGATGCCGGACACCGACCCGTGGCCGCTGTTCGGCGCGGCGGTCGCCGTGGGCCTTGCGGTCTGGGCCGCGACGGGTCTCGTGCTTCGGCTCCTGACCCGCCTCCGGCTTTACGACCGGCCAAACGAGCGCAGCAGCCACGCCGTGGCGACGCCGCGCGGCGGCGGCTTGGCGCTGGTGCCGTTGCTGTTGGCGGCCTGGATCGCCTGGGGGCTCTGGTCGGGCACCGCACCGGCCGGGCTCCGGCCTGTGGTACTCGGCACGGTCCTGCTGGCCCTGATCTCACTAGCCGACGACCTGCGCGGGCTCCCGGCGGTTCTGCGCCTCGCCGTGCAGACCGGTGCGATCGCATTGGGGCTGATCGGCCTCGGCGAGGCCGGCCCGGTGTTCCAGGGCCTCCTGCCGCCGCTCGCCGACCGCCTGGCCGCGGCCTTCCTGTGGCTGTGGTTCCTCAATCTGTTCAACTTCATGGACGGTATCGACGGCATCAGCGGGGTTGAGGCGGCCTCGGTCGGTCTCGGGCTCGCGCTGGTCGCGATCCTCGGCGGCCTGGCCGCGGAACTCGTCGCCCTGCCGGTGTTGCTGGCCGCAGCGGCGCTCGGATTCCTGGCTTGGAACTGGCCGCCGGCGAGGCTCTTCCTCGGCGATGTTGGCTCCATACCGCTCGGCTATCTGATCGGCTGGCTGCTCCTGGCGGCGGCTGCCCAGGGCCAGTGGGCCGCCGCGCTGATCCTGCCGCTCTATTACTTGGCCGACGCCACGGTGACCTTGGCCAAGCGCGGCCTGCGCGGCGCAAAGGTCTGGCAGGCGCACCGCGAGCACTTCTACCAGCGGGCGGTACAGGGCGGCCTGTCCCATCGCGCCGTGGTCCTGCGGGTGCTGGCTTGCGACGCCGCGCTCGTCGTGTTCGCGCTCCTGGCGGCGGCCGGCTGGCCCTGGCCGGCACTGGCCGGCGCGGCAATCGCCGTGCTGGTCCTTTTGGCCAGGCTCGAACACCGCGCGGCAGGTCGGGATAGATGACGGTCGTCTCTACAACCGCGCGGGCAACCGTGCTAGGTTGCGCCGAACGGGGTGGATGCCGCCAGAGGAACTGTACCGGATGAGGGGTCTATCGCCGCGGATATCGCGTGTGCTCGTCGCCTTCGTGCACGACGTGGTCATGGCGGCGCTTTCCTTCGCCGTCGCGCTCTACCTGCGACTCGGGGAGCAGGCCTACGACTGGCTTGCCGGTCCGCTCTTTTATCCTTGGGTTCTTTTCACGACGGTTTGCGCAGGGGTCTTTTGGTTCACCGGACTGTACCGCGGCATCTGGCGTTACGCGTCGCTCAACGACATGTTCGCGATCGCCAGGGCGGTTACGCTCGCGCTACTGCTCTATCTTCCGCTGACCTTTATGGTGACCCGCCTGGAAGGCATGCCGCGCTCCATGCTGGTGATCAACTGGTTCGTGCTCGCCGCCCTGCTGAGCGGGGCCCGCTTGCTGTACCGCGTGCTGAAGGATCAGGGCCTCCAGCACCTGTTCGAGCGCGGGGACGCCAACCGGGTGCCGGTGCTGCTGGTCGGGGCCGGCGATGCGGCCGAAGTCTTCATTCGGGAGATGGCGCGCGACCCGGCCGCGCCTTACGAGGTACTGGGACTGGTGGACGACAAGGGAACCCGGGTCGGCCGTCAGATGCGCGGCGTGCGGGTGCTCGGCCACCTGAACGACCTGGAAAGCGTGGTCGAAAGGTTAACGCACCGCAACCGGCCACCGCAACGGCTCATCCTGACCAGGCCCCTGCGGCGCGAGGCGATGGAGCGGCTCCTGGAGCGGGCCGACGAGCGCGGCATGACGATTGCCCGCCTGCCGCGCCTGGCCGACTTGAAGAGCGGCGACGGCGACCGGATCGAGATACAACCGGTCGCGGTCGAGGACCTGCTAGGGCGCACCCAGACCAAACTCGACCGCGGGTCCATGCGGCGCCTGATTGAAGGGCGGCGGATCCTGGTCAGCGGCGCGGGCGGCACGATCGGCTCGGAGCTCGTGCGTCAAGTAGCGGGCTACGGGCCAGGCGAGCTGATCCTGCTCGATTATTCCGAGCATCTTCTCTACGCCGCCGACCTGGAACTGAGCGAGCACCATCCCGCGCTATCCCGCAAGGCGGTTCTGGCCGACGTGCGCGATCCGATGGCCCTCGACGCGGTTCTGGCCGAGCATAGACCAGAGCTCGTCTTTCACGCCGCCGCCCTGAAGCACGTGCCCATGGTGGAGCTAAACCCGGTCGAGGGCGTGCTGACCAACGTCATCGGCACACGCAACATGGCCGACGCCTGCCGCCGCGCCAAGGTGGCCGGCATGGTGCTGGTTTCTACCGACAAGGCGATCAATCCGAACAGCGTGATGGGCGCCAGCAAACGCCTGGCGGAGTGCTACTGCCAGGCGCTCGACATCGCCGAACGCGACCGGGCGCAGCGCAACGGCGGGCCCGCGACCCGCTTTGTGACCGTGCGCTTCGGCAATGTGCTCGGCTCGGCCGGGTCGGTCGTGCCGCTGTTTCAACGGCAGCTCGCGGCGGGCGGCCCGCTGACCGTCACGGACCCGGGGATGACGCGCTATTTCATGACCGTTCACGAGGCCGTCGAACTGGTGTTGCAGGCCTCGGCCCTGGGCCTCGGGGCGTCGATCGAAGCGACCGGCAAGATCTACGTGCTCGACATGGGTGAGCCGGTCAAGATCGTCGATCTGGCGAGGCAGATGATCCGGCTTGCCGGACTGCGGCCGGACAAGGACGTGGAGATCGTCTTCACCGGCGCACGCCCGGGCGAGAAGCTGGTCGAGGAATTGTTCCACGACGGCGAGCCCATGGCGGTGGCCGGCCACCCGGGATTGCTTCTGGCGACGCCCCGCACCCTGAACCTGGAATTGCTCTCGCGCGGTCTGACCGAGCTGGCCGAGCTGGCCGCGGCCCGCAAGCGCGACGAGACCTTGGCCTTCTTGTCCCGCCTGGTTCCTGAGTACCGGACGGTTGTGCCCGCCCGGGACGGCGGTGCGGAAGGCGGCCACACCGCCGCGGCATCTTGACGGCGCGGGCCGGGGCTCCTAAACCCTCGACCATTGCGTCCGCACAACTGTCGGAGCCTGACCATGTCCGCCGATGCCGCACTCACCCGTGCCTTGATTTCAGTGTCGGACAAGAGCGGTCTGGCGGAGTTCGGGCGCGCCCTCGCCGAGCGCGGCGTGGAGATCCTGTCGACCGGCGGCTCAGCCCGCGCCCTGCGCGAGGCCGGAGTGGCCGTGACCGAGGTTTCGGCCCATACGGGGTTTCCGGAGATCATGGACGGCCGGGTCAAGACCCTGCATCCCTCGATCCACGGCGGCATCCTGGGACGCCGCGACCTCGAGGCGCATCGCCAGGCCATGGCCGAGCACGGCATCGCGCCGATCGACCTGGTCGTGGTCAACCTCTATCCGTTCCGCGAAACGGTCGCCTCGGGCGCCGAGCGCGAGACCTGCATCGAGAATATCGACATCGGCGGCCCGGCCCTGATCCGGGCGGCCGCCAAGAACCACGGCTTCGTCACGGTCGTGACCGACCCCGCCGATTACGACGCAGTGGTGGCTGAGCTCGAGGCCAACGGCGGCGCCACGACCGCCGACCTGCGCCGGCGCTTGGCGGCGGCGGCCTATGCCCACACGGCGGCCTACGACAGCGCGATCGCCCATTGGATGAGCGCGGCCGAAGGCGAGGCCTTTCCGGTCCAGCTATCTCTGGCCGGCCGCCGCGCCGAGCTGCTGCGCTACGGCGAGAACCCCCATCAATCGGCGGCCTTCTATCTGGCCGAGGGCGGCCCGATCCAGCCGCGCCCCGGGATCGCGACCGCGCGTCAGCTGCAGGGCAAGGCGCTCAGCTACAACAATCTGAACGACACCGACGCGGCCTACGAGCTGGTCGCCGAGTTCGACCGCCCGGCGGTCGCCATCATCAAGCACGCCAATCCCTGCGGCGTCGCGGTCGCCGAGACCCTGCTGGAGGCCTACGAGCGCGCGCTCGCCTCGGACCCCGTCAGCGCCTATGGCGGCATCATCGCGGCCAACCGGCCGCTCGACGAGGCCGCCGCGGCGGAGATCGCCAAGCTGTTCTCGGAAGTGGTGATCGCGCCGGAGGTCGAGGAGACGGCGGCCCGGCTGCTGGCCAACAAGCCGAACCTGCGCGTGCTCGTCACCGGCGCCATGCCGGATCCGGCGGCCCCGGGAATGACCGTCAGGTCGCTCGCGGGCGGGCTGCTCCTGCAGAGCCGGGACAGCGGCCGGGTCACGCGCGGCGAGCTCAAGGTGGTCACCAAGCGCCAGCCGAGCGAGCGCGAGCTGACCGATCTGCTCTTCGCCTTCCAGGTCGCCAAGCACGTCAAGTCGAACGCCATCGTCTATGTGCGCGACGAGGCCACGGTCGGCATCGGGGCCGGACAGATGAGCCGGGTCGATTCGTCGCGCATCGCCGCCTTCAAGGGCCTCCAGGCCGCCCAGGCGGCCGGCGTGGCGACCTCGCGCACCGAGGGCTCGGTGGTCGCCTCGGACGCCTTCTTCCCCTTCGCCGACGGGCTGCTCGCCGCCGCCGAGGCGGGCGCCACGGCGGTCATCCAGCCGGGCGGCTCGCTGCGCGACGACGAGGTGATCGAGGCCGCCGATCAAGCCGGCCTCGCCATGGTCTTCACCGGCATGCGCCACTTCCGGCATTAGGGCGCGCCGCGAAGCGGGATCTCAGCGCGCGTCGTCGCTCGGCTCGCGGACCGGGAGCAGAAGCACGAACCCGGTGACGAAAAACGCCAGGATCGTCGCCATACCGACGCGTTGGCTGTCGCTCCAGAGCGTGACCCAGCCGACCAGTGCCGGCCCGATGAAAGCCGTCGCCTTGCCGGAAAAGGCATAGAGGCCGAACATCTCGGTCAGCAGCTCCGGAGGCGCGAGGCGCGCCATCAAGGTCCGGCTCGCCGCCTGGGCCGGCCCGGCGAAGACGCCCAGCACGCAGCCGGCGATGTAGAACCAGAGCTTCGACTCGACCATGAGGATTGCGCCGGCGCAGAGCGTCAGGCCGGCGATTGCGATCATGATCGTGCGTTTCGACCCTATCCAGTCGTCCAGCCAGGCGAAACCGAAGGCGCCCAGGCCGGCGGTAACATTGAGCAGGATTCCGAAGGTGAGGATCTCCGCGAACTCCATGCCGAAGGTGTTGGCCGCGTAAGCGCCGCCGACCACGAACACGGTGTTGAGCCCGTCCGTGTAGACCATGCGTGCCAGAAGATAGCGTGCGATGTTGCGATAGCGGCGCAGCTGTCGAACCGTGCGGATCAGCGTCGCGATGCCCTGCTGCGCCCCTTGCCAAAGACCTACACCGCTGGCCGGACGATCGGGAGTCACCAGGAACAGGGGCAGGGCGAAGAGCGCAAACCAGAGAGCCACCAAGGGGCCGGTTATACGCAGATGTTCGAAGGACTGCTTGTCCAGCCCGAAAACCGGTTCTTCGGGCAGGGCGAAGACGAGGAGGCAGATGATCAGAACGGCGAGCCCACCGTAATAACCGCAGCTCCAGGCCCAGCCCGAGATGCGCCCCAGCATGTGGCGCGGCGCCACGTCCGGGAGCATCGCGTTGTAGAATACCTGGCAGAACTCGAAGGCGGCGTTGCTCAAGGCCACGAGAACGAGGGCCGGTACGAGCGACGTCGGCTCCGGCTCGATCGTCCAGAGGCCGAAAGTGGTCAGAATGCAAAGGCCCGTGAAGGCGAAGAGCCACGGTTTCCGGCGACCCCTGTTGTCCGCGATGGCGCCGAGCAGAGGCGAGAGCATCGCGACGGTCAGAGCCGAAAGGCTGATCGCCGTGCCCCATTGCGCGATGCCGAGCGTCGCCGACTCGGCGACGTATTTCGTCACGTAGGCGGAAAATACGAAGGTGATGACGACGGTGGGAAAGCCCGAGTTGGCCCAGTCGTAAAGACACCAGGCGGCTATGGCCCGGCGGCCCGCGCCGCCCCCCGCGCCCGGGCGGTCCCCCGGCGTCATGGTCTCTCGTTGTGCCACGTCGTCCGGCTCACAGCTTTGCGCCCGGGACTCAAGAAGGGCGAGGGCCGGCCGGCAGTCACGTCAGCCTCTTACGCATATAAACCCGGTCGAAGCCGTCCTCGTGCCGGCGCTCGGTCTCGACGAAGCCGAGGCCACTGTAAAACGGGAAGTTTTCGGTCATCTTGGCGTTGGTGTAGAGCTCGAGGGCCGGCAGGCCCCGCTCGCGCGCCGCAGCCTCGGCGAAGATCATCAGCCGGTGGCCGAGACCCTGGCCCTGCCGATCCGGATGGACCGCGATATTCTCTATGAAAAGATGGCCCGGGCCGGGCCGGATCACGATGAAGCCGGCCACGTCCTCGCCGGTCAGCAGGACCTGGACCTCGCCGGCGGCGACCAGCGCCGCAAAATCCGCGACCATCGGCGCTGGCTCCCTGCCGATGCGGGATACGTACCGGGCGTATGCCGCCCGCGCGCAGCTGGCGATCGCCGCGACATCCCCGGCTTCGGCAGGACGCAGGTCAGCCTGAGCCACGGCCGTTTCCTCTCTTGAGCTAGCCCCCGACCATAGTCTTCAGCTGGCGGTTGGCCACCGCGAGCATCGCGAAGTCCGGCGTCCCGGTCGACTGCAGCTCGGCCAGCAGCTGTTCGGTGCGCGCGACGAGCGGCCGGCGCGACTCGGCCCAGTCTTCGATCACATGCTCGGCCGCGCCGGTCCCGGCGACCTCGAGCACCCGCTGGGTGAGCTGGGCCTGGTGGCCGAACAGGTCGTCGATCACCGCCGTCACCGCCAGCTTGTCCCAGGCCGTGTCCGTGGGCAGATGTCCCGCCGCCCGGCGCAGCCAGTCGAAGCCGAAGCGCGCCCCGATGTCGAAATAGGCCTTTGCCACCTGTTGCGCCGGCTGACCGACGTTCCGGGCGATGCGCACGATGTCGCAGGCTGGCGCCAGAAGCCCCAGGCTGGCGATACGGTGTGCCGTGGCCTCCGGCACGCCCTGATCGATGAAACCGGCCGCGCGTTGCCCCGTGGCCTCCCGGTCGGCCGGCGAGAGGAGGTCTTCCAAGCCCTCCGCCAGCTCCTTTACGCCGCCTCCGAAGGACTCGATCTCGCCCCTGATATCGAGCGGCCGGGCCGCTTCGCGCAGGAACCAGACGGTCCCGCGTTCGACCAGCCGGCCACACTCCATCAGCATCGCGGACTGCGCCGCGGCCGATACCTTGTTGTCGAGGGACTCGATCTGCTGCAACAGGTCCGGAATGCCGAAGATCGCCCGGCTCACCATATAGGCCCGCGCAATGTCCTCGGCCGGCATGCCGGTCTTTTCCTTGGCCTCGTGTATGAAGGCGAGGCCGACGCGGTTGACGAGCTCGTTGGTCACGACCGTGGCGACGATCTCGCGGCGCAGCCGGTGGGACGTTATCTGCTTCTGATAGGTCTTGCGCAGCGGACCGGGGAAGTAGCCGATCAAGTCGTCGCGCAGATAGAGGTCGTCCGGCAGGTCCGAGGACAGGATTTCCTCGTACAACACGATCTTGGCATAGGACTGAAGCACCGCCAGCTCGGCGCGGGCGAAGCCGACGTCTTGCTTCTGCCGCTCGGCGATCGTTTCGTCGTCGGGCAGGTACTCGACCGCGCGGTCGAGCTGGCCCACCCGCTCCAGCGCCCGCATGAAACGGGCGGTGCGGTCTATGAGATGCGCGCCCAGCTGATGGGTGACCGTGATCGCCTGGGTCTGCAGATAGTTGTCGCGCAGCACTAGGTCCGCGACCTCGTCGGTCATCTTTCGCAGGAGCTGGTCGCGCTGCTTGCGGGTCATGTCGCCCGCCGCCTCGATGTCGCCCAGAAGGATCTTGATGTTGACCTCGTGGTCCGAGCAGTCGACGCCGGCCGAGTTGTCGATCGAGTCGGTGTTGCAGCGGCCACCCCTGAAGTCGTACTCGATGCGCGCGCGCTGGGTCACGCCGAGGTTTGCGCCCTCGCCGACGACCTTGGCCCGCAGATCGGTGGCATCGACCCTGAGTGCGTCGTTGGCCCTGTCGCCAACGTCGGCGTGGGCCTCGTAGCTCGCCTTGACGTAGGTGCCGATGCCGCCGAAC
>Ga0224508_10000772_pt1 | contig 30050 bp, 27 predicted proteins | sample SF_Jan12_sed_USG_4_FD_170157 | JGI IMG/M metagenome (GOLD analysis project Ga0224508, IMG submission 170157) | Sediment microbial communities from San Francisco Bay, California, United States - SF_Jan12_sed_USGS_21 | ecosystem: Environmental > Aquatic > Marine > Sediment | place: USA...
GTCGAAATCGTCCACGCCGGTAATTTCCATTACCCGGGCGTCGAAATCGCGAATAGTCTGTGCTTCTTCGGAGGTCAGCACTCCGAGGCGTTCGGCTTCGTCGATCTGACCCGGCGTGTCCTCGCTGGTGACCTCGCCGCGGCGCCTGGCGTCAAACACGCGGCGCTCGAGTGGTTTGATGTCGTCGGCCATCTCCAGTACTTCCTGCAACATCGCGAGATGATTGGTCGGTTCGGCGGTGAGATAGGCGCACGATGCGAGGCGATTTCGCGTCGGCGTCGGATTGACGATTTTGTCGACAATCTTGCGACCCAATTCGTCAGCGGGCGCGGAAAATGTTCTGCCGCGCGGGAAGATCATGATGCGCAGAAAAAATGCGACCAGACGATTCGGAAAATTTCGCAATAGCGAATGCAATTGCTCCTGCGCCTGATACAGCAGTGTGCGGCACGACCACTCGACCAATGGCAGGTCATCGACCGGTTCGCCCTGATCCCGGTAGTGTTTCAGCACCATCGAGGACATATACAGATAGCTTAGGACGTCACCGAGCCTTGCCGATAACAATTCCTGGCGCTTGAGTTCGCCACCGAGCGTCAGCATCGCCGCGTCCGATGCCAGCGCGAAAGCTGCGCTGAATCGATTGATCTGTTGATAGAAACGGCGGGTCGGCCCGGTGACCGGGACGTCGGTCAAACGCGATTGCGTCAGCGCCTGAACGAATGAGCGCGCCGCATTGCTCATGAAGTAACCGATATGGGAGAACAACAGCCGATCGAAATCCTCCAGCCCCCGTGCTTGATCCTCGTTGCTGGCTGCTTCGATTTCCGGCAGCACGAAGGGATGGCAGCGAATCGCACCCTGGCCATAGATGATCAGGCTGCGAGTCAGGATATTGGCTCCCTCGACTGTGATACCGATAGGCGCGATCTGATAGTTTCGGGCCAGATAATTTTTCGGCCCAAGCATGATGGCTTTGCCGCCATGCACGTCCATCGCGTCTAACGCGATGTCGCGAGACATTTCGGTAAGGTGATACTTGAGGATTGCGGATGGCACGGATGGCTTTTCGCCGGCATTGAGCGCGGCGCAGGTGACACGCGAAGCGGCAGTCATCGTGTAGACAGTGCCCGCCATTCGCGCCAGAGCCTCGCCAACGCCGTGAAACTTTCCGATTGGCAAGCCGAACTGCCGGCGGATTCTGGCGTAAGCGCCGGTCGCGTAGACGGCGGCCAAGGCCCCGCCGAGCGCGTTACTCGGCAGCGCAATGCTGCGGCCTACCGAGAGCTGCTGGACGAGCATTCGCCAGCCAAGACCCGCCATCTTTTGTCCGCCAATAATGCTGTCGAGTGGGACGAAGACGTCTTTACCGCGTATCGGGCCATTCTGAAAAGGAATGTTGATCGGAAAGTGACGGCGGCCAATCTCAATGCCGGGGAGTGTTGCTGGAATCAGAGCCGCGGTGATGCCGTATTCGTCCAGGTCGCCGATCAGATGATCTGGATCGTAGAGTTTAAAAGCCAGGCCGATGACGGTCGCGATCGGCGCCAGCGTAATGTAACGCTTGTCCCAGTTTAGAAGGATGCCGATTATTTCTTCGCCTTCGTACTCGCCGCGGCAAACAATGCCCGTGTCGGTTATTGCAGTCGCATCAGAACCGACTCGCGGCGAAGTCAGGGCAAAACAGGGTACTTCGTCACCGTTTGAAAGTCCGGGCAGCCACCGTTCCCGCTGTTCCTCCGTACCGTAGTGAAGCAATAGCTCTGCCGGGCCGAGGGAGTTTGGAACGCCGAGGATCGATGCCGCGGTACCGCTGCGCGATGCGACCTTTTGCAAGACTTGCGCAACGGCTAGCGGCGAGAATTCGAGCCCGCCGTACTTCTTGGGGATGATCAGCGCGAAAAAGCCTTTGCGCTTCACGAACTCCCAGGTTTTTTCGGTTAGGTCAGCGAGGACGTGAGTAATTTCCCAATCGTCGAGCATGCGGCACAGCTCGTCGGTGGGACCGTCTAAAAAGGCCTGCTCTTCGTCGGTGAGCGTAGGCGGCGGTAGTCTGAGTAGCGTTTGCCAGTCAGGATGGCCGCTGAACAGCTCTCCGTCCCACCAGACAGTGCCGGCCTCGAGCGCATCGCGCTCCGTCTGAGAGATCCGAGGCAACATCTTGCGGTATATTTCCAGCAAGGGCCGGGTGACGATTTCGCGGCGATTCTCGACCAGATTCAGCAGTGCGATGGGCACGAAGCCGATCCACAGCACCAGCTTCCACCAGATCGGACCGTCGCTGACCAGGGTGTAAACCGCGAGCAGACCGAACAAAACGAATGTTGCTGGCGTCAGCGGCACGCGGTGATAGGCGAGCGCAATCGGCGTGCCGATCAATGCCACTAGCCATAAAAGTGTGCTCATAGACCTTAGATTCCGGCTAACTGGTTGTCAGGGCTAAAGCTACAGCAATTCAGCGACGCCGGAACGCTCCTCGAGTAATTCTTTGTAGCTCGCTTGCATACGCGCGCTACAGTCGTCGTTGATATCCAGGTTGGTAACGATGCTATAGCTACCGCCACTACAGGTCACGGGGTATGAATAGACTACCCCGGGTTCGATGCCATAGCTGCCGTCGGAGGCCACGGCCATGCTGACCCATTGGCCTGCCGGGCTGCCGAGCATCCAGTCGCGGACATGGTCGATCGCTGCCGAGGCAGCAGACGCAGCCGACGATGCGCCGCGCGCTTTGATGATCGCGGCCCCACGCTGCTGTACGGCAGGAATAAACTCATTTGCATACCAGTCAGACGGCACCTGGTCGAGGGCTGCCTTGCCGTTGACCGTGGCATGCGCGAGATCGGGGACCTGGGTTGCCGAGTGATTGCCCCAGATGATCATGCCGTCGACCTCGCTGACATGAGCGTCGGCCTTGGACGCGAGCATCGCCTTGGCACGGTTGTGATCGAGACGAGTCATTGCTGTGAAGTTGCGCGGGTCGATATCCGGCGCGTTTTCTCTGGCAATCAAGGCGTTGGTATTGGCCGGGTTGCCAACCACGAGGACTTTGATATCTCGGCTCGCGGCGTCATTGATGGCCCGGCCCTGGGCAGAAAAGATCTGGGCGTTGGCGAGCAACAAGTCCTTGCGCTCCATGCCCGGTCCTCGTGGCCGAGCGCCGACGAGTAAGGCGGTATCGGCATCCTTAAAGCCCGTAACGGCATCATCCGATATCACGACACTCTGCAGGCTGTCGAAGGCGCAATCCTCAAGCTCCATTGCAACACCGGCCAGCGCGTCCATCGCTGGAGGAATTTCCAGCAACTGCAGCACAACGGGTTGATCGGGGCCGAACAGCTGGCCGGAGGCAATTCTGAACGCAAGCTGGTAGCCGATTTGTCCGGCTGCGCCAGTAATGGCGACGCGCAGTGGGGAGTGTGTCATGGATTGTGAGTTCGCTCTGAGTTTGGAAAATGGTTGGCCGCAGCCGAAAAATTCTAGCACGCGACGGAAACACGCCGGACGAGCGTTGTGTCTGAATCGTCGGTCGTTCCCGGCGACAGCCGGTTATCTGATGCTCGGAGCAGCCTGCCTGGCTGCCCGGAATGCATTGACCTGGTCGTTGAAATCGCTGGCGACCTGGTCCACTTCCGCCCGCGCGGACGCAATTCGGCTAGTCATCAAGAACAGGTAGTCGGCCGACGCATTGTCGCCGCTCTCGGACATTTCTTCATTCTGGCAGGCGATGTAAACGTCCATCGCAGCGACATAGGCCTGAATTTCGACTTGCGCTGCGAGCAGGTCTTCTTCGGCCGCTTGCGCCCCGTCGGGGATGGCAGCCACTAGTGCTGGCATCTCGCAGGCAGCGTAGGCGGCCGATACGAATAGACTGGCCGCGAACGGGAGGCAACTAATTAGTGTCTTCATCACAGAGTCCTTGCTGCCAATTCAACCGAAAAGGGCCCGGTAGCGTCCGCTGCCTTCCGCGTCGGCAATCAATAGATCCCGAAACTCGTCAGCCGACATTGCGTCGCCAAATAAGTGCCCTTGGACTATATCGCAACCATTGGTTCTCAGAAAATCGAGTTGTTCCTCATTTTCGACACCTTCTGCGACAACGTCGAGATTCAGGCTTCGGGCCATCTGGATTATCGTGATGACAATTGCGGCGTTGTCTCTATCGATTCCTATGTCGCGGACGAATGATTGATCGATTTTCAAGGTGCTGATCGGAAACTGCTGCAAGGCGCTGAGCGAGGAATAACCCGTTCCGAAATCATCGATCGCCAAATGCAGGCCCATGCCGTAGAGCGCGTCGAGCACCTTAATCGTGCGATCGACATCCTGCATCAGCGTCGTCTCTGTGATCTCGAGTTCGAAGCAGGTTGGAGAGACGCCGTGCTGCTGGAATGTCTTACGAAATCCTTCCAAAAAGTGCTGCTGCAGCAGCTGTCGCAAAGATAAGTTGAGAGAAACGCGACAGGGCGACGGCATCACACGCTGCCACTCTCTGAAGTCTGCGCAAACTCTATCCAAAACCCACTCACCGAGTTGCAGGATCAGGTTGCTTTCCTCTGCGATCGGAATGAAATCCGATGGCAGCACGATGCCGCGTTCCGGCAGGTCCCATCGAATCAGGGCCTCAACACCGGCAATGCGGCCGTCACTGAGCCGATACTTTGGCTGGTAGTCGAGCCTGAGTTCGTCGCGCTCGAATGCTCGGCGAAGCTTGCTCTTGAGCATCAGCCGTTCCTCGCCGGCCCTTGCCACATGCGGGCCGAAAAACTCGATACAGTTTCCGCCTGCCTTCTTGGCCTGATACAGCGCCGCATCTGCATTGCGAAGCAGGTCGACGACGTTTTCGCCATCGCGGGGATAGATAGCGGCCCCTATGCTCGTGCTCATGAAAATTTCTTCGCCCTGCACTCGAAAAGGCCGGCCAACGGAGTGCAACAGCTTTTCACCGATTGCGTTGACTTCATCAACGACCATGTCGATTTGCGACGATGTCTTCAGCAAGATGCAAAACTCGTCCCCCGCCAGGCGCCCGGGAACAGACTCGGGAGGTAGCACATCTGTGATTCGTTGCGAGAAAATCTCAAGGCTCGAATCGCCCGCCGAATGCCCGAAGGTGTCATTAATGTCTTTGAATCGATCGACATCCAAATAGAGTATCGCGAGATAACTGTGGTCACGCCGGGCTCGTGCGATTGCCTGTTGCAACAAATGCTGAAACTGCATCCGGTTTGCCATTTTGGTGAGCGCATCGATTCGCGCGAGGTAGCGAATTCTCTTGTCGGCTTGTTTGCGTTCGTCAATGTTCTGGATGGCATAGACATGCGACAGAAGATCGCCGGCGTCGTCGAGTACCGCCGACTTGGTAAAGGAAACACTGACCATGGCTCCATTGCTGTGTTCAATCACCGCCTCTTGCGGGCGCCAATCTTCCTGGCGACTTTTGCTGCGACGATCGTTCGTCGTCAACAGAGAGTTCATGTCGACGCCGACAAGCGTCTCCGGATCGCGACCGAGAAGTTGTCCGGCAGCGCTGTTCGCTTCCTGGATCATGCCGTCGGGCCCCGCGAAGAAAATGGCTTCGTTCAGACTTTGCAGGACAAGGTCCAACTGATGGCGCGAAAAATTTTGCGGATTGACCGGCGCCGCTTGTGAGTTTGGGTTGGCTGCTGATTCGGGATGCTCAATAGAGCGGATTCCAAACGGCCCCGCGAGTGCGAGCGCAGAGCCGAGCGTGAGGATTGCGGCCACGATTGCCGCGATGATCCAAAACTGGCCGATTTGCCCTGACAGCAGGCCGATGACGGCCCCGACCAGCAGGAGTAAACCCACGATCGCGAACCAGCCGCACAGCTGCTTACGACGTGGCTTCATTGGGAATCGGCCCGTTCATTCGATAATGCACCTGGCCTCGCTACGGCGTTGTTATAATTTTCGCGTGCTGGATCAATGAGTTTAGACGCCAGGGGGCGCGACTCAAATTGAATCCTGCTTGTGCCCGAATACTACTAAATCTGACGATCACATGCCGCCGACAAACCGGCAGCGGGACCTTATGCAAAGTGATGCCACAACGCCCTCCCGCCTGAATGCAGCTCAATTCCGGCCGCCGCCGGGTTTAAGGCATCGACATCTTCAGTCGGTCATCACGCAGGCGCCGTGGCGCCGCCGCCGCGTATTCAGCGCAGCGGCCGAACTGCTTGGGTCGTCGGTTGAAAAGCTGCTCGACTGCGGCCATGGGATTCGGCTGCAGGGATTCCTAAGTACAAGTCCTGGTCGCGAGCGCGGCCTTGTGGTGTTGCTGCACGGCTGGGAGGGTTCCGCTCATTCCTCTTATGTTCTATCTGCCGGGAGCAAGCTTCTCGCTGCCGGATACTCGGTGCTTCGATTAAATCTGCGTGACCACGGCGACACGAAGTCACTGAACGAAGGCCTGTTTCATTCGTGTCGGATCGACGAAGTTGTCGGCGCCGTGCAACGAGTAAGAGAAATGTCTGACGCGAGCTTCTTTGCCATCGTCGGACAATCGCTGGGCGGCAATTTCGCACTGCGCATTGCGGCAAGAGCTGAACGCGCGGGATTGGACCTGGATCGCGTAATCGCCGTGTGCCCGGTTTTGAGGCCGCACAGTACGATGCGGGCATTGGACGATGGCTTTTGGGTTTATCGTCGCTACTTTCTCAATCGATGGCGGCGGTCGCTCATGGAGAAAGCAGCTGCTTTTCCACAGGTGTACCAGTTCGGTGACCTCAGGCGATTCGACAATCTGACAGACATGACGGAGTTTTTTGTCGAGCGCTATACGGAATTTGATAACCTCGCTGATTATCTTTCAGGCTATGCGATAACCGGCAATGCGCTAATGGCTGTAACGGTTCCATCGCGCATCATTTTGGCGAATGATGATCCGGTCATACCCATCGCAGATCTGGACCATGTATCGAAAACCGATGTACTGGAAGTGACGCTTGCGAGTCATGGAGGGCACTGTGGTTTTGTCGACCGGCCTTTCGCACCGACCTGGATTGATCGCGAAATTGTCGCGGATTTAGACCACCTGTCCTAGGCGGTTGCGAACGGCTTTCTCAGGCCGCAGACGATTTCTGATCGATTTCTGTTGCGCGCTTTTCCGCGAACTTTTGCGGCTTATCTCCGTTTGTCACTTTGATCTCTCCATCAATCACTGCGCCCTCAGCAACTGCGATTGAATGGCCCGACAGGCTTCCAGCGATTCGTGCCGTGCCTGCGATTTCGACTCTGTTTTCAGCGATGACGTCGCCGTCAACTTTACCGGCGATGACGACGTCGGTCGCTTTGAGCGTGCCTCGCCAGTAGCCGCTATCTGCCAATGTCACCGGTCCCTCAATATCGCAGTCACCGTCCATTTCGCCGCAAAAAACGTAGGCGCCTGCGCCACTTAGCTTGCCGCTGATTTTTGAGCCCTGTGCGATAAAGGTTGTGGGACCCTTGGCCGAATCGCGAATACGCCGCCGAAAAGCCTTCATCTAATTTCTCCTGGTCTGATGGCCATCAACATAACGAACTCAATTAATCCTTGCGCGCATCGAGTTCACGCTGACGCGCTGCCGGCCCGCGGCGATATACGACGCATTATGTCACTGTGACTCGGACCACACTCGCCTTGTTCAGCGGCTAAGACTTCCCCGTTCTTCGATTGGCACAGACTTTGCTTATGTTCATTCAGCATATTTTGGAAACAGTCCAATGAACGTCAACGACGAAGTAATCGCGCTGCTTGTCGACGAGCCGGGTAATGAGACTAGCGATGACCTACCGGAAAATACCGGCGCGCACCGCCTCATTCGCGAGGCCAACGGCAAAGTCAGCCTTGAGCCGGTTGAGTCTCAGGAAGAATTCGATCGCATGGCAAAGGACACGGGTTGTTTTCGCCGCGGACGCGCCATTCGCGATCCGAAGACTTTCGAAGTGATCGGTTACGAGATGGAGGAAGTCAGCCCGAGTCTGCTGGCCGTTACCGGCTAGCTCTTGCCGCAGGCGGCCATGCGCTGCCACCAACTGGCATCGCACTATAATGCGACCGGCGGCGCAATCGATGCGCCGGATTAGGATCGTGTTTCATGAGCGCAGTATTACTCGAAGCCAGTATTAACTGGCTCGCGGCGGCCGGCAATCGCCAGTTGCTGACCGATGGCCTGCGCGGATTCGAGAAAGAGTGCCTTCGCGTGGCGCGCGACGGGTATTTGTCGCAAGCGCCGCATTCGCCGAACTGGGGTTCGGCACTGACGCACCCCTATTTGACGACCGATTATTCGGAGGCTCTGCTCGAATTTGTGACGCCCCCGAATGAGCAGATCGAGTCGTCTCTGACCTGCCTGGAACAGTTACATGCGTTCGTTGTGCAGAATTCGACCGATGAGTTGCTGTGGCCGACGAGCATGCCGTGCAACATCGTCGATGATGAATCCATACCGATAGCTCAGTACGGCGGAAGCAACGAGGGGAGGCTGCGAAGCATCTACCGCAGCGGACTGGGTTTTCGATACGGGCGTGCGATGCAGGCGATCGCCGGAACCCACTTCAATTTTTCTCTGCCGGCGGACTTCTGGCCGGCCTTTCAGGAATTCGTGGGAAGTGATTTGGAAGCCCAGTCCTTCAGGTCCGACAGGTATATGGGCCTGGTCAGAAACTTTCGACGATTCGGCTGGCTGGTTACCTATCTTTATGGCGCCTCGCCGGCGTTTTCAAAGTCGTTTCGTCTGAACGGTCACGCGCGACTCGAATCGCTGAGTCACGACACATGGTTCGCGCCAAACTCAACGTCGCTGCGCATGAGTGATATGGGCTATCGAAATTCGACTCAGGCCAGGCTCAGCATCTCGGTAAATTCCCTGGATGAGTATCTAGGCGAGCTGACGACTGCGCTGACGACTCGCGAGCCGCGGTACGAAGCGATCGGCGTTGTCGTTGACGGAATCTACCGGCAACTCAGTGCCAACCGATTGCAACTGGAAAACGAGTATTACAGTTCGATCAGGCCGAAGCCGGCAAGTAAGAAGCCGCGCCTGATTGCGGCCCTGCGCGAGACGGGTGTCGAGTATGTGGAGGTCCGAACGCTCGATATCAATCCGTTCACACCGCTCGGTGTTACAGCGGAACAAGCGAGGTTTATCGAAGTTCTATTGATCTATTGCCTCTTGGTCGAGAGCGGGCCAATTTCCGTATCAGAACAAAGCGAGATCGACCAGCGCGAACTCGCCGTCGCGTGGGAAGGGCGTAAACCCAATCTGCGTCTAAATCTCGATGGGCGTGAGACCGCAATGCAATCCTGGGCGCTCGAACTGCTGGATGAATTTCAGGTGCTGGCTCAGTTGTTGGACGATGACAAGGGCTTGTATACGCAAGCCGTCGGTCATGCCCGCGAAGCAATCATCGATTCAGGTCAAACCCTGTCCGCCAAAGTGCTCTCCGAGCTTCAATCTGGCACCGGATCGTTTTTCGATTGGGCCTTAAATTTGGCCGGCCAGCAGCGGCAGCATTTTCTGAACTACGAGTTTCTACCGGGCCAGTTGCAGGCGCTCCAGGAGGTTGGGGCGAAATCACTGCGCCAGGCCCAGGCGCAGGAATCGGCCGAAGAACCGTCCTTTGAGGAGTATCTGGCCAGCTTTCTGGCGAGCGGTATCGGCTCAATCAGCGGATAGAGCATCGAAATCTGTGATTAGATTAACCGTCTGAAAGCGCTAAACGCTGCAAACTGGCTGCTTTTACGCCGGAACCCTTATGAAACGGCTGCTTCAACTCGGATTTGTACTCGGCCTGGTGGGCACGATCGTCGCTGCGTATTTCACGCCGTGGTTCGAACATACCCGCTATCGGTCGCTGACGAGCGTCGTCAATAACGGCGGTCGCCTCGAACAGTTCGTGGTGCAACTGCCGGCTGACCGGATCGAGTCAGTCGCCGATTCCCGAACTGGCGACTCAACAACGCGGCTGAGTCACTTCAAGTTGCGAGATGCGGAGGGAAACGTCATCGGACTCGCCGCGAAACATGAACTGACCGTTGACTCCTCGATGGAGTCCTCGTGGTTATTGACGATACCGAGCCGAGGCACGATCGCACTCGCCGCGTCGTCGCCGAATCTGGATTCAATCGAATCGATTGTCGCCGCTCGCGGGTTGGCCGCCGGACAGAGTGTCGACCAGGCGCTTTCAATAGATTTGCCCAGTCCAGCTAATAGCGTTGCGACGACTGGTGAATTTTCCGATATCGAATTTGAGCTTGTCGAAACCTGGGTTGTGACCGGGGTCGATGATGACGGCAACATTCGCGGCACGTTGCGCTTGAACACAATCGGCAGGCAATCGACATGAAATATGTTCTAAGCTTGTTGGCTGGACTCATGCTTGGCGCGTTGGCCGGTCTCGCGCTCATTCTGTTCAATCCACTGACGTTGAATCAATCGGATCCGCTGTCCAATCCCGAGTGGGTTTTTAACTATTCGCTTGCTGCCGAACACACCTGGCTCTCAACCCATGACGATCGTTTGGAGATTCCAGTCGTGCCTCGCGACGCGCCGCTGCTCTGGGAGAATGGGGTCAGAGGGAGCCTGATCTCGGCGATGCCGCTGCAAGGCGAATCAGGTTCGCCACCGGCGGCCGGAACGCGCATCAGCTTTGCATCGTCGGAGACTGAGTTTCTCCGTTCGGGCCTGCTGGTCGAGGATCACTGGTTGATCAGTGTTCCAGATGTCGGAACCCTGTTTGTGCATGCAACGAGCAACCAATGGCCGCTGCTTCGCGATACTCTCGTTCGAGTAAATTGGCTAAAACGGAGTTGGAGCGGGCCGGGTCGGTACGATCCCACCCGTGGGCCAGCAAACGCCGGTGCCGAGGTTTCTGGTTTGAGCGGCGTATTCCGGGGATTGCGAGGGCATGGTCATGAGCGCTTGTCGCTTGAATCCTATGCCGGCAGCCTGGATCCGCTGACCGGGCAGTTGACGATCAAAGTTGACTAGTTCTGGCGGCCAAACGGGCCGGCTTGTCTTCTAAAGTTCACTCAAATCGTAATTCAGATCAGCAATCGTGCTGACCGGCCACCGAGGTTTTTCCGCCAGCTGTTTTCTTGCGGCAATAAAATGACGCGGGTCGTTGATGGAGTCGACGGCGATTACGCGCCCGTCAGCAAGGTAATAAACCGAGAAACTAAGATCTTCCATTCTTCCGCGAATCACCGTCGTGTCGTAGCCCAGCGATAAACCGGCGATCTGCAGTTTTAAATCGTATTGATCGGACCAAAACCAAGGGATTGCATCGAAGGCGCGGTCCGAGCCGCATATTGCAGCTGCTGCTGACTTGCCTTGCTCGATCGCGTTCTGCACGGATTCGAGCCTGATTCGCTGCCCGACCCACGGATGCGGATGACTCGTACAGTCGCCAGCGGCAAACACGGAGGGTGCGCTCGTCCGGCCATAGGCGTCGACGGCAATGCCGTTGTCGATCGTGAGGCCCGCCGATTCGGCAAGCGCGACTCGTGGCCTGATTCCAATCGCAGCGATGACAAGGTCGCATTCGAATCGACTGCCGGCGGCGGTTTCCGCTCCGCGTACGCGGGTATCCCCATAAAACTCGGTTACAGCGGCTTCGAAACGGAGATCGACGCCAGCCTGCCGGTGATAGTCGGCGAAGAAACCCGCAACCTCTGGGCAAACGCTTCTCGACAATGCATGGGATTGAGCCTCCAGCAGGGTGACCGAGAGCCCGGCCTGGATTGCAACAGCGGCAACTTCGAGTCCGATGTAGCCGGCGCCGACAATCAGTAACCGCTGGCCCTCGACAAACTGTTGCTTGATCGACTCGACGTCATCGATCGAGCGAAGATAGTTCACGCCCTGGAGGTTCGCGCCGGGGACTTTAAGCTTGATCGGTTTGCCGCCTGTCGCGAGCAATAGTTTCGAGTAAGGAATTTGCTCGCCGCCGCTCAAAGTGACTTGCGCTTTCGCCGGATCGATATGGTCGACGCGCGTCCCGAGGCGTAACTCGATTTCCCGCGTGCGATAGAACTGGTCCGGCTTTAGCAGCAGCCGGTCACGTTCCAAATCGCAGGCAAGAAAACCCTTCGACAGTGGCGGCCGCTGATAGGGAAGATAAACCTCCTCGGCAACGAGCGTGATTTGTCCGTCGAAACCAGACTGACGCGCGGACTGGGCCGCCTGCGTTGCAGCTTGTCCTCCACCGACAATCACGAGGTGTTCGCGCATGAATCGATCCCAAACGAGCCATGATACTGGCCGCATCGAAGCTCTGCGATCTCCGTCAGCTCAATGTCGACAAAGCTTGCCGATTGTCTCGTTTAAGCTCGATGCCGCACGGACTACTGTGGCCGGGTCGAGCAGGATGAGACATACGAACTTGGCGAGAAAACTGCGTCTTGATTCGAGCATAGAAGGGACGGTTAGCGACGTCTTTACGGCGCTCGGCCGAACGCTGGCATTTCGCCGTTGGCCGGCCGCAGTTGAAGTCGAGCGCGGCTGCATGCCGCTGCCAGGGTGTCGTTATCGTTATCAGGCAGGACCGGTTCTCAGGGTCGGGCGGGTAGTTGAGGTTATCCGGCCGGTTGCCGTCACGCTCAAGGAAATCCTGCACGACCCGCCATGTCGGGTCAGTTTGACGATGCGTTGGCGCATAGATCCTGGACCGACAGGCTGTGTGGTGCGGTTACGCGCCGAATACCGATTGAATCACGCGTCCGTTCTGCGAGCCCGGCACTGGGAACATAGATTGTCGGCTTACTTTTGTAAGCAACTGCACTTCCTGGCTCTAAACCTCGGACGATCGCTTGAATCACCGGCATTCGCTAACAAGTCCGACGGAAAACGTGACCTGATGCAGCACTGATACTTTGTGTCCACTCTATACTCGAAAGTGGAGGGTCTCGGCATGCCACAGATTAGGCCAGTTAAGAATCTTCGTGAGTATTTCATGCGATCCGTCGCCGTTTCGATGCGGCGCATCGACGTTGACGTCGATGAACACACCAGCTGTTATGTCGTCAATCTGCTGACACTCTATTCTCGTTCTGAAGCGCTGTTTGAGGATGGCCAGAATGGTCCCGAGCTAAAACCCGTGGCCCTGGTACTGGCGGATGCCGTGGACCGCGGCCATGAAGAAATGAACCGGGCTTTGCAGCGCGCCGGCGATCAGTCACTTTTTATTGCAGGCTTTCTTGGCGACGGGTTAAGTACGCGACTCGTTGACGTCGATTATTACGTCAGCATGGGCGGTTCCGCCTATGCTGCCTTGTCTTGCGATTCGAGAAAGTCGCGCCGAGGAATGGCGCTCGCGAAAGTCTTTGCCGAACTCGCTGAGAAATTCGTCGATTTTGTCGATGTGCTGACAGACCTGCGAACAAAATCTCGCTCGGACGAGCAAGATTTGCTGCGGCTGTATGAAACCTGGACGCGTACCGGCAGCCGGAGATGTGCGCGACTACTCCGCGAGAAAGGAATCGAACCGCAACAAGACCTCAGGCAAAATCGAAAATCGCATTAGGCTGGTCTCGTGACTGGCTAATGCGCACCGAGAAACAGTCGATAGGCTGGATTATCGGTTTCCGGCCAATAGTTGTATCCGAGCGTCGCCAAGTGTTGCGTGAACTCCCCCTGTTCGGCATCCGCTACCTGGACGCCGGCCAATACGCGCCCGTAATCGGAGCCGTGATTACGATAATGGAACAGGCTGATATTCCATTGAACGCCGACGGCTTTAAGGAAGGCGAGCAATGCGCCGGGGCGCTCCGGGAACTCGAACCGATACAGGTGCTCGTTTTTAAGCTCACGTACCGGGCCGCCGACCATATGCCGAATATGCAGCTTGGCGACCTCGTTGTCGCTCAAGTTCAGGACGCGATAGCCGGCTGTTTTCAGCGAGTCGATGATCTCAGTCGTTTCGGCGCGCTGGCCCGACAGGCTGACACCGACGAAGATGCGCGCGTGTTCACCCGGCGTAAACCGATAATTAAATTCCGTGATGTTGCGTGAGCCGAGCGCAGTACAAAAGTCCAGAAAGGCGCCGCGCCGTTCCGGAATCTCGACCGCAATCAGTGCTTCGAGATTTTCGCCGATGTCGGCACGCTCGCTGATGTGTCGGAGTCGATCGAAATTCAAGTTCGCTCCGGTATTGATCGCAATCAATCGTTCCTGCGTGATGCCAGCCGTCTGAGCAAACTGTTTCAGTCCGGCAACGGCTAGCGCCCCTGCTGGCTCTTCAACGACTCGTGTGTCTTCGTAAATGTCTTTGATCGCGGCACAGATCGCATCGGTGTCGACTTGTATCGTCTCGCTGAGCACCTCGCGGCAGATCCGGAAAGTTTCGTCGGCAACGCGCTTTACCGCAACACCGTCGGCGAATGTACCGACTCGTTCAAGGTCGACCGGTCCGCCGGCAATCAGCGCCGCATGCATAGTGGCGGCATCGGCAGGTTCGACCCCGATCAAGCGAACGTCTGGCCAATGCTGCTTCATCCAGGCACCGACACCGCTTGCGAGTCCGCCGCCGCCAATTGGGACAAATACCGCAAATGGCTGGCGATCACTCTGAGCAATAAGTTCGCGCGCAATTGTCCCCTGGCCTGCAATGACATCGGGATCGGCAAAAGGGTGAATGAATTCGAGACCTTTCTGCTCGGCGACAGAGCGAGCGTGCAAGTAGGCGTCGTCATAGACCTCGCCATGCAGAATAATCTCGCCCCCGAGCGCACTGACCGCATCGATCTTGATCGAAGGCGTGTTTCTCGGCATCACGATCATGGCCTTAACACCTCGCCGGCCGGCCGCAAGCGCGACACCCTGGGCATGATTCCCGGCCGAGCTGCAAACGACTCCGCGGCGTAGATCCGATTCCGGGATTTGGGCCAGACGATTCTCGGCGCCACGGCACTTGAATGAGAAGATCGGTTGCAGATCCTCGCGCTTTAGAAAGATCTCGTTGCCAAGCCGATTGGAGAGCCGGGGAGCGTAGTCCAGCCGCGTCTCGATTGCGCTGTCGTAGACGCGAGCACGCTCGATCCGTGCGACGTAGTCGGCGATTAGTTGATTCGCGGCAGACATAGCTAAGAGATGAGGCTCGGACTAGGCCTCAGTCTATGCGACGCGGCATTGGCTCGCTACTCGTCGGCTTCAGGAAGCAGTAGGTCTTCCATACGCCGCGTCAGCTGGCTCAGTTGATAGGACGGAATTCGATACTGCCAATCGGCCAGACGCAGATTGATTGCTTCGGCTTCGACGATGGCATCGTCCTCGCGTGATTGACCAGCGATCTCATCGCCATTGCTCTCGCTTGCAAAAGTGAGCGCCTGGTCAACGTCGAATCTCGCGCTGAATGTGAGCCACGCGTTTTCGTTCTCGCCTGTCACCGTCACGGTAACGATGAGGCCATCGAACATCCAAAACTCACTAACCACGCTTGGGCCGGTCTGTTCCGATTGGCGACGCTCGACCGCGTCGAGTTGCAGGCTTTGCAGCAGATCTGCCGTAACGTTTGCGACGCCGGCATATTGCAGTTCGCGACCGGCGGGGAGGTTTTCCACGCTGAAATTTCCGCTGTCACGAGTGGCTTTGCGAATCTCGAGACGTTCGCCGTCTGCATGTGAAATGTCGACACGCTGTACGCGGTCGCTGGCAACCGAAATGATGTCTGAGACAACCCAATCTCCGGGTTCGCGTGATATGTCCGGACTGCGGTCGATCAGAACGCTCTGATCGGCCAGTCCAACGCGTGCATAGCGCTGGCCGACGCCGTAGGCGTCGCCAAGCACGACCTCGAAGCGGTCGCCGGCGGAAGACACGAGCGCGATCTGAAGCCCGGCGGCATCGGCACGGACGATACTCTCGACGCCTAGCAGAGCGTGAGACTCAGGATTAGCGGTTTTTTCTTCGACGATTCTCGCCTCAGCGAGCGCGATCAACAGCGCATTTACCTCGGAGCGCGCTGCTGGATAGCCGCCCGCTTCTGCAACGACCCAAGCGCCGTTTTCCCGTTCGAGGCTGACCAGTCGTTGACGACCAGCGCCATTGATGGACACCTGGTCTATCTCATTTACGGTGTCCGTCAGTACGGGCAGGAGCAAGCTGCCTGCCGAGTCGCCTGCTATCGATCCCGTGCCGTTGCGTCCCTGACCAATAACCGCCAACACGACGAGCACGCCGGCAACAATTATCAATATGCCCAGTGCTTTCCGGCTCATTTCGATGCAACCCTTAGGCGCGGACGACGTAGGAGATAAGACAGGATTCCCGCAAAAGTCAGGCCGAGCGGGATTGCGATGATGTTTAACAGCTTCAAGGCCGTGCCCAGGTTCTCAATACTACGGTTGAGTTCGCGTTGGACGTCGCGCAGTTCCTGTCGAATCCGAACTTGTTCCAAGCGGAACCGTTCGAGCTCGTTTTGCTGCTCCTCCGACATCAATATAGAGCCTGAATCTTCGCGCGCCGCCTGCAGTTCGCCGAGACGTCTTTCCGTTTCGTCCAGCTCGGCTTCGAGTCGTTGTTCCGTTGCACGGAAGCGTGCGTCCGCTTCGCGACGCAGATCCTGCACACGATCGAACGGGCGATCGAATGTCTGGCGGCTCTTGAGCCCGATCAGGTTTTCGCTCCCAGCGAGGTTTGCGACGGCATTGGCAACAAAATCATGGTTGTTAGCTAGCGGCGAGGCGACTGGCTGGCCAAATATGCTGCGCTGCATTTGTACCCATAGCCGGTCGCTCAATAAGTCGACGTCGGCAACCACAACGATGTTGGATTGATCCGAGGATTCACGGTGACCCTCGGGCGGGATCGGTGCGGCTTCGTCGCCACCGGCCATCCCGCCTGGAAAGGCCGTAACGATCGGCCCCTCGATTCGGGCAGCCAGAACATGCGCCTCGCTATCGGGTACGAACGAATCCAGCAGCGCGATTGGGTCAGTTAGAAACTGAAACTGCGCCGCCGGCACGAGCGCTGAATCGACGCTCGACTGCAGCAGCGGCACGAGCGTGATCGTAGCGGCTTCGGTTGCGCGCAGGCTTCCGGCCGTCGACAGGTTGATGTCCGCGAGATCAGCGGATATCAGTTCGTCCTGCGCCATGGCATCGGGTCCGAGGCCGAGCACACCAATGTGGCGCACTGCTCGACCGCCGCTCAAAACGCTGAGCGCATTTTGATTGTCGACAACGGCCAGGGTCGGATCAAAGTTAAGCCCCCAGGCAGTGAATAGCGGCTCGAGATCTGAACTCGTCGCTGCGCCAGCACCGCTTGGGTCGGCCGCTGCGGCGACTTCGGCCAGCGGATCGACGAAGATCAGCGCGCGTCCGCCACCGAGTACGAACTGATCGATGGCGTACAGCGTCGATTCCGGCAGACTCATCGGGTGCACGACCCACAGCAGACTGATGTCGTCGTCAATTGTTTCAATTCCCGCCGCCAGGCTGCGTATCTCGAACAGCTGCCTGATGTGCTGATCGATGATCCACGGTTGCTGCATCTGTTGTGTCTGTGGGTCGAAACCCCCACTCATAGGTACGCTGCTAAGTAGTCCAACGACCGGTTTATCCTGTGTACTGAGAGTGTAAATCAACCGCGCAAGGTCGTACTCGAGCGAGGCTTCCTTGTCCGGATCGAACAGGTCTACGACGGCTTCCTCGCCAATCAGGTTGGTGGCAGCGAGGCCGAAGTAGATGCTGTCGCCGGCCGTCCCCAGTGCGAGATCGATCAATCCGAATTGTGCGGCCCGATCTTCTTCCTCGGTAAACGGCTCCGGGTCGATCTCCTGCAAGCGCAGCATGCCGTTAGACTCGACTGCGAATTCATCTAGCATCTCGGCTACGCGATTGGCGTAGTCGCGAAGCAATTGGATATCTTCCGTACTGCGCTCTGAGAAATAGAAATACACATTGATGGGCTCCGATAATCCCGCCAGCAGCGATTTCGTGCCGTCCGACAGCGTGTACAGCCGGTTCTCGGTGAGATCGATCCGGATTCCGCTGAGCAATGTATTACTGGCAATTACGGCGGCGATGAAGCCGAACAGCAGCACGACCAGCGAAGCGAAGGCAAAAGATCTCTGACGGATTCCACTCATCGGTTCAATCTGACTGTTTGATGCCGAGCAGGAGCGTGGTGGCGTACAAGCAGGTACCGATTAGCAAGCCGAAATAGACGATGTCGCGCAAATCGATGACGCCCTTGCTGATGTCCTCGAAGTGGGTCAAGAACCCGAGGCTTGCAATGCCGTCGACGATCGTCGCGGGAAGCCACGCTGAAAATGCATCGAGCACGAAGGAATAACCGGCCAATAACAGGACGAAGCAAACGACGACCGATAGAACGAATGCGATGACCTGATTCTTGGTGATCGCCGAAAGGCACGAACCGACGGCGAGGAAACCACCGGCCATCAGTACGCTGCCGACATAGGCTGCGAATATGGCGCCATTGTCCGGGGCACCCAGATAATTGATCGTGATCCAGACCGGAAAGGTCAGCGCGATTGCAATTGTCGTAAAAAGCCACGCCGCCAGGAATTTTCCGACGACCGCCTGCCAGCGATCGAGCGGTAGAGTCATCAACAGTTCGATGCTGCCGGATTTACGTTCTTCGGACCAAAGCCGCATGCTGAGCGCGGGAACAAGAAACAAAAACAGCCACGGGTGGAATTCAAAGAACGGGCTCAAGTCGGCCCGTCCGCGCTCATAGAGACCACCTACACCAAAAGCCAGCCAGTTCGCGGAGATCAGAAAAATCACGATGAAAACATAGGCGACTGGCGTCAGAAAATAGCTTTGAAGCTCGCGCTTAAAGACGGCGATCGAACCGTTCATCCGCTCGCTCCGCCAGTCACTGTGCGGAATACTTCGTCGAGCCGGCCGGATTCCAGGTGTAATTCCGCGAGGTCCCAGTTCTGATCCGCTGCCAGCTGGCTGATGGCGCTGAGCGGTAACTGGTTCGGCGCCGGGAATGCGGTCAAGCGACCTGCCTGCTGGTCGATTTCGGTGCTCGCGACTTCGGCGAGCGCAGCGACCGCGGCGTTTACAGAGCCAGTTTGCGCGTTGTTCTTAAGTTTGAGCGTTACCGCATTGTGGAAGCGCGACCGTGATTCCAGGCCCTGCGGCGTGTCGTCAGCGAGAATCCTGCCGTGGGTAATGATCAATGCGCGATTACACACGGCATCGACTTCCTCCAGCACGTGTGTAGAAATGACGACGATCTTGTTCGCGGCCATGTTGCGGATCAGTTCCCGGACCTCGAACTTCTGGTTGGGGTCGAGACCGTCCGTCGGCTCGTCCAGAATCAAAACTTCGGGGTCATGCAGAATCGCTTGAGCAAGACCAACTCGGCGCTTGAAGCCTTTTGACAACGTGTCGATGCTTTGTTCGATGACCGACTCCAGATGCAACAGCCCGATCACCTCGTCAAGCCGGCTCGCGCGGCGCCCGCCCTCGATGCCGCGGACATCGGCAACGAACCGCAGGAATGAAAGAGGCGTCATTTCCGGATAACAGGGCGCACCTTCCGGCAGGTAGCCGATCCGACGTTTCGCTTGAATCGCCTGCGACTCGATGTCGAAGCCGCAAACGCTGACGCTGCCGGCGGTCGGGGCGACAAATCCGGCGATGATTCGCATCGTCGTCGATTTGCCTGCGCCGTTCGGGCCGAGAAAGCCTAATACTTCGCCGGGCTCGACGCTAAAGCTCAAGTCGTCGACAGCACGCAATGCGCCGTACTGCTTCGTCAGGCCTTTACATTCGATCATGTTGGCGATTCGGCGCGACAAACAGCGCGCCTCGGCATCCTAAACGGTGAACAATTCTGCATAGACGGTTTTGGGGATTCAAGCCTCACAGGTTACACGTTGTTCATCGTGGCTTCTTCGGGTTTACTGGTCCAACGATAACGCGTTGGAACCGGTCAATGGATCGCCGCCTGGAAAAAATTCTACATCGAGCAACTGAGCCGTTCGATCGCGGCTATCTGGACGTCGGATCGGGACACGAGATCTACTACGAGCAGGTCGGATTGCCTGACGGGCGGCCTATTGTGTTTGTGCATGGTGGCCCGGGCGGCGGCGGCGACACCACTGCCCGGCGCTTTTTCGATCCCAAAAGGCATCGCGCCGTACTCCTGGACCAACGCGGCGCAGGCCGCAGTCGGCCACTCGCGTCGCTAGTGGATAACACGACCTGGCATCTGGTGGCGGATCTTGAGCGGCTGCGTCGGCATCTCGCTATCGAGCGCTGGCTCGTGTTTGGTGGGTCCTGGGGTAGTACGCTCGCGCTCAGTTACGCGCAGGCTCATCCTGACGTCGTGACAGGGCTCGTTCTTCGCGGAATATTTCTGGTCAGGCAAAAAGAACTGCGCTGGTTCTATCAGCATGGGACGAGCGAGATTTTTCCGGAGCGCTGGCGGGAATTCATCGCGCCGATCGACGAAGCCGATCGGCATGACCTGCTCGCAGCCTATTACAAAGGGCTGACATCAGGAGACCCGGATCGCGAGCGCGAGCTTGCGCGAAGCTGGTCGGTTTGGGAGGGCGCGACCAGTTCTCTGCTGGCAGATCCCGATCGCGAGCAGGCCTTTGGGTCGGAAAAGTTCGCAACGGCGCTTGCAAAGATTGAGACTCACTACTTCGTTAACCGGGGGTTCTTCGAGCAGGAGGATCAGTTATTGGCCGGCATCGATCGGATACGGCACATTCCGGGTGCCATCGTGCAGGGTCGTTATGATGTCCTGTGTCCGCCGACGACAGCATTGGAGCTCGCAGCGCACTGGCCGGAAGCGGATCTCAAAATCGTGCCCGATGCGGGCCATTCGGCGTTTGAGCCGGGAATAGAATCAGAATTGATCGCGGCAACCGACCGCCTGTGTAAGGATTGATATCAATGAATCAACTGCTGCTCGCAAACGCCAGCGTTGTCAATGAAGGCCAAGTTGTCGAACAAGACATTCTTATCATTGGTGATCGCATCGCAAGACTAGGATCGGGCGCGGTCCCCGCCGGGGCCGAGGTCATTGATCTAAAAGGGCAGCATGTTTTACCGGGGATCATCGATGACCAGGTCCACTTCCGTGAGCCTGGTTTGACCCACAAGGCTGACATCGAGAGCGAGTCACGGGCGGCTATCGCCGGCGGTGTGACCAGCTATTTCGATATGCCGAACAATACGCCGCCTTGTGTCGATCGTGCCGGGCTCGTCAGCAAAAAAGCCATCGCCGCTGGCAAGAGTTTTGCCAACTATGGTTTCTACCTCGGCGCGACCAATACGAATCTGGACGAGATCAAGGCCGCAACAGCCGATGATGCTTGCGGGATAAAGGTATTCATGGGCGCGTCAACCGGCGACATGCTGGTCGATGATGAGCACACCCTGGAGGGCATCTTCGAACATGCCACGTTGCCGATAGTTACGCATTGCGAAAACTCGCCAATGATCTGGGAAGCCGAGCGCCTCGCCAAGGAAAAATACGGTGACGCTGTGCCGATGTCCGAGCATCCGCATATCCGTTCAGCCGAAGCCTGTTTTCGCTCATCGTCATTAGCCGTCGAACTCGCGCGCCGCTATGGCACACGTTTGCATGTGCTTCATTTAACGACAGCCAGGGAGCTCGAGCTGTTTTCAGCTGGCCCAATCGAGGGCAAGCAAATAACGGTTGAGGTTTGCGCGCATCATCTGTGGTTTGACGAAAGCGACTACGAACGACTGGGCACAAAAATCAAGTGCAACCCGGCGATAAAAACCCGCGAGGACCGCGATGCGTTGCGAAAAGCCGTTGCCGACGATGTGATCGACATCATCGCGACTGACCATGCGCCGCATACGCTCGAAGAAAAAGCTCGCGACTATTTTCAGGCACCAGCCGGATTGCCGCTGGTTCAGCACTTTCTGGGCATGATGCTTGAGCTCAGTCGCGAAGGTCACTTTAGCCTCGAGCAGGTCGTGGAAAAGGCTGCCCATAACCCGGCCCGGCGATTTCGAATAATCGACCGCGGCTTCATACGCGAGGGCTATTTTGCAGATCTCGCAGTGGTCGATCTTGAGGCCGAAGAGACGGTTTCGAGCGAAACTTTACTCTACAAGTGTGGCTGGTCCCCTTTGCAGGACACGACACTCCGGTCTAAAGTCTTGATGACAATTCTCGGTGGTGAGGTTGTGTTTCGGGACGGGCGAGTTACCGATCGGCCCCGTGGGCAAGCCCTTCAGTTTGGCGAGGCAAGTAAATGAGACAGCGACTGGTCATTGTTCTGGGATTGATCCTTGGCGCTTGCGCCGAAGACAACAATACGGCCGGCGTCGACGATTTCGTGGAAGCGACGGCCAGTGAGCATGCGGACGATTCGCCGGCGGCGACGGCGATTACCGACGTCGAGCCTGCCGTTGACGTCATTGCCGAGGAACTCGTCTACGGTGCGACCGACGACCACAACCTGACCGGCTATATGGTGCTGCCGGCCGATGTCGTCGAGGCACCGGGCGTCATAATGATTCACGAGTGGTGGGGTCTGAACGACAACATCCAAGCGATGGCGAGGCGGCTTGCCGGCGAAGGTTACGCCGTGCTCGCGATTGACCTGTACGGCGGTGAAACGGCCACCACTGCGGCGCAAGCCGAAAACCTGATGTCTGGTGTCATGAGCAATCGTGAGTCGACGCTGGACAATATCCGGCAGGCTTACGATTACCTGGACCAGTGGGCGCTGGCGCCACGTATCGCGACCCTTGGCTGGTGCCTTGGTGGCGGCTGGTCGCTGGAAGCCGCCATCGATCTGGGCGAAAGTGTCGACGCCGCCGTCATGTTTTACGGGCGAGTCATCAGCGAAGATGAACAACTTTCGAATCTCGACGCCCCGCTGCTCGGAATCTTTGCCGAGAACGATGAATCGATACCGGTCAGAGACGTACAGAGATTCCGGAGTCAGTTGCGAGATCTCGACAAGGAGTCCAACGTTTTGATCTACTCCGACGTAGAACATGCTTTCGCGAACCCCAGCGGTAACGCCTATAACCAGGATGCGGCCGAACAGGCCTGGGCAGAAACGCTGGTGTTTCTAGACGCCGAATTGCGCTGATCATTCTAAAAAAAGAATGGGGACCAGGTTCAAACTTCCTCGTCTTCCATGATGGAATCCAATGTCCGTTTGTGAATCGCCGGACAACCCGGTCCCCAACAAAGCGCCTTCCGGCAAGGCCGGCGTCCGCCACGAGGGGGAGTCGCGACGGACGCGGGGGGTCTGAAACGCTTAGCCGCGCGTCGTAACCTCTGATATCGCCAACTCGATCCGCGATTTTCCAATCGCGTCGAGACTCTTTTCCAGGTCTTCCTTAAGGCGTCGATTCAGCGCCTCGATCAACTCCTTGGTGTCGATCTCGATGGCTGGACTAACGAACCCGATCTGCGGCCGGGGTGCCGTTACTGTCAACTCTTCCGGCTCGCTCCTGGCAGCACTCGGGTCGCCGCTCACGGCGACCTGGCTGGTGAGGGCAAGGGCGCCAGCGACGAGGAGGCTTAGCTTCCTGTTTGTCACTGTCTCAATCTTCATGTCAAAATCCTTCTACTTACGAGACTCCGCTAATTTATGTGACGGAGTTCAAACTTGCTTTTCTATAATGCATAGACCGTGCCAATTTCATGTAGAAGTGAAATCAATGACTTACGGTGATCAAGTGTTACGGATTTCCGTAAAATTACAGATTACCGTTGAAGTAAGTAACGAAATATCGTAAATTTGCAGTATGCCGTTAGCCAATCCCTACCGCTGGCTGTTCCGTCGCAGTCCGACCATGCTGGTCTCGCTCGACCAGGACGGATATTTCGCGGACGCCAGCGATGTCTGGATCGAGCGATTGGGCTATTCACGCGAGGAACTGGTCCGACTGAAGCCACAAGACCTCGCGAGCCCGGAGTCCGCCGCGCTGATCGAAAAAGAGTATTTGCCGATGCTCCGGCGGCGAGGTCGTTTAGACCATGCGGCAATCGATCTTGTGACCAAGTCAGGCGAGCAGGTTGCCTGTATCGCGAGCGCTGTGACCGAGCGTAGCGAAGCCGGTGATTTTCTGCAGACGGTTGCGGTCTATAACGAGGTCAATCGCGAGCTCAGGCTTGAGCAACATTACCGCGACCTTTACCGGGCGACACCGGCGATGCTGCATACAGTCGATGCCAAGGGCAGGATCGTCTATGTCAGTGATCATTGGCTTAACAAGCTCGGCTACCGACGCGAGGAGGTAATCGGCCGACCGATTACGGACTTCTTGAGCGAGAGCCGGCGCGCAGTGCTGACTCAGGAAAAGCTCGAAAATGTTATTGCGCAAGGCGCACTGCAGAACGCGCCGCGTGAGCTTGTAACCAAGGCAGGCGAAGTGGTCGAGATCTTGATCTCCTCTGCAGAGGATCGCGATGAGCACGGTAACGTCGAGGCGCTACTGGTTGCGTGCAAGGACGTCACGGAAAGAAATCAGGCAGAGCGACAGCTGCGGGCTGCATTCGAGGAGAATGCCCGCCTGCGCGAAGAACTCGAGCGTGAACGAGACTACCTCAGAGAAGAAGTGCAGGTATCGATGAACTCCGGGCGCGTGATTGGCGAGAGTCCCGCCCTGAAAAAGATGCTCGCACGCGTTGAGGCTGTCGCTCAGACGGAAGCCAGTGTGCTGATTCAGGGAGAGTCCGGTGTTGGTAAGGAGCTGGTAGCACACGTGATCCATGCTTCCAGCGGCCGCAGCGAAGGGCCGCTGGTGAAGGTTAACTGCGCGGCTGTACCGCAGGAGCTCTTCGAAAGCGAGTTCTTCGGTCACGTCAAAGGTGCATTTACCGGCGCCCATCGCGACAGAGTGGGGCGTTTTGAACTGGCGGACGGCGGCACAATTTTTCTCGACGAGATCGGTGAGATTCCGCTATCGCTGCAGAGCAAGCTGCTGCGAGTGCTGCAGGAGAGCGAGTACGAACGCGTAGGCGACGAGCAAACTCGCTCGGTGGACGTGAGAATAATCGCGGCCACGAATCGCGATTTAGAACAAGCGGTCGCTGACGGCCGCTTCCGCGAGGACCTTTTTTATCGCCTCAGCGTGTTTCCGATTGACGTACCGCCGCTTCGCGAGCGCGGCGATGACGTCGTGCAGCTCGCGCTGCATTTCCTGGAGCGCACCTGCAAAGATTTCGGTCACGAGCCCTTGTCGCTTTCCCGTAAGCAGGCGGCATTACTCAAGCAGTACGATTGGCCCGGCAATATCCGCGAATTGAAGAACGTAATAGAGCGGGCCGTGATCCTGTCACAGGGGAAAGTGCTGAGGCTCGATCTCGCGATGGCAAACATTTTCGAGCCGACCCCCACTATCGTCGAGTCAACCCTGGCAGACGCGCCAGATGTACAGATTCTGACCGACGCAGAGCTCACCGAGCTGCACCGCCGTAACACGCTGAACGCCCTGCGTGCCTCGGACTGGCGAGTTTCCGGTCCGAACGGGGCCGCCAAACTGCTCGGTCTGAAGCCAACGACACTCGCAGACCGAATGCGAAAACTCGGCATCAGCCGTCCGCGTGAAAGTGCCGCCTGAAAACCGCCACTTGCGGGAGGTTCCCATAATCTGATATATCTTCAGCTGTTAGGGCGCTGAAATCTTGGCGGACATTGCGCCCTGACCCCCGTGACCGAAGGCCACGGTGCTAGATAACAAGAAGAAGGGCGAACTATGTCCCAAATTGTCGAGCGGTTCGAAGCCGCGGTTCAGGCTCTCGTCGGTGACGGGCCAGTCAAAAACCGTTTGCGTGCCGCTTACACGAATTACCTAGAAGACCTGCAACAGGTTGACCTGCCGATCCACGGCAAGCTCGATTTTGTCGAGCTACATGGCGCGCTGCACCGCGCGGCGCCGATTGGGAAGACCGACTGCGTTAAGGCCAGTGTCCAAAAGATGTCACCGGCCGAAGCCGGGTGGCACGCACAGACCATCGTCAGGCTCTATGCTGAGGTGCTTGCGATGGAGCGACGGGCGAGAGTCGAGGCAGAGTCTTCACTGGGAACCGCAGACGAGGCGCCACAGCACCTGCTTGCTCGCCGCAACTGAGACGGCGGGACCCCTCGCCGGGCCCAATTCCGCCGCAACCCGGCTGCGCCCGGTTTTGGTGCGGGAATCCCGGTAGATCAGGCGTCTGCATGTCCCGGACTGGGACCTGAATCACCGCCGCGCGGCGCGTTAAATCGCATGATTTCGGTCGGAATCCTCGATCCGGCCACTCATGAACGCGCCCGAAACAGCTATTGCAAAGCCTGAACTCGCGACCTCAGTCTATGAGGCCTACGCTCAGCTTGCAAAAATGCTGATGCCGAGTTCGGGTTGTCTCGCGATCTATGCTGTCGACGGCGATCTAGCCTGGTGCTCCGACGGGTTCGAGCGGCCGGATTTTCGCGAACTGGTAGACGACTTCAAAAACCGCAATCAAGGCCTTGAGCCAAATCAGGCCGTCATGCGCGAAACCGCGGCTGGCGTAAACGCGCTGATCGCGAGACTTGGCGATTCGGCTGGCAAAGTTCTGGGCTATGTGCTGATCGAGCTAGGCCGAAAACACAGCAACGCCGGCCGATCGATGGCCATCAGTATGAGCAGGCCGTTGTTCAGCTGCCTTGCGTCGCAGCTGGACCTTGATCGCCCCCAGCGCGACCTTCCCGACCCAGCGCCGGCGACAGCGCCCGCACCAGCGAGCCCGCCAGAAGATCCTCGATTGAATTTTCTGCTCGGCATGGGGGACCTGGATCTCAACAGTCCGCATGCGATTCACCATTTGCTCAGCCGTTGCGTCGAGCATCTCGATTGCCTGAGCGCGGTCTTTTGTATTCCAGACCAGGACCTGACGGAGATTGCCGAAGGCAACGCAGACGAAGAGACCCGCGCTCAGCTGGACAGCACGCGCAAGCATCTCCTCGCCTGGGCTCAGCTGAATAACCGCGCGATGGTTGTGAACCGCGTCGACAGCGTCAAAGCGCCCTTTAAGATTTTGTCGTGCCCGGTGGTCGATCGTGAGGCGAGTCCGAAAGGACTGATTGCCCTGTTCAGAGGCGCTGACGCCGTCAATTTCGAATTGGACGACGTTCGCCTGATCGAGTTTCTGGCACGTCAAGCGATGGCCTTGCTGTCCGAAAGGCAAGACGCCATTTCGGGCTTGATGAATCGTTCGGCATTCGAGCGATTGTTGGATGAGAAGTTCAAGGCTTTGGCAGGTACCCCGAAGGGCACGCTGCTGTATATCGACGTCAACGATTTAAAAAAGCTTAACGCGGCCTTTGGATATCGCGTTGGCGATGAAGCGATTTTGCGCGCGGCTCAACTGATTCGAAGAATGCTGACACCCGGCGAGATCGGCTGTCGGCTGGCGGCCGATCGCTTCGTGGTCTGGCTGCCCGAACGCGATGCCGCGAGCGCCGAGATGCTGGGCGACGAGCTCGTCCAGTCGGCCGAGGCGCTGGGCTACGCATCTGCGGGCGAACGAATGCCCCTGTCTATCCGTTTCGGCGCGGCGCAGGCGCCTCAGAATCTGGCTCAAGCTCGCCACTGGATTGCAGCCGCCGAACTTGCCTGCCAGGAATCCAGGACTTCAGCCCAACGCAGTTTATATAATGCGCCTGGGCCCGATCAGGCCGAAGTCTGAAGCAAATCCGGAAACAATCTGATGAAACGACTCGTGGCGCTCGGACTCTTGGCACTCGCCGCCGGCGTTGCTGGCGCGCAGGAGACTCGCTACATCACCGACATTCTGCAGCTCGGATTGCACCGTGCTCAGGATACGAGTGATTCGCCGTTTACCAACCTCGTTAGCGGCACCGAGCTGACGGTACTCGAACGGGTACCGAATTTTGCGCGGGTCCGGACGCCCGATGGCCAGGAAGGCTGGGTAAAATCCGCATTTCTTATCAGCGACAAGCCGGCGCAACTGCGCGTTGCCGAGGTCGAAGCCAGATCGGCCGAGCTTGAACGGGCACTTGGCGAAACGATGGCCGAGCGCGATGCGGCCAGCATCGACGCATCTGAGCTGATTGCCTCAGCCGAGCTAGAACTCGCAGCTGCCCAGGCTTCCCGCGACACACTGGCGCGCCTGCAGCTGGAGAATTCCGCCTACGAAGAACGCATGGAGTTATATCGCGGTGCACTACCGTGGCCGTGGGTCGCAGGCGCCTTGATCGTTGCCCTGGCGGGTGGCTTCATTGCCGGCTGGTGGTGGCTGGACGCTTCAATTCGTCGCCGCCATGGTGGTTTCAGGGTGTACTAGCCCGCAGACGCGCCTGCCGGCGTTGCCAGCTTCGTGCCAGGCGGTAGCCCAACAGGATGGTCAGAATCCCCGCATAGATCATCGGCTCATTGCTGGCCTGTTTGCCGTGCCACCAGAAATGCCAGACACCGAGGATGGCGATCGGATAAACGAGCCGGTGCAATTTTGACCAGCGTCGGCCGAGTCGCCGTTGCCAACCGCGAGTCGACGTGACCGCGAGCGGAATCAACAGCAACAGGGCGAGCATGCCGATTGTCAGATACGGTCTAAGGGCGATCTCGGCGATGATGATGTCCCAGCGGAAGCGCAGGTCTAACCAAATGAACGCAATCAGGTGCAGGCTCAGGTAGAAGAAGCTGAACAGCCCCAGCAGGCGCCGGAAGCGAACCAGAACATTGAATTTCGTCAAGGTTCGAATGGGCGTAATCGCCAGCGTAATCAGCAGCAGATTGAGACCGGTCTTACCGACCGTGTGCAAAATCTCCTCACTGGGATTGGCCAGAAAGCCGCCGATCTGGTACCGGACCTTTAAATACAGCAGCACCAGCGGCGCCAGGCAAGCCACCCAGACGGCGGCCTTCAGCAGGCCGATCTGCCATCGTTGCATTGGCTTACGGTCTAGTGGTTCTCTATCAAATCGAGACCCCGATAGAGATCGGCGACCTGTTCCGCATAGCCGTTGAACATCTCAGTTCGGATGCTCGGCGTCGGGAAACTACCGTCCAGCCGCGACTCGACCGCCTGGCTCCAGCGGGGATGCGGGCGGTTCGGGTTAACGTTTGAATAAAAGCCGTATTCGTTGCCGGCGTAAGCATTCCAGGCCGTTTGCCAGGCCCAGCTGCCTTCACGCTGCGATTCCGTCGCGATACGCGGGCGCTCGTCCGTGAAATGGATTCTGACGATGGACTTGATGCTCTTATAGCCGTACTTCCAGGGAACAACCAGCCTGATTGGCGCACCGTTCTGGTTCGGCAGCACTTTGCCGTAGACGCCGACGGCTGCGAGTGTCAGCGGGTGCATGGCTTCCTCAATCGTCAGGCCTTCGCGATACGGCCAGTCGAGAATCGAGCTGCGCAGACCCGGCATCTGCTGTCGATCGGCGAGCGTAAAAAACTGGACAAACTTGGCACTGGAACGGGGCTCGAAGCGACTCAACAGGTCGCCCATCGGAAATCCAACCCAGGGGATGACCATCGACCAGCGCTCGACGCAGCGCAGCCGGTAGATCCGCTCTTCCAGGGTATGTGGCGCGAGGATGTCCTCAAGGGTAAAGGTCCCAAGCCGATCGGCTTCACCGGTAACTTCGATAGACCACGGATCGGTCACCAGGGTATGCGCGTTCCGGCCGGGATCTTCCTTGCCGGTACCGAACTCGTAGTAATTGTTATAGCTCGTCGCAACCTGCTCCGGGCTTAGCTTTTCGGTGGTCGACGCAGCCCAGGATTGAAGGTCGGAGAATTCTCCGTCAGCCGGCATCGCTGCGGCGTCCGCGTTGCGTTGGCAGGCCGGCAAAAGGCCCATTGCCACTGCGCCGGCAATCAACTTTCGCCGGTTGAGAAAGACGTCCACCGGCGTAATTTCGGAGGGCTTAATTCGATTGTCTCGGTGGGTCATATCGGTCACCTCGGCCGTTGAGGCCAGCTCCTATCAATAAGACCACAAAATCTCGCCAGATATTGCGCCTGCAGTCGTGAATTGGCATTGTAGATCATGCTGGGTCGATATGGCGGCCCAGACTAATAACAACAAGTCCCTGGGGGGGTGCTCATGAAGCTGATTACAGCAGTCGTT
>Ga0224508_10000773_pt1 | contig 30018 bp, 26 predicted proteins | sample SF_Jan12_sed_USG_4_FD_170157 | JGI IMG/M metagenome (GOLD analysis project Ga0224508, IMG submission 170157) | Sediment microbial communities from San Francisco Bay, California, United States - SF_Jan12_sed_USGS_21 | ecosystem: Environmental > Aquatic > Marine > Sediment | place: USA...
GATGAGTTCCGCTTCACTGCTGACGTCAGCGATGCGACGTGCTACGAAGTGGATTTTAACGATGGGGTCGTCCAGTCCGGGATAGGGCCCGGGCCCGACGGCAAAGCCGTTTTTTCACACCACTATTCCACCGAACAAAATTTCACAGCGGTGATGAGGGCATGGCGCGGTGCGGATTGTGACCACGCCGAGGTGCACGTCCGCCTGCCACTCGAAGTCCGGGTGGTTCCACCACCTGAAGTACCAGTACCCCCGCCCTCGTACTCACAGTTTTCTGTAGAGCCGAGCAGGTCTGCCCCGAGTGATGCCGAAGCTCCATGGGCGGATTTTACCTTCACGGCCAATGTATCTGACGCCGAAAGCTACACGCTGGACTACGGTGATGGTGCCGTTGAGTCGGATATTGAGCCCGATTTGGCCGGCCGGGCAATGCGTCGCCATGTTTACGGGGCTTCGGGCGTATACATTGCAAAGCTAATGGCCTGGCGAAATTCGGGCGAGTCGATTCAGAGTCAACTCTTGGTCACAGTACAGGCACCGCCACCCACCTCGGCATACGCGAATTTTTCGGTAACGCCCAGCGACCCGGAGACTTACAATAATGTCGAAACTCCGTGGGCAGATTTCATTTTTGCCGCCGACGTGACCGAGGTTGAGAGTTTCGAACTGGATTTTGGCGACGGCGTAGTTGAAACCGACATCAGCCCCGATTCAAACGGGCAGGCAACGCGCCGCCACGTTTACGCTTACGAATCGCCCAGGGTCTATACCGCGACTCTCAAGGCGTGGCGCAAAACGGGAGAGCTGATTCAAAGCGAATTGTTGGTTGCCGTGCAAGCACCCCCGCTGGTGACTGTGCCGCCACGACCGGATACTTGGCGTTGGTATCTCATTGCGGCGCTTGTACTGGCCCTGCTTTGGACCGCCTGGAAACTCATTACAGGATACGCGGGCTCGGCCGACATCAGATTTGAACCAACCAGGGACCGAGGCAGGTTTACGGTGAGCGGCTCGAACACGGCCGACGATACCGTTTCGATGCGCGTACACCGTGATGCGGGCCAGGTCGTCATTTCCACGATTAACGGAGAACCGCAATGACATTAAGTCTCGGCGAAGCGCTGACCGCCAATGATGACAGTGCGTTCGATATCGAAGATCCGGAGATCTTGAAAGGTATCGAAAAAGCCCGGGATGAACTGAACAAGGATCCGAAAGCGGCAGTCCGGAAGGAACCCGATCGTGAAACGCTGGACGGTGCGCTGAAAAAGGCCATGTTCAAAGCGCTCGACATCGCGATTGACGATATTCTCGGACAGGCCTGGAGCGGTTGGGAAGAGCTGCGCGAATACGCCGATCCTGAGAAAACGCCGCCGGACGATGTCAAGGTCGTCTCCGTGAGTAATCATACTATCGAATCGGTGCACGAGCCGGCCGTGGACGTCGTTGTCAGTGGAATCACGGTTCATAGCTTCCCGTTTCATGTTGCGGCACAGATCGACGTGGAAGGCGTCAACCTGGTCGTGCAAGGCGGCATGATCCAGGAAATCCAGATGGGAAGCTTAAAACTTGGCGGTTCGGTCAAGCTCCGCGAACGGACCCTGCTAAAAAAGGACGTGACCCAGGTGAGCATTCCTGGCGTGATGCGACTTGCGAAGCCAATCCCGATTCACTAGAGAAGCGACCGGAACTCGGCCCTAATCGGACTCGAACCTCAATCCCAGCGCGCGGACCACGTCCATCGTGATGTAATTGTTGCCCCAGGACAGGTCGTTCTGTTCAGCGAAGCGTTGTACTGCCTGCAGCGTGCACTGGCCAATAATACCGTCGATCTCGCATCGATTTCGGCCTGGACCGCAGCGGCAAGAGCCCGCCTGGTCAAGCGCCGATTGTAAGGCGCTGACGTTCTCCGGTGTCATATTGACGCCGCACAGAACGGGACGCCATTCGATACGCTCTTCGGCAACCTTCTTATTGGTCTTCACGGTTACGTATTCGGCGGGAATTTTTGACGACGTCTCCCTGGCCGGTTCGACCTTGCGGACAACCGGAACAGAATCGTACTCCGCAGGAATGTCAATTTCGCGCACCGTCTCGGGCTGAATCAGCTTGGTCACTTCGATGGTGCGATATTCCGGCGGAATATCGACGACGCGTCGCGTCGCGGGCGTTTTTACGACGCGTTTCATTACCGTTTTGTATTCGGCCGGTTCAATTTCAACCGTTATTGTGTGTGCTGGCTCTACCAGTACCTGCGTAGGCACTTCTTCGTAGCGGTCGTCTATCTTTACGAGACACATCAACTCTCCGGTATCCTCGATGCGCGTCTCAACAATTTCGTAGTCGCCGTAACGCTGGATCATCTGAGCCGCACCAGCTGCAGAAACGTTCCCGCCCGATCCGAGAATGTCTGCAGCGCGCCGCCATTCGGTATAGCCCTCCTGAACCAGGACGCGCTCGACAGAAGGCTCATAGACCGCCTCTACTTTCCGGGTTTCAGTAATCGCCTCCTTGACCAGGATGCGCTCCTCAACTATCTCGTAGACCGCATCCACGACCTCCAACCTTGTCGTAGGGGGTTTGACCATCACGCTTTCTTGAACAACTTCGTATCGGGCCGGGACGATCTCCAACTTTTTACTCGCCTCCTTGACCAGGTAGGTCTCCGGAACCGGCTCATACCGGGCCGGAACGACCACGACATCCTCCAATTCTTCACGCGTCTCAAGTGTCTGAATCGCGGCCTCAAACTTCGCCGGCACAATCACCTGTGCGTAGCATTCGCCCGGTTCCGGGTCCGGAGGGATCAGGCTGCTGTTATTCGCCGCGTTCGATTGCGCGTCGGCCGAACTCAGCTGCATTTCAATGAGCTGTTTTTCCAGCTGTATTCTGTCCGCTTCCAGCCTGGCCAGTTCCTGCTCGAGTACTTTTTCTCTTTGTGTCGGCCCGGCTTGTTGGGCCTCTGTTTCTGGCGCTGCCGCGCTCGTCTGCTTATTCCCATCACCCCAGGGTGTTCCAGCACAGCCGGCAACCGCTAACGTTGCAATGGCAAAAGTAGTCTTAATTATTGGTTTTATCTTCATTGCTCAGGTTCCTCGCAATTGCGCAATCACTGCCATCACACTGCTTTTGCAGCCGCTGCATTCCGTAGCCTCGAGGTTAAAAGTCTACCATCCGTCGCGCGGCCCGATTCCTGAGACTCCGATAGGTTTAGCGGATTGGAAAACTGCTGTGGTCCTGCTATGATTAAGACACTTTCGAGGATATGCTATCAATACATTGATATTACAAGGTAATTCTAGATTATCTCCGGCCTGCCGTGTGGAAGGACGCCTGCTGGCCTTAGCCGATCGCAACGTCTTCGCCGGCATGCATGTACGCAGGATTGCCTTGCTTGCCTTTCTTCAGGGCGATCTGGAAAGCCTCTATTACCGTCGATTCCTCGATGAGCGCGCTGTAAAAATTGCGCGTGAATTGCCTGGCTACGACATCACGGACCGCATGATTCGTGCCGATCACAGCTGGAACAACGTCCGCTATCGACGTTGCCAGCGCACCACTGTTGCATGCGTTTAGGACCACGAGCTTGATGTCCGATCCACGTAAGGCTTTCTTCAGAGCTTCGCCGCCAAGAGTATCCGTGCGGCGACCGCTGCCTCTAAGGTGCAGTCCTTCTTCCGCAGTGATGTGCCCGCTAAAATGGAGTACGTCATATCCTTGATCTTTCCCAGTGGACCTGAGCGCGTCGCACACGTCTTCGATTTCGGCCGCCGGCAGCGCTCGCAACGCATGGCCACTCGATTCGACCAGCTGCTGCAGCGTCCGGTGTTCGCGTTCAATATCCATATACGCGTTGGCCGAGTTTGCCGAAACGAAGAGCAGGTGCATGCGTTTACGAGCTAGATCTCAAAGGGGCGTTGGTTGATGAAATCTTTCAGTACCTTTTTCGACGACCCCCGAATGCGAACGAAGTTTGGCACTTGCAGGAATACTTTGCTCGCATCGCCACCTTCCCGATCCACGGCCTTGTTGTAGTTGGCCTGCAACTCGTCCCTGATCTCCCTGGCTAGGTCGCCGTAACTGCCTTCGAACTTGCCGTTATTCCAGATTTTGGTCAGGGCGACCGTAAAGACGCCACCGTCGTCATAACCCATAGCATGTTCGTAGTCCTGGCACGCGGAAAACAGAATCCGGCTCGCCTTCGGTGTCGGCGGTGGATTTTTCAGGCTGCGCTGAATTCGATCGTATTCACTTTTTCTGCCCTGATAAACTGCTACAGCCGTCCTTTCTTCCATTTCACGACGCTCACCGCATTCATGCGGTCTGAGTGTGTCAGACGATGACGCCTTGCCGGATCGCGTAGCCGAAGCGCTATGGCAGGAATCGGATAGCACAACGATTTTTACGCCCGCGGCAAACTCGGCGTATAGTTCACGTTGCTCATCATCGAGATACATCCGATCGTACAGGCACCACGTTTCGTCGTCCCCGTCCCGCTCGTCGCCTGACAAATCCTCGACCTGGGCACCGTGGCCCGAATACGACATCAGAAACGTATCGCCCGCCACAAGTTGTTTGGCGGCCCTGCGTATATACTTTTCGACATTCGTGGACGTTGCCTGCTCTGTCCTGAGAATTTTTGCTCTGAATTTCTGGCGCTTTGCCAGGTCATGCATCACCTCGGCGTCCAGTTCGCACGAGGACAGTGGCCCCTCCCAGCCAACATTGAAACCACTGGGAAAGCGTACCGGCTCATAATCCGGGCTGATTACAACGTAGTGTCTGCCATACGTCGGTCTGAGCGGGTATCCGTTCGGATCAACTCGGTTCAGGCCTATGTGTAACGAGATGCCCTTGGCCATGTCTTCTTCTCCCATTGCCGGCAGCTAGCCTCACAGCGACAAGTTGCACGCAAGCCCGCCGCCGCTCATACAAGCAGCGTGACTATTTCGATGTTACTTGATCAGTGCCAGCAATCTGGACGGCGCCGCCGCACCTACCCTGTCGATGTCAGCGATTTTCGCCCGCACCGCCGCGCGATTCGCCTGCGCCGCGAGACTCGCCTGCGCCACGAGATTCACCGGCACCGCGGGATTCGCCCGCGCCACGCGTCTCGCCTGCGCCACGTGTCTCACCGGCACCCCGAGTTTCTCCCGCGCCACGCGATTCGCCTGGTGCAGCCTTTGCTTTCGATTTGCTTTTATCCGCCACGATGTTTCCCCTCAGTTCTTATTGTGCATGCATTCAGGCAACATAATACCACCAAAATTCTGCGGCAACTGCCCGTTAGCCGTTACTACAGGGGATCCGCCAGCAGCGCGTCATAGCCGGGCTCGTTGCGTAAAACGACGATGTCCGGGTCCCGCGCCAGTAGTGCCCGGGGCCATCCCTTCTCGACCGTTCGCTGCAGGCCTTCGTAAGCACCATCAAGGTTGGCTGCCTGTAAACGCACCCGCGTTGCGAAGTAAAAGCTCGTCGAATCGGCGCTGTTTTCGAGTAGCTTCTCAATCTGGACCAACGCCTCATCAAGACGCCCTGAATAAGCGTAGTACATTCCCAGTTGTCCAACGCTGCGCCAATCTGTCGGGTTGATTGCCAGGTGCCGCTCGGCAAGTTCGATCGCCATTTGATAGGCATCACTCGCGCTCTGCTCTTCGCCGTCCATAAAGCGATACGCGTCGCCCAGGAAGCCCCAGGATGCATGGACTTCCGGCGCCAGTTCAATAGCCCGCTTTTGATCCGCGACAGCCTTCTCAAAGTCGCCGCGGAAATAGTACAAAAGTCCCCGGTTAATATAGGTCCAGCGCGACGGTAAAGGCGAGGCGTTGAATGCACGTTCGGCTTTTTCGAATTCGCCGATCTGCATGTAGCTATTGCCCAAATTGTCGTAGCCAATGCCGCTGTCCGGCACCAGTTCGGTAACCTTGATATGGCGTTCGATTGCCTCGTCGTACCGTGACTGATCGAAGAGGAAGTTACCGAAGGCTCTATGGACTCCCCAATAGCCGCCTTCGACCTCCTCTGCACGCCGAAACGTCGCCTCTGCCTGTTCGACAAGGTCCTGCCCTGCGTAGGTTTCCGCCAGTGCCAGATAGGGGCTAACAGCGTTCGGTTGCCGCTCCATCGCTGTTTTCAGCTCAAGCTCAGCGCTGTCGAATTGCCCGTTGGTGCGGTAAAGATTGCCAAGCGCGACGCGGACATCCCACAGACCATCGTCCAACGTCAGTGCGCGATGACAGGAAAGCTCTGCCGCTTCAAAGGATTCTGCTTTTCTCGCGAACTCGTAAGCGCTCAAGTGAGCATCGCACAGCCCGGCATAGGCCTGCGCGAAGCGTCGATCCAGGTCGATCGCTCGACCGAATAATTCAATGGCACTCGCAAGGGTTGCTTCTTCCGCGGGCTGTCGCAGGTAGTCGCGTCCACGAAGGTAGAATTGATACGCCTCGGCATTCTCGGTAGGACGTGTTTCAATCCGGGTCTGCGACTCCGGTGACAATACAGGCACGATCGCTGTAGCCACCGAATGTGCGATATCGCTTTGGATATCAAGAATGGCTTCCAGTCTTTTGTCGTAGGTCTCGCTCCACAGCATTTCATCCGTGTCGGTGTCATCCAGCGCTGCCGTAACCCGAACATGCTCTCCGTCCCGGCGAAAGCTCCCTGAAAGTACATTGTTGACCATCAGCGTCGATGCGATGGTGTCGACGTCAACGTCTTTATTCTTGAAATAAAATGACGCTGTCCTCGAAGCCACCTTGATCTCATGAATTCTGCCAAGGGCACTCAGTAATTCGTCGGCAAGTCCGTCGGCGAAATATTCATCTCCTGCGTCTACGCTGTGATTTTCGAATGGCAATACTGCCACGGTCACTGGTTCGGGTTCCTGCAGTTCGGCAAGCCCTTTCGACACATAGTTCTCGTACACGAGGAACACCACCGCCATCACCAACAAAGTGATTATGGCCCCGTCCAGTCGCCTGCCTGTCAGCCAGTGGATACTCGCCTGCCGCAATATATCGTCGCTGCGTTTCAGTCCGGAGGGCGTTAATTCATAGACCCAGGCAAGCACCAGGGCTATTGGAAAACAGAGGATCAGTAACGAAATGAAAGACTGCATCACCCAACTGGGCGAATGAAACGTTGTCAGGACGACGTCCGCAACCTGAATCAAGAGCCACGCCACGACGGTATAGGCGACGCCGACTCTGAAAACATTGCGTCGCTGCAGTTCTGCCCACAACGAGAGTCTGCCTTTCTCAATACCAGGTTCTACAACCTGATAAACCGTCACCGGATCCGAAACGTTGGGCAGTTTTTTCTCACCGGCATGCTCGATGCCGACACGGCCTTTTTGTTTGACATGCTCGTAGACAGAACTGGAAAGGCAAATTCCACCAGGCACTGCCAACTCTTCGAGTGCGACCGCAATATCAACACCTTCTCCGCGAAGACTACTGCCCGTATCCTTGACATCGCCAACATGCAAGCCAATTCGCAACAGGGTCCGCTGTTCCAGGGGCACACGTTTGTTTTCCCCGAGCATGGCCTGCTGGATCTCCACGGCACAATGGACAGCCTCAACTACATTCGTGAATTCGGCGATCGTATCGTTGCCGTCCGAGTGAAAACAGCGCCCGCCATGTTCGGCGACCAAACCAAAAACGATGTCGCTCTTATTATTCGCAACATCCGTGTCATTGAGTTCGGCAGACGGCTGCCAGTGAATGTCGTCATTGGCGCCCAACACCAAGATCGTCCCTGTCCTGTAGTTTCTTCCGGGCACACTTTCCCCTTCTTATTGGCTTTCCAGTACTCGGCTCGGCGCAGTATACAGCAAGGCCGGCGCGGCTCAGCGACCGTTAGCGGCACGCATTTGACGCGAGCCGATGCCTGCAAACAAAGTTGTTAGCGCCGTCTGTCTGTGCCGCTGTCCGCGCGCGACAGGAATCTAGGATGGTTCGATTCTGTCCGGCTTGGGATACGCCCACATCCGGTACAGATGGCGATCGAAGGGTATCCAGCCATCTTCCGGGAGCGCCAGGCGATCCATGATCGCCCACAACGCCGACGGGTTGTGCCCGAGGCCACAATGACTGCCGTAGACCCGGATGTTTTCGGTTTTTGGCGCTTCAACGTCGACAGAGCACTGCCACGGTACGACCCCATCGCTTTTCGTATAGATCGATGTGCATGGCACGGGTGGCGGTCGCTCGGTACGGTCAATGATCTCGGGATCGATGTGCTCGCTCTGGTGGCCGTTAATCGTGTGGTAAAGGCTGGTTGCCGCGGTGGAGTGATGGTGCCGAAACGGGGTTCCCAACGTGATGACCTGGCGCACGTCGTCAGGTGACATCCACGCCAGCTCGCGCGCGTAAACACCACCGAGACTCCAGCCGATCAAGCTGACCTTACTGTCATACCGCTCGCGAAGTTCCTGCATGCGCTCCATTACCTGCTCGAGTGCAACCCGTAACGGACCCAGGTTGCGACCGAGCTTCCAGCGATGACCCTTGTAACCAACGCGCTTAAGGATATGCCGTAGAGGAAAGGTGGACCGGCCACTGGCGAGGAATCCTGGCAAAACAAGTACCGGGTGACCATCGCCGCGAGGGCCGAGGTGCAGCAGCGGGTACATCCATGCATACAGATAGAGCTCGCCGATCGCTCGCGACTCAAGGAGCCTCAAGCCGAGGGAGGGCCTGCTGATCTCACCTGCATCCATCGCAAACTCCAGCCAACGTCCGGTTGGCTTGCCTATTCTACGCGTTGGGGAATTGGTATTCCGCGAACTGTTCACGCAAAGCCAGCTTGTTTATCTTGCCCGTTGCGGTATGCGGTAGTTCATCAACAAATACGACATCGTCCGGCTTCCACCATGAAGCGACACGGCCGTCAAACCACGCCAGCATGTCGTCTTTGGCGATTTCCTCACCCTCTTTTGCAACCGCAATCAACAGTGGCCGTTCCGTCCATTTTGGATGATTACGTCCAATCACAGCGGCCTCCGCCACTTCCGGGTGATCCACGGCGGCATTCTCGAGGTCAATGGAACTGATCCATTCGCCCCCCGACTTGATGACATCTTTCGTACGGTCAGTAATCTGCATGACGCCGTTCGGATCGATCGTGGCCACGTCACCGGTGTCGAACCAGCCATCTTCGTCGAGCGGGCTGCCGGCTTTCTCGAGCCCGAAGTAATTGCTCGCAACCCAAGAGCCGCGCACTTTCAGCGTGCCGAAGGCGACACCGTCCCAGGGTAACGCCTGGTTGTCCTCGTCGGTGATCCGCATTTCGATACCGAACACGCCGCAGCCCTGCTTTGCCTGTAAATCGTAACGCTCTTCCTTCGACATCTCGCCCATGTCCGGTTTGACTTTGAACACGGTGCCCAGCGGGCTCGTCTCGGTCATCCCCCAGCCCTGGTGAACCGTGACGCCGTGTTTCTTGTCGAAATCCTCGATGATCGACAGCGGACAGGCCGCACCACCGACACTCACCCTGTTGACGCTTTCGATTGTGCTACCCGTCTTGTCGAGGTAATCCAGCAGGGCCAGCCAGATCGTGGGCACGCCCGAGGCAACCGTCACCTGTTCTTTTTCGATGAGTGCGTGCAGCGTCTCGCCATCCGCCATCTTGGGGCCCGGCATTACCACCTTGGCGCCCACCATCGCCGCCGAATACGGGATGCCCCAGCCATTGACGTGAAACATGGGAACGACCATCAGCACGCAATCGTGTCCCGAGAACGACAGCACATCGGGCAGACAGCCCGCATACGCATGCAACACAGCGGATCGGTGGCTGTAGAGAACACCTTTGGGATTGCCCGTTGTGCCTGACGTGTAACACAGCGCGGACGCGGTGTGCTCATCGAACTCCGGCCAATCGAACTCGTCAGACTCGTCGGCGATCAGCGTCTCGTAACAGATCACATTGGGAAGCTGACTCTCCGGCATGTGCGCCTCGTCGGTCATGACGACCACGCCCTCGACGCCTTTGAAGGCCTCCCACAGTTTTTCGACCAGTGGCATGACCAGCGGATCGACAAAAAGGTAACGATCTTCGGCATGATTGACGATGTAGGCAACCTGCTCGGGATACAGGCGCGGGTTGATCGTGTGACAAATAAGGCCACTGCCTGACAGCGCGTAGTACAGCTCGAAGTGCCGGTGATCGTTCCACGCCAGCGTACCGACCCGTTCGCCGTGCTTGAGCCCCAGTCGTTTGAGTGCGTTGGCCACCTTGCGTGTACGCGAGAAAGCCTCGCGGTAGTTGTAGCGTTGGTTCGGGTTGTCGACAGTCACCGAAACAATTTCACGTTCCGGGTAGTTCGCGTCCGCAAATCTCATCAACGACGAGATCAAGAGCGGGGTATCCATCATTAAGCCATGCATGCGGTTTCTTTCGCCTCTCTTTTTCTATTCATCTATCGGCGACCGGCCGGTGGTCACCTCTCAGCCCTGTTTCGCCTTGGCGGCCCGTTTTGCCGGAGCGCGTCGGCGCTTCTTGGTTTTTTTGCTGGCGGCGCTCGCATCGTCTGCAACACGCCCCGAACCGTTGGTTTTTGCACGACTTTGCGCCGGCTGCTTAGCGGCCTTCCTGAGGTCCTCGAAAGTCTCGGTGAGACAGTCGCAGTAAAACGCCGGGTCCGGCATCATCTCGCGGCAGGATATCGCACTGATCGTGATCTGACCGTTGTAGCCGATCACCGGTTGAAAGAGCCCCAGTCCGTGGGTGACCGGCCCAAGACCAAAGTTGGCGACCATCTGTGAGCCCATTGAATACAGCGGGATATTCGGGCCGGGTACATTGGTGATCACGGTGTTGAAGATGGGCGGCAACCGCTTTGCCAGTCCATAACGGCCGTAGGCCGTTGCCATCAGGCCGGTTGTAGTCGATGGCAGGAATTGCGCTGCCTCTGCGGCAAGCGATGCGCCGACCGTATGCGTCAGCTTCTTGGCCCGCTCGCTTTCGCCATGGACGGCTCGCAGCCGCTCCAGCGGCTCCGCAATGTCACTGCGCACCGACAGGCTCATGGTCGAAACCAGGTTGCCGGCCGCTTTGCGCAATTGCTCGGGCCGGGCTGAGACCGGCGCCATCGCGACAAGCGATTCCTCGGGCAATTCCCCTTTGGACTCCAGGTAGCGTCGCAATGCGCCACCACAAACGCTGACTATTACGTCGTTGACGGTGGCCCCGTCAACACGGCCCTTGATGGCACGAATCTCGTCCAGCGAAAAACTGCGGCCATCGAAGACGCGGTGCGGCGACACATTGCCATTGAAGCGGGTACGCGGCACCTTCGTCGTCAGTGCGAGTTCCTTCTTCAACAGCCCACGGCCAAACTGCCACGCCATTGGTGCGTTACGTGCAACGAGCGACGCAAATTCAAACGGTTTCTTTGCCGTTGTCACCGCACTCCTGCCCAGCAACTCCATTGCTGACGGAAACCGTTCCGGGTACCACTGTTTCTCCGGCGCCTCCGCCGAATCCTCGGGCGAAACATCGTGGATAGCGGCCGATATCTCGGCACCCGAGACGCCATCGACCGCGGCATGATGCAATTTCGTCACCAGGGCGAAGCTGCCCTCGGGAACGCCGTCCACGTTGTCGAGGCCTTCAATGACATAAGCCTCCCAAAGTGGGCGCGTCGTATCCAGCGGTCGCGCATGCAGTCGCGCCGCCTGGATACAAAGCTGTCGCCAATCTCCGGGCTTGGGGAGCGCGATGTGCCGCACGTGAAATTCGAGATCGAAGTCCGGGTCTTCTATCCAGTACGGATGGTCCAGGCTCATTGGGACAGTGACGATTCGCTGCCGGAACGCCCGCGCCTTGTGCAGGCGTTTCTCAAAGAAACTCAGGATCTCCTTGAACGTCACCGCGCCGCCCGGGGCGGTCGATTGATCGTAGATGGCGAGACTGCCAATATGCATGGGCATATTGCCCGTTTCCAGATACAGAAACGACGCATCGAGTCCCGATAGCTGTTTCATCACTCTAACCCCTGGCAATACCGGCAAGAATCAAGACCTTGCCGGCAATTGTAGTTTTTCTTCGATAGTTCCGGTTCATTGATACACGAAATATCGCGATCAGACCACTGGAAGGCAGAGACCAGCCTCGGGACTCCGGGAATCCAGAGGCGCCCTATGCAAAAAAAAGAGCGCCGGGGAAGGTCCTCGGCGCTCTGCTGTTTAGCCCTGTTCCTGGCGTCTATTCTTGCTCGACCCAGTGGTTAACACTGGCAGCTTCCGTCAGTGAATCGGTCCACAGGTAGCCGTCTGTCCACAAGTAGCCGTCAGTCCAGAGGTAACCGTCCGTCCACAGGTAACCATCGGTCCAAAGGTAGCCATTGGCGCCGATGCTGCCGTCTGTCCACAGGTAGCCATCGGTCCAGAGATAACCATCCGTCCACAGGTAGCCATCCGTCCAGAGGTAGCCATCAGTCCACAGGTAGCCATCCGTCCACAGGTAGCCGTCGAGGCCCATGAGGTAGTAGTTACCGTTCTCGTCCTGATTGGCGCGCCCGCCGTAGTGCATCTGGCCGGTCAGGTCGAGGTTGATATCCATCCCGTTGTTCGCGCAGCCACTGGCAGTGCTGTGTACCGCGGCGTGCGCATTGATCATGCCCGCACCCTGCTGGAAGACCGAGTATGCCAGCGAACCGTCGCTTGCAACGGCCGGCTTGGCCGAACTCATGATGCGGCACTTGACTTCGTCGGGTGTGAGCGTCGGTTCGGCCTGCAGAAGAAGTGCAACGGCACCACTGACAACAGCAGCCGACTGCGAGGTACCGGACATCGTGAAATAGGTGCCCTTGTCATGGAATTCCGGATGGCCATTTGCCAGACTGCCGTTTTTCTGCATCATCGATACGATGTGACCGCCCGGGGCGACAACTTCAGGCTTTACGAAGCCTTCGTGCGTCGGGCCTGCCGCCGAGAACGAGGCGAGAACGTCGTCTGAGGGATCAGCCGGCGTGTAGTTGTCCGACATCGCGCCTACAGTGATCACGTAGGGGACGTTACCGGGCACGCCGATGGTCATAGGATCCGGACCGGAATTGCCGGCCGAAGCCACAACGACAATGCCAGCCTGCCACGCTGCCATGACAGCCTGGTTCAACGGGTCATCCCAGTAGCGTGACCTCGGTGGTGCACTCAGCGAAAGATTCAGAACCCGAATATCGAACCGGGCTTTGTTGGCAACTGCCCAGTCGATACCCTGAATGATGTCCAGATAGGTCGCCTGGCCGCCGCTGTCGAACGCGTCGATGATGACCAGGTTGGCATCTGGCGCCACCCCGTTCGGGCGCTTCGCTCTCTTGCTGCCCTCGCTGTTGGCGATGATGCTGGCGACGTGCGTGCCGTGACCGTAGGGGTCGTGCCAGTAGGGTACGGACGATGTATCCTCGGTATCGTATTCAACGACGTAAGTCGTGAGAAGCCGGTGGTTCCCATTGGTATCGTACTTGATTCCGTCGAATCTATGCGAGCCGGTATCGAGCACGGCGACCGTAACACCCAGTCCGGTTATACCTTCGTCCCAGAGACTGTCGGCACCGACCAACGGTGGAAATTCGGCGGTCGGAATGCCGCTGCCGTTGGCGGCGGGCTCGACATCGCCATTCGGAAACGCCGTCAAACCCGGGTTGGATTTCGACAGTTCGGCAACTTGCGACTCGGTGAGGTCTGCGCCCACGGCGTTGATGATTTCAAATTCATGGGTCACCTGGCCATCAACAGAACCAACGGCCAGCACGAGTGCAGCCACCGAATCACCCTGGACAATATACGATTCCGCAACAACTTGCGGCGAGACTGACTCGACCGGTGAATTGCTTATAGCGAACAGGCTGATGGCGGCAATGCCAAGAACTGCAACGAATGAGAATGTGGTCTTGTTCTGCATGATGTCGTGCTCCGTGATGTTGGACACATTTCATCAAAAATGCCGCGGTTTGGGAGGTGTGTGGCAGAACAACGATCGACAGGTGATTGTGACGGACGTCACATAATGTGGGCGTTAAATTGACTCAAAACGTTGCATATGTAGGGAGTGATTGGTGCCGAGTCAACGACTGATGGATGTTAGCCTGGGGCTATAGGCAGCCGATCGCGTCAGCAGCCCAGCCGCTATTGGAAGACAAGTACGCTAGTCATTCTTGACTATTTCGCCATCCTTCATGACAAACGTAACGCGCTCCATGACTCTGATATCCGTGAGAGGGTTTCCCTCTACAGCAATAAGATCGGCCAACTTGCCCACCTTGATTTCCGCTCGATCGGCAACGCCAAGCAAATCGGCGGCGTTTATAGTTGCGGTCTGTAATGCATGAAGCGGTGTCATGCCGCGGCTAACCATCGCATAAAATTCTTTGCCAACTTCATCGTGACGCAATACACCAGAATCAGTGCCAAGAGCGATCTTCACGCCGGAGTCGACTGCCATTCGGAAACTCTTTTCTATAAATGGCGCGAGAAAGTTACTTTTGTTAACCGTATCCTGCGGTGTGTTTTCTGGTAAAGGAATGTCCGCCAGATAAAGAGTGGGAACATAATACGTACCCCGCTTCTTCATTTCCTTAATGATTTCCGGCGTCAACATGGAACCGTGATCAATCGATGCAACGCCGGCTTTAACTGCGGCCATGATTCCCTCGCTCCCATGTGCGTGCGCCATTACTTTCAGGCCATGCCTGGATGCTTCCTCCACGATTGTCCGCAACTCCAAGTCAGAGTATTGCTGCGCACCGGGTTGGTGGCCTGCGGAAAAGACTCCACTTGTCGCGCATACTTTTATGACTTTAACGCCGTGCTTTGCCTGATAGCGAACTGCTCGCAGAATTTCATCGGCGCCGTTGGCTATTCCCTGATTCGGGCCCAACTCCATGACGCCTGGTGCAAATCCAGTTACATCACAATGACCGCCGGTAATCGAAATGTAATGACCGGCTGGGTAAATTCGTGGACCGGTAACGCGCCCGGCATTGACCGCACGCATCAGAGCAACGTCAGGAAAACCGGGCCAGGCGCCCGCGTCTCTAACCGTTGTAAATCCAGCGTTGAGCGTCTGTTTTCCGAACTTGACACCATATAAGGCCCAGTCCGCGGGTGTTTCTTTGACCGCAGCGGTGGTCCAGTGATCTCCGGTGAAGAAATCGAGCGTCAGGTGGGTATGCATGTCGAGAAGGCCGGGCAGGAGGGTGCGGTCGCCGAGGTCCATCGTTTTGGCGCCAGGCGGCAGCATTTCTGGATTTACCGCTACGATTTTGTTGCCCTCAACAACAACTGCAGCAGGACTGATGAGCTTGCCGGTGGTTACGTCAATCGCCCTGGCCGCCTGAATGACTGTTGTTTCAGCAAGCGATTGATTGACGACGAAAATACAGATCAGCATCAAGCCTCTGAGTATCTTTGGATATTTCACTGATTCTCCTTCAATTCTTTCAACGTTATCGCCTGGATCCGGAGCCTCGAATACCGCCCTGGGGTGCAGTTTAGTCAAGAAGAAGTGTTGCCAAGCTTGCTGGTCCCCACCACGGGTGAAGCTCGACACGAAGTCGACCGTTCTTCACCACAGGATCCGAGTCCACTAAATTAATAAACGCATAATTGATCCCTTGTACAATCTAATAACATTGAACTGACAATTATGTCAGTATAAATACAGGAACAGCAGCCGGACCACATTTCTGTAGCATATTTGGATGGTTAGATCGGATTACACAATATCAATTCAGCCCGAATACGTTCTGGTGGAACGTCCTGAGGACTACGGAGTAATTCTGCGTGAGATGCCAGCCATGCTATCCAGGTTGTCGGCTGTCTGTGAGGAAGTTGAATGTCGAAAAGTACTGATCCGTGGTTCGAAAACGCACGTGGACCTCGAGACATTGGATGTATTTGACCTCGGCGAACAAATCGCCGAGGTACACTTGCAGATAGCCGTTGTGGAACACCACGATGCGTCAGATGAAGATGAGAGTTTGTTGGAAACCGTTGCATCCAATCGAGGTGGTCCGCTCCGGTTTTTCAGCGCCGAAAAGGAAGCCAAGGATTGGTTAGGAGTTTCGTGATCCGCGGTACGCCCAGTTCCTCGGCTGAACCAATTTAGCCTCCGAATCGCGCGTGGCAAGCGACTGGACTACGCGCTTCGGGCCGTTTCAAGCTCCGGCATCGCTGCACGGAGAGCCTTGATGTGATCGGGACCTGTGCCGCAGCATCCACCGAGCAAACGTACGCCCGCCGCCACCCAATCAAGCGCTTCTGTCACGAGCTCGGTAGGTGGTATGACGTCCACGAAGTTCCAATGCGGTTTTGTGAAATACCCTGATTCGGGGTATACGCCCACAGGTCCTGACCACCGTTGCCGAACCAGTTCAATAGCCTGAGGAATGGCCCCGATTTCACTGTGCATGATGTTGACCACGGTCGGTCCCATTGGAATGAGGGCGTCCAGCACTGTCGCCAGCTCCAGGTCCGGGCAGTCAAAGCTCACGATCCTGCCGTCCTCTGTTTTTCTGCAACCAACACCCAACCACACAGGGAGTTTTGTCTCCAATGCCGCTTGCAGCGCACGCGTCGCATGAGTCGCGTCCACAATCATCTCCAACGCTATCAAATCAACGCCGGCGTCTGCCAACAGCCCTGCCGCCTCTCGGTAGGCCTCTAATTCCTTTTCTGGTGAAAGAAACGCGCCTCGATCAAAGGCGGGCGGCTCAGTTGAAATCGAACCGGCCACGGCCACCGCATGCTCGGCCACGTTATCGCGAGCTTGCATTGCAAGTTCCACAGCGCCCCGGTGGACCGCCTCGACCTTGTCTCCAAAGCCTGCTGGCTCCAGCATTTGCCGCGTCGATCCAAACGTGTTTGTAATAATCACGCTCGCGCCAGCACAGATATAGTCCTGGTGCGTTTCACGTACAGCATCCGGATGGGTGAGTACGGCAGCCCCACTCCACGCAACTTTGTTCATCGGTACGCCACGTCTCTGCAATTCCGTGCCCATGCCACCATCAATAAGCAGTATGTCGCCGCCATCAAGCGTTTCTTGCCAAGCGTCTCCCATCGAGTTTTCCTTCAATTCGTGTCGGTCAGATTCAGGGGCTGGCCCGCCGAATCGGTTTGCCTGGTCGGTTGCCGGTAATGTCGCCGCCCGCAAACACCAATTGCCCATTGACCCAGACCTTGTCAATCCCGATCGAAGGCACGTGAGGATTCTCGAGCGCTGTCCTGCGTGTCTTCCGGGCTGTTGCAACCGACGACGAGCGCCAGGGTTGTCACAACAACTGCCAAACTGCGCAAATCCATTATGGTTATTGTTTCTGGAGCGGACTGGTATTCAGGATCTCTGGTAGGTGCCCACCAGGCGGTTCATTGCGATGACGTTCGGCTCGATCCTGTCAAGTAGGTCCCACATATTGAGGCCCGGCTCGAGATCGGGCATTGAATCAAGTGCGAACAACCAGAAAAAATAGTGATGCGAGCCATGACCCACTGGAGGCATTGGACCACCATAGCCGCTGTTGCCGAAATCGTTGATGCCCTGCGTGTAATCCTTGGTCCCTTCGGGTAGTTCCGATACCGAGGCCGGGATACCGTACAACGCCCAGTGCACGAAACCGTAGCGACCCGGTAAGACCAGCGGCGCATCCGGATCATGACAGATCAGGGCGAACGAGCGCGTGCCGTCGGGCGCAGCCGACCAGGACAGCGCCGGGGATACATCGTCGCCCTCGCCCGTGAAGCGTGTTGGAATACCGCCGCCATGCTCGAAAGCGGAACTCGATAGTCTCATGTCAGATAACGCAAATCCCATGATGACCTCTCCTCATTCGTTAGTGCGAGTGCTTATCCTGCCTTGTCCATTTCAATTCGGGAATTCTTCCGCCCGCCGAAAAACAGCACCAATGTTGCAATTTTGCGCATGTGATCCTCGCCAGCCATAGGGAGTTTCCGAAGGTCAATCTCGCGCTCAAACGGCGTACGCTGAGGATGGCTTGGTGCGCCTGATCCGGCCGGATGACGTGCCTGCCGCACATAGAAGGAGAGCGCCATGTCTGAATCAAGGCTCAAAGATTTTCTCGACAAAGAGCACATCAAATACGTGACTATCGGTCACTCACCGGCCTTCACGGCGCAGGAAATCGCCGCGATGGCACACATCCCGGGGAAGGAACTCGCGAAAACCGTCGTCGTGAAGATCGACGGTGAACTGGCCATGGTGGTCACGCCGGCCTCCGAGCAGGTTGAACTCAATCGACTCAAAGAAACGCTCGGTGCGAACGAGGTTGATCTCGCCAGCGAGAATGAATTCAAGGACTCGTTCCCGGACTGCGAGACGGGTGCCATGCCGCCATTTGGCAATCTCTACGGCATGAACGTTTTTGTCTCGCAAGCGCTCAGGGAGGACGAACAAATTGCCTTCAACGCCGGTTCTCACAGCGAACTGGTGCGTCTCCCGTACACGGAGTTCGAGCGTCTCGTCCATCCGACACCATTGGCGAGGTAGCTCGCGAGTCGGGAGCCGAAAACCAAGGGTGCTTGCCGAATTTATCCCTAGGTACTGGCTCGCCGCGGGTTACGCACCACTCAAATCCGTTTACAACGGATCGGAGATATTTCCTGAGCATGGGACGGAGCCGAAGGACGTGTGGCAACCACCGAATTAGCAACGGCACATTCTGAAGTGCATGCGGATAAACCGTTATTTTGAGCGTACAACTGTGTTCATCGACGGGCGAGATTCGCCACGACACAGAGGACTGCCCGCCGCCACGCCTGCCGATCTCAAGATCGTAGCCAATCCCGTCAATCCACTGACGAAAACGACGCTCATAGACCCACCCGCTGAGATAGTGGATTTCATCCTGTGAAATTGACCCGGGCCAAACCTGAACCGGATTGCTGGCGCAGAAGGGATGGCATTGTTCGAGGTTCCCTGCCGTGGAAATCGCTTTCCATACCGCCTGTGCCGGAGCCGCGATCGTCTTCTCAACGGCGACCGGCCATTTGAATCCAGATTTAGGTTCCTTTACGGACATGTTCGGCAATAGTTCCGGGTGTGAGCGAATCAAATTCAAAGTCTGGTTTGGGGCTCTAGCAGCCCTTCAGGCCAAGTCTAGCCCAAAGTCTGCTCTCGGCCAGGAGCGGACGATCGAGCAACACGATTATCGGTATTTACGTAGTTCGAACTGGCGGTCACAGGCCTATAGTAAATGTATGTCTCAGTCTTGGGTAACCTTGCAAGGAGGCGACTATGGACTTCTTATCGACACAATTTCTCGTTGCCGTGGTCATGGTGGCCGTCGCCATCGCCATAGTGTTCGGGTTCCGAAGATACCTGGCTATGAACTCGGAGCGGCGCATGCGCGCCATGCTTCAGTCCGTCGGGCTCGACCCCGAGATCGCCTCGATCGGTGGTATCGAAACTATCATGAAGGAGGTACGTCAGCGTTGCAGGGCCTGTACGTCCGAGGACGTGTGTGAGCGTTGGCTGGATGGCGAAATTCAGGGCGACAACGATTTCTGCCCGAATGCAAAGGTATTCGAGAAATTCAGAGAATACCGCGGCGACACCGGATAGAAAACACACCGGCAGTATCTCGATACAGTTGGGTCAATGTCCGCTATTCTCCAGAGCGGTCATTCAATTAACAAAAAATATTTGAGTTTTGAACGTCTGCTAACGGCCAGAAGCAGCTAATCAGAGAGCAAACGTTCTCACTAGAAAAACGGCCATCTGAGCGCGAGTGACTGGATGGTCAGGACAGTAACGTCCACCGCCGCAGCCGCTAGTGATGCCTTCTACCGCAAGCTGTTCGATCCAGGCCACCGCCCAATAACTCAAATCAGCGTCATTGAAGAGACCTACAGCTGGCGGCGGCGTATAGCCTGTGCCGTACTTTGCACGCAGCAAAAACACAGCCATTTGTGCGCGAGTGGCCACATCGGTCGGGCAATAGTTGTTGCCGCCGCAGCCACCGGAAATACCGTCGAAGAACAGCTGCTCGATGAAGCTCGCCGCAAAATCGTTTGCAGCCACATCGAGGAAGACGTTACCCAAAGCTGAGGGCGGCACGAAATCACCTCCGCGCATGCCACGCTCCAGGAACACCGCCAACTGCGCCCGGGTCACAAGGTTTTCCGGGCAGTAGTTATCGCTTCCGCAGCCACTCGTTATACCGGCTTCGGCCAGTTTGTTGATGAACGTCAACGCCCAGTAATCCGAGGGCACGTCGAGAAAGACAACCCGCGAACCGACGAAGATATTCGGTTCTTGACTCCAAACTGCATTGAAATTGTTTGAGTTTGATAACGAGGTCCCTATCCATGTGACGTGACCGGAACCGTCAACAATCCCAACGAAGCCGATATCAGTTTGGCCGCCTTGATTGTCAGTTCCGTCGATTAACGTCACCGTTCCGAACTCAGGTTCCGCCATTGACCAAACCACATCGGTGCCGTCATATATAAATTGCCAAAAATCTCCGGCGGATGAATTATCCGTGCCGCCAAGATTGCGATCCCATGTTTGTTCATAGTTTCCCGAAATCAATTCGGTACGCTGAACGTCCGACACATTGAAGGTATCGAACGGATTGTCACCGCCGTTATCGACGGTGATCAATATCGTAAACGTTGAAGCGCCCGGCCACTCCTGTCCGACGGAGTCAAAGTCGCCAGAGAATTCGAAATAGAACGGCTCAGCTATCGCCATCTGCGGCAATGTGACCAAGAAAAATGCAATTATTATTCGAGCTATAGACATCTCAGCCCCCTCCGGACCAGATAGCCAAGTCCTGACTATCCGTGACTCTTCACCCTATCACGCTTAGTCAACGCTCATTCATTCAACTTGCAATGGGTTTCGGCGGAAACTGATTTCAAGAGGCTAGTCCGCACGTCCGCTTCGGGTCAATAGCGGTCATTCTAGCTCAATTCCGGCCAACGGCAGCTCTGGGGTGGTTAGCAGACATTAGACCAGGCCGAATGTCTGCTCTCTCCGACAGCGGACGTTAAATGCTGCGAAATTGGGTGGAATCGGTCGGCAGCTTTCGGCCACTAGCGGTCGTTCGCGGCTTCCCGTTCCCGTCGTACAGATTCACGCAGATTCTTTCGAAAGGCGATTGGGTCTGTGTCGTCAGTCTTCAATGGGGCGAGGAGTACCGTTGTCCAGACTAAGACTCCTACGATTACACCTATGGAAACTGAATTGAATGTGAGACCTGCCCAAAGCCCCGCCGCGAAAGCCATCGTGGACAGTACGCCGCTAACCCAAGTGAATTTCAGACCGCAACCACATCCCGCGCATCGACTCGTCGATTGAAATGCTGCCGCAACGAGAGCAGCTATTCGCACGTCTTTCGAGCCGCAAGCAGGACAAGTTCTCATAGATTAGGAAGCCTCAACTGAACGGCCGCTATGGGTCATCAGCGGTCGTTCAGTTCCATCTTAGCCTAATGACTGCTGTTGAGGGCAAAGCGGACATTTCTTCGGGATACCAGGCAAGAAATTAGCCGGCCCAGTACTGGGACCGGCACTAAAATGTTGCTCGATTAGAAACCCGCAGTACCGGTTGGATATGCGGCGCCGTCGCCTTCGCAGTGCCCGTGCAGTTCGACGTGCTGTATCGCAGCTTCCATGATCTCGAGACCCTCGCGCAACACCTTTTCATCCATGTTGAGCGCCGGATACATACGTATCGTCTGTTCGCGATCCGAGATAGCCCAAACGCCCTCCTCGAGCATTTTTCCCCGCACCGACCGCGCCGTCCACCAGTCTTTTTCATCTTTTTCGGCATTGCTCGGGCTTTGGAAACTAACGCCCATCAAGAGGCCGTTCAATCGGACCTGGCGGACAATGTCGTATTGCTCCCAGTCACTGCTAAACTCTCGCGCGAAGTCACCAAGTCGTGCCGCCTGCTCGACGACCCCATCGCGCTTGTAAATTTCCAGTGTCTTGATACCTGCAGCACAACCTGCCGGTGTTCCTGCGAATGTCGAACCCGATCGAAATGCGTCGTTATCTCCCAGGATATCGTCTCGCGCAGCGATTCCGGCACAAGGTTCGATACCACCGGACAGGTTCTTGCCCACGACGAGGATGTCCGGGATGACGTCATAATGGTCAATGGCCCACATCTTGCCGGTGCGCCCGAGGCCTGTCAGGACCTCATCAGCAATCATCAACCAATCATTGCGATCGCATATCTCTCGAATGCCCTGCAGGAATCCTGTCGGTGGTATCCAGTTGCCACCTTCGGCCAGTCCGGGCTCGATCAAAATAGCCGCGATGTTGTCACGCGACGCAATGCTCTTTGGAATGTGATTCTCTAGATACCAGAGGCAGTAGTCGACGTACTGGTCTTCGCTCATCCCCGCAGGTAATTCGTCGGTGTAGGGATATGGTGCCCTGATGACGCCGCCGCTCCAGGCCTCGAGATAATCACTCCACTTGCCGTCGTAGCCGCTGAGCAACTTGGTTCCCATGCTGACGCCGTGAAAAGCCGAACTGAACGCGATGATGTAGCGCCGCTTCGAATGCGTCAGTGCGAGATGAACCGCCGCCTCTGCTGCTTCCGTTCCGGAAACCTCGTAGTTGAATCGTGGCAACGCTTTTGCCGGCATGATCTCCGCGAGCATTTCAGCGAGGTCATACCGCAACGGATGGTCGTAGTGAAATCCGTAGCGGCGTTGCGCCTGCTGAACGGCATCCAGGATCTCGGGGTGGGTGTTGCCGAGCGGATTGGTTGCCCAGCCGTTTTGGAAATCGATGTAGCGTCTGCCGTCCATGTCCCAGACAAAGTCGCCATGGGCCTTGTCGATGACAATTTGTCTGACGGCGCGAAAGCCGCGCCGTCCGGCCCTCTCAATCTCGACATCGTATTTCAGACCGTTACGAAACAGCGGAATGCCGCGCTCGAGGACGGCTTTGGTTTTCGGTCCCGGGAATTCACCTTTCATGGTCTACCTATCCTGAACTGACAATATCATGACCACACATTCTGACACCGATAGCACATTGATCAAGTGTGCTACTACAAGCTGAAGTCTGACCTGGAATTGCTGAAGTTCGGCGGGATTGCGTGGTGCCGGCGCGTGGCCAGGGTCCCGGCTTCCCGGTAACGGGGCGTGCTTGTTAGAAAACGTCCATTTATACGCAGAGCCCTTCCCGTTAGTCGCCTGATGGCCGGTTTCGCCCAAAGCAGACGATCAGATCGCTGAAAATCCAGACTGGTGACCGGCAGCTACGGCCACAAGCGGAGGTTGGCGGTCTATGTGGATCTGATCAATTAGTGATTATTCGAGGTGCCTTCAGTGTCATCTTTCTGATTCTGACGTTGGTGAAAGTCTATCGGAGTAACACCGAAATAATCTGTGAATTTATCACTAAACTCCCTGGAGGACCTGAACCCCGCCTGTGTTGCGGCGCGCAGTACGATGTTTGGGTCGTCCGCCTCAGCTTGCAACAATTCGCTGGCATGCCTGATTCTGTAATTATCCAGAAAGTCTCCTATGCTCGTTTGAAAATGTTTATTGATGACGATGGATAACTGATCAATCGAACACCCGATTTCCTCTGCAAGTTCGGAAACTGTGACGTCTGGATCGAGATAGACTCTGTCCACGTCCACCTTGGCCGACAACGCAGCCCTGAGCCGCATGGACTTTAAGGCACTCAATCCGGAATTCGCGTGAGTCGGCACACCATGGCGCTTCGCTACTAATCCGGCAACTTCTTTCAAATCGGCACGATCGGGACTGCAATAAAAGTCTGTCACGGTCAGTATTTTGTTGTCTCGAATAACGAGGACCTCGGCGCCATAAAGTATCGGATCATCAATTTTCGGGTCTGATCGATAATGAGCGCTATAACGAAAACCAACCCCATTTTCAGTACCTATCACATCCCCGACTCGTTCGTACCAATATGGCTCCTCGTCCATAGCGTCCTGAAAGTACCGGGCGAGATCGCGCCCCACGCAACTTTCCATCCAGAAAGCATCATAATACGCGGCGCCTGGGTGCATTAGCCTGAGAAGACCATCGACATCTTGCCGATTCCATGCGCCGATATACCTCTGAACCAACTCCTTCAGATTCATGCGATATGGTGGCCTATAAGAACAAATCCGTGATCCCAACTATACTCCAAAATTTTCGGCGGCGGCGAGTACAGAGTCTGCTTTGTATATGGCCGATTTCGGGGTGCGAGTTCAACCGGTGGACAAACGGCATAGAAAAACCCGGTACAAGGCCGGTTTCTTCTGCATCGGGCTCATTTCTCAAGTCAAACAATTGCTGGTACTGGATCAAATTTCAACGCCGATCAATACGGCAGATCCAATGAGCCTAAATCACAAGCGGCTTTTTGGGAGGAACCGAACCAAGATGCTGAACAGTTCTTGCGGCGATCTTGGCACCATATTGAAGAGCATCTTTTACGTTCCCTTCATGCATTAGAGTGGATAAGAAACCGGCAGCGAAGGCGTCACCTGCTCCCGTAGTATCAACGACATTGGTCACCGGAACTGCTTTTTCGCTAATAATCATTGCGTCTGCAATAGCCATGCAGCCATTTTCTGCCAACGTGATAACACACAGGATGTTTTTCCGCACTGCTATTTCCATCAATCCTTCTATCAACTCGGTTTGGTCCGCAGTGAGGCCAAAAAAGGCGATATTTATCCTGTTGGCGTAGCGCTCGAGCAGCTCAAAATCTGGATCGGTAGAGAAATCAGAAAAATCGACAGCTATCACTGCATTGGTTTGAATGCTGAACACTGCGTCGAAGACATTGTGAATTTGCCAATAGACGGGAGTCATGATCAGGTCGGCTTTTTCCATAACCGCGGCCTGGTGTTTATCTATCTCAAAACGATCAAGCACTCCCGGTTCATATGCAGTGAAGTTTCTTTCGCCATTGTCATTCACTTCAATGTATTGCACCGGGGTCTTGCCCTCTAAATGGGCAATATGGCATTCGATGCCGGGTATGTTCACTGACGAAAGCGCAGTTGCGGCTTCATCTTCATCGGTGCCAACGACTGAAATGATCTGTATTTCGTCGCTGTCTTCAAAACAACGTCGCGCCTGACGTGCGAAATTTGCTGTAATTCCGCCAGGAAGTTGTTTGTCGCCCGGCATATAACGGTCAACACCGAGATCGCCAACACATACTATCCTCATCAAACCCGCCCCAGCGCAGTCAACAACTTCTTCGTGTTTTCAGCATTAACAATTGCGTCTTTCATAATTGCTGTGCCAACAATGGCACCGTCGCAATGGGATAGTAGATCACACGCGTTTCCTGCATCAGTTCCGCTACCAATAATTACCGGAATGTTGCATCCATGCCGGGCTGCGTCCAGATCGTCTGTCAACGGCGCGTCGCCAGTTTCACGGCCGCTAACAACAACGGCGTCGGCCAAATGTTGTTCGGCGAGTGAAGCGGACTGTTCCATAGTACGGTTTATCAGCAATTTCGCATATTTGACTTGTATATCCGCCAGAATCAATATTTCGTCAGCGTCTATAGATTGTCGGTATTCGATCAGCCCATCTGGATCAATGTCCATCTCGCCGTATTCGGGTCGTGACATGGGATCAACGAAATAGTCAGTTCGAATGAATTGCGCTCCTGCCGCTTTGGCGACATCCAGTGACGCTTTAGGATCATTGAGCAGTATTTCAACACCGATGACGCAATTACTACTGCCATCAACCACTGCCTTTGTCACATCTGTCATGACGGCGGTAGTTTCGGGCGTGGCCTTTTCACGGTGCGGTCGGTCATATTCATTTTCGATGAGGGCACCGTCAACGCCGTACGCTTCCAGTATTGCCAAATCATTGAGGGCACTGTGGATGATGGCATCCACCCCCGGGGAGCCATCATAATCGGGCAACGGCGGCAAGTGAATCATTCCAATAATAGGGCTCCGGGACTTATAAACATTGCTAAAACGACTCATGAATTTTGTTGCGCCCTTTTTAGAACCAGATAAGTGGGAATTGAAGTTAATGATAAGGCAATGCCGTATAGGCTTTGTTGCGGTTTATAGATGATCGCCGTGATAATCAGAATCGACATAGTTAAAATGAAAACACAAGGAACCAATGGATATAGGGGCGTTTTAAAGTCACTTTCTTTGCTGAGGCGCGGCCTCAAAATAAAGACGCTTGAAACAATCCAAATATTGATAAATTGCAGCGGTACCATGAGGAAGGTGACGATGTCTGCGAATGTACCAAAAAAGAGTAAAAAGAATATCGCCATAGCAGCGGAATAGACAATAGCGCCTGATGGGACCGATGTTTTCGGTGAAATATAAGAGAGGGCGTTAAAAAACGGTCTCATGAAGGTCTTTTCAGCGGCACCCTGAAAATCGGAAACCGTCGCGTAGTAAAGTCTCGGTATCGACATTACCAGTCCGCCAACTGCACCAAAGATAGAGACCCACATAAGTACCTGTATAATCATGGTACCGGAAGGGCCAAATGCGGCTTCGGCCACGGTTGTTGCGACGATGGTCGGATTTTCGCGCATAAATTCCAACGGTACGACGCTTAGGAATGCGTAGTTGATCAATAGATAAACCAGAATAACTGCGCTGACGCCGATTCCGATACCAAGAGGTAGGTTCTTTTTTGGATTTTTTACTTCACCAGCAAGATGCGAAGCGTCGGCCCAGCCATCATAAGTGAAGAGCACAATACCGACCCCCAAACCAATAAATTGTAGTGTGCTCCAGAGATCGACTTGATCGGGGGCTACTTCGATGGTGGCACTCCACTGTATGGGGCTTGCGAGGAATATGGCACCAGATATTAGTGCGAGAATACCTGTAAGTTTGGCTGTCGTGATGATGACCTGCGTATTCCCACCTTGCGAAATACCGCGTAGATTAGTGATCGCAAAAAAAGTTATGGCCAAGGATCCCCACATCAGGCGAAGTGAATTATTTTCGATGCCGAGCACCTGATTGGCCAGCTCTCCAAAAAAAATCGCTGCACCAGCGATTGACCCGGGACCGGTGATGAGTATTTGCACCCAACCCTGAAAAAAGCCGGCGAAAGGCCCGTAAGCTTCATTTAGGGAATGATACATAACTCCTGGGCGCGGCAGTAAAACAGAAAGCTCGGCGAAGGTGAGCGCGCCGCACAGAACAATAAATCCGCAAAGTGCCCAGAAAAAATAAACCTGCCACTCGGCTTCAGCGACGGCCGCAAGCTCGCCCGGTGTAAAGAACAAACCCGAACCGATAATATTTCCGGTGACAATGGAAAAAACCGTCGCAAACCCGAGTTTTCGCTGCAGGCTCATGGTGTTTCCTTATATAACGTGCAAAGGCATCGTCATACAGTGCGAGCCACCATTTCCTTTAAAGAGCGTATCCGACGGAAATGTAGAAACTTCCCATCCCAGACTTGCCATCTCACCCGACAATCGAACAGCACTTTCAAAGCCGACTGTTTTGCTGTTTTCAATTGTGACCACGAGATTTAAATGGCCGCTACGCATTTCCTGTTCATCTATCTCGATGACATTTATGCCGCGTAGGGCGAGAAATTCATTAAACATGATGTGGCGTGGTTCGACTTTTTCGGCCTCATATAAACGACACGGCAAAATATTGAGCGCTGGGCTGTGACAAATGGCAAGATCTTCGGCGAGCGTCATATAGAGCCCGTCAATGTGGATGTGTCCGGGCGGCAGGGGCACTTCAAGAAAATATTTGGCATTGTCGCCGAGAACGAGATTGCGCAAATCGCGGGTACCAGATTGATTGGCCCGGTCGCAAATGCTCGCCACCACCGTATCGTCACCGATCATTGTCACACCGCCACCTTCAAGGAAAGAAGGGCAGTCAATAGAACCGAGAATAGGAATGCCCAGTCGCTTTAAGGCACGTCCCATAATATCCTGATCACCCCAACGGCCGAGGAGATACGGCCCCATGAGAACAGCTCCCGTTTGAAAAACGGCGGCCAGATCGCGGGTATAGGTCATATTGGGTCGGTGCTTGATGAAATTTAGACTGTCTTCGTCGTCCTTTAGTACGTCAGTAAGAAACACAGGCTCAACTCCATGTTCATCGAAGACTGATGTCATGACGTCATATTCCGCTTGAAATGTTTCTCGGTCTACCGGCTCATCAAAATTAAAGATGGCCTTGTTTTCGTTTGTGACTACATCGATCTCAATTCCAGGGCGATGCATCAGTACGGACTTCAAAGTACCGTGGGCACTATTAACACCCCAGGACATATTCCCCATTCCACTCCCCTTTTTCGTTTTTAGCGTAGACGGATTGGTTAGCTCCTGTCAATCCAGTGCGTACGGTGTTGACAGCGCCAGATGTTTTTCCCTTGGGATATCGGTAATACCTTTCAGCCCGGTGTAACGAAGCCTCAGGTCCGGCGAGAGCTTGCAGCAAACGGATCGAAAATGTTTCTTGGTGAAAAGGTCCTTCCGAACATCACAGCGCAATTCAGAAAGACGTTGCGGGAGATCGAGAGTCAGACTGGCGATTCCACGCTGTTGAAAAACAGACTTCACACGATTGACCTCAAACTCGCGAAGCTGGCTGATGCCATCGAGTCCGTCGGTATTAGCGACACACTGGCCAATCGCCTGACCGTGCTGGAGGAAATTGAGGCTGCTGGGGAAAGCCTGTGAGGGCTTCTGGATTTGGTGACTCTGAAACCGAGCGATGGAATTCTGTGGGCTCACCCTGCCCCAAATGCGAAAGGCCTCACCGAAGTGAAGCCTCTCGATGGCCTGCATATAAATTGGCCAAAATTGGTAGCGGGGCGCGATTTCTCGAAAAAGTGCATTTATATGCAGAGCCGTTCCCTTTGGTAGCCTGATGGCCGCTTTTTCCGAAAGCGGACGCTCAGATCGCCAGAAATCCAAACTTCTGACCAGCCGCTAACGGCCACAAGCGGCCGTTCGATGCTGGGACTCAAAGTTGCCAATACCCAAAGTCGATCCCGCCCTGAAGGACAATCGCAAATGTACCGTGACCGGGAATCTCCAATGGCGGCACCGCTACTTCGGCGCCAGCTTTGGCTGCCGCGTCAACAGTAGCCTGAATATCCTCAACAAGCATGTAAGGGCGGACGACAGGGTTCTCGGTATCGCGCAGAGGTGCGCGGACGCCCAGCGTTCCGCCGTTTGCAAGTTTTGCTGTACGAGCACCGCCGAGGTTCTGGTCGCTTTCACCGAACTCTATGTCATGCGATTGAGCGTACGTTTCGCATACCGCATCGACGTCCGAGGTCACAATTTCGAGGTATTGGATTTGCATCGAGTGTCCTTTGGATTTCTGGTCAGGCCGAACCAAACGAATCAAAACGGGATATGTCCGCTTTGGGTCACATGTTGCCGTTCACACCAAGTTTAGCTCAACGGCAGCAATGGGGTGGTAAGCGGTCACTTTGAAACCGCAAATGTCTGCTGTCACCAGGAGCGGACGCTGAATTAGCTGAAAATCGCGTGAAGTGACGGTCAGCTATCGGCCAAAAGCAGCCGACCATCCTTAAGAGATGCGTATGGCTCGAAAAACTTTTCACAGTCGCTATGCAACATAAGCTGGAGCGCTGGTACGACGCGCCAGCGAGCATTTGTGAAGCCGTACCGTTTCGTGCGCGTAGCCCGCTGCTACGATGTCCGTACACGTGCGACAAGGAACACCGATGACACGCGATCAAACCGCAAACCACCAGCGCGCCCTCGACGCCCGCCAGCCCGACCTTACGGTGTTGATGGACGCGGTGACCAAACCACACAACGTCTCTGCGATCATCCGCACGGCCGACGCCGTCGGAATTCAGCAAGTGCACACAACCTCGACAGGCGAGTTGGCGCGTCGTAATTACATGAGCCTGGGCGGCGCGAAGCACTGGGTCGCCGTGACGACGCACCGCTCGACCCGCGCCGCGCTCACGGCGTTACGTGCCGATGGCTGGCGGCTCGTGGCCGCGTACAGTGGCGAAAGATCACGCGATTA
>Ga0224508_10000774_pt1 | contig 29998 bp, 29 predicted proteins | sample SF_Jan12_sed_USG_4_FD_170157 | JGI IMG/M metagenome (GOLD analysis project Ga0224508, IMG submission 170157) | Sediment microbial communities from San Francisco Bay, California, United States - SF_Jan12_sed_USGS_21 | ecosystem: Environmental > Aquatic > Marine > Sediment | place: USA...
AATCTCGGGCACTACCTGAGCGCTTTCAACCGCTTCTGGAACCTGGTCGGCGTCACCAAGCTCATGCACAGCCCGGACAGCTGGGAAGGCTGGTTCTGGGGCGCGATGCACCACTGGGGCAATAGTGCACGCCTCGGGTGCCCGGAATTCTATGGCACCGTGGAAGACTGTCTCAAGGAAGCCGAAATGATCGTGTTCTGGTCCAGCGACCCGGACACGACCTACGGGTTCGAGGGCACCCAGCGGCGCGAGTGGGCCCGGGAACTCGGGATCAAGATGGTCCATATTGACCCCTTCCTGAACCATACGGCGGCGCACCTCGGCGGCAAGTGGATCGCGCCGAAACCGCAGACGGACGCGGCGCTGGCACAGGCCCTTTGCCACGTGTGGATTAGCGAGGGGCTCTACGACAAGGACTTCGTGCAGAACAGGACCACGGGGTTCGCGGAATGGCAGGCTTACATCCTGGGCGAATCCGACGGCACGCCAAAAACTCCCGAGTGGCAGGAGTCCGAAACCGGTGTACCCGCACGTGACGTCCGCGCGCTGGCGCGTGAATGGGGCGCGAAGAAGACCTACCTCGGAGCCGGAAGCTGGGGCTCCGGCGTCGGTGGCGCCTGTCGTGGCCCGACCGGCATGCAGTGGGCCCGAATGATGGCCATCCTTGGCGCGATGCAGGGTCATGGCCGCCCCGGCTACAATTTCGGCAACCTCCAGGTCGGCACACCGATCGACCACGAGTTCTATTTCCCGGGTTATGGCGAAGGCTCCATGTCGGGCGACCTGGCCTTCAGTGCCAACTCGGCCAACAACTACCAGCGTATGCCCCACATCGTGACGATGAGTACAGTCCGGCAGAGCATTCCCAGGATGTGGTTCCCCGAGGCCATCACACAGGGCAAGTCGTTCGGTTACGTAACCGACGTCGCGTCGGTGCAGGGCCAGTTCTTCCCCTTCGGCTACCCTTCTCCCGGTCACGTGCCCGTGGAAATGCTGTACAAGTACGGCAGCCAGTTATTCGGCACGATGGTTGGTGGGAACCGCTGGGCACGGGCGTACCAGCACGAGAACCTCAAGTTCATCGTCAACCAGTCCGTATGGAAGGAAGGCGAGACGCCGTTCTCCGACATCATTCTGCCCGCGTGTACGGTCTTCGAGAAATGGGACATCGGCGAAACGTACAACGTTGGTCCGGGTTACGTGCACCACATGCACACGATGAACAACCATCGCGTTATCACGCTGCAACACAAGTGCATCGAGCCACTCGGTGAGTCCCGGTCCGATTACGACATCTTCCTCTCTGTCGCAGAAAAGCTCGGTCTTGGCGCCGTGTACTCGGAAGGCGGCAACTCGGAGCTGGACTGGTGCAAACGCGTCTACGACTCGTCCGACATGGCCAAGCAGATATCGTGGAAGAAATTCCTCAAGAAGGGCTACTACGTCGTGCCCGCGGACCCCGAGCCAGCACGTCCCGCTGTCGCAAACCGCTGGTACTACGAAGGCAGGAAGAAAGACACTCCCGAACCCTATCCCTTACCGTCGGACTACACGGGCAATTATCTCGAGGGTATGCAGACGCCTTCGGGCAAATTCGAATTTGTCGCCGAGACCCTCAAAAGCATTGACGATCCGGACCGACCACCGCTCAACAAGTACATGCCGACGTACGAGGACAAGGAGCGCAATCCTGAACTCGCCGAGTACCCTCTTAAACTGCAAACAGCACACACTCGTTACGCATTCCACGTCATGGGTGACAGTTCGGACAGCAGTATCGCCGACATCCGGGAGCACCGGGTGCTCAAGGACGGGCGTTACTACCTGGTCGCCAGGATGAGCCGAGAGGATGCCGAAAAGCGAGGGATCGAAGACGAAGACCTGGTACGACTGTGGAACGGTCGCGGCTCGGTGGTCTGCGCCGCCCAGGTCACGGAACGGCTGCGTCCGGGTATTGTCAGCGCCTATTCGGGGTCGGCCCAGTACCATCCGGTGGGCGAACCCGGCCGGTCCACCGATCTCGGTGGCTGCGTGAACATGCTGAACTCCAAGAAACCGATTACCAGTAAGGGCCATGGCATGAAGCCGAACTCAACGCTTATTCAGGTTGAAAAATGGACCGGCGTCGACACGTGGCAACCGGCGGAGGCAGTCTGATGGCGAAGAAATGGAATCTTCTCGTCGACGTTGCGCGCTGCGACAACTGCCGCCTGTGTTTCCTGGCGGTCAAGGACGAGTACGTTGGCAACGATTTCCCCGGCTATTCGGCTGCACAACCCGCGACAGGACACTGCTGGCTCGACATCCAGCGTAAGGAGCGAGGCACCTACCCGCTCGTTGAGGCGCGTTTCATGCCGGTAATGTGCAACCACTGCGATAACGCGCCCTGCATAGCAGCGGCGCACGATGGCGCCGTGGACAAACGCGCTGATGGCATCGTGATCATCGACCCCGAGAAGTCAAAGGGTCAGAAACAGATCGTGGATGCCTGCCCATATGGCGCGATCACCTGGAACGAAGAGCAGCAAATCCCGCAAGCGTGGACGTTCGACGCGCACCTGCTGGACGGCGGCTGGACCCGGACAAGGGCTGAGCAAGCCTGCCCAATGGGTGTATTCAAGACGTTACATGTCGACGATGGCGAGATGCAGCGCATCCAGGATGAAGAGGGACTGGAAGTCCTGGAGCCGGGGCTTGGCACCCTGCCACGCGTGTACTACAAGAACCTGCACCTGATAAACGATTGTTTCATAGGTGGTACGGTCGTCAGACATGTCGAGGGAATCGAGGAATGCGCGGCCGGCGTCGACGTCGTTCTCAGGAAAGATAACCGGGAGCTCGGGCGGACGACGACGGACACATTCGGAGAATTCAAGCTCGACAAGCTCAAACCGAATAGCGGCGGCTACGTTCTGGAAGTCACTGGCTCGTCCGAGCGGTTTTCGACGGAATTCGACCTCGGTAACGAGAGCCGCTACCTCGGTGTAATGACGCTCGCGGCACCATAAGGAGAAAGACGATGTGGATGGTCTGGCTGCTTTGGCTAACTGTTGTTGTTGGCGGAATCTTCATGGGCTCGGGCTACGCAATGGCCCTGCTCGACAGCGGCTTCGATCTGGTTCTCGCGCTCAATGCCATCGTTTATCTCGGCTGTTCCGCGTACGGCATGCCCAGACTCTACGCGCTGATCTTTAAGAGGAGCGCCTGACCATGCGGCCCGAGATCTGGGGAATCGACCTCGTGGACGTGTTCTTCCGTGGCACACACGCGCTTATGGCTGCCGCCTGGCTGCTGTTCGATTTTCTCGTCTACTGGTTGCACTTCGACGTCAAAAACCCGGAGATCCCACTCGAGCGAAGGCTCGAAAGGGCTCGCATCATGCACGGCATCGACCAGGTCGTGGGTGTGATTTTCCTGGTCATGCTGCCGAGTGGCATCATCCTCGCCTACGTCACTAATACTGCACTCTTTACGACGGAATGGCTGAACTGGAAGCATTTGCTGTTCGCCGTGATTATCATTGACGCCCTCTACCTGATCCCGATATCCGGCACTGCGCTGCGTAATCTCAACGCCATCCGGGATGGCGCCGGCAATGTCGACGAACTCAACCACCAGATTCGGCACAACATGAATCGTGCGATGCCCGCTGTGTTCCTGATCTGGGTCCTGGTCTTTGGCTTGAGCGTCCTGTCACTGCTCAACCTGAAGAACCCACAGGACCAGGAATACTTCTTCCGCCAGACCGCCGCCGAACAACAGTCAGTCCTGCAGGACTGACTACCCCCCGCGGTTCCGATCCCGCAGTCTGCGACGCGTATGTTTGTCCGGCCTGCCGGGCGTGGTCGCCATTTGCAGGCGGTCGCTGCGCAGGTCCGCCACGCGACTTTCGCGTGCAGCAATGCTGGCCTCGGATTCAACGTAACAGGCTTGCGCCTCGGGCGCCGGGCCGCGCCTGGCGGGAATACCCTCGATGGTCAGCTCGTAGGTCAGCTGGTTGCGTACCAGCCGAATCCGATCGCCGACCGTGACCTTCGTCGAGCCGCGAGCACGCTCTCCATTCAGGCGAACATGCCCGCCCTGGACAGCCGCGCTTGCGGCCGACCGCGTCTTGTAGAAACGTGTAAACCACAGCCACCTGTCGAGCCTCAGAGTGCGGTCAGCCACAATCGATCTCCGTTATCGTCCTGATATACTTTGCGGCCTTCAATCTTCAAGAGCAATCCCGTGCCTGCAAATTTTCTAGCCTCACTCGCCGCACAGACTGAAGCCCTGCACGATGAGGGCCTGTTCAAGAAAGAACGATTGATAGCCGGCCCGCAACAAGCCGCTATTCGCGTGCAATCAAACGGTGGCACCGCCGAAGTTCTGAACCTCTGCGCAAATAACTACCTTGGACTCGCGAACCACCCTGACGTCATCGCCGCCGCACACAAGGCGCTGGATGAGTACGGCTACGGGATGGCATCCGTGCGCTTTATCTGCGGCACGCAGACCATTCACAAAGCGCTTGAGGAACGTATTACCGCGTTTCTCGGCACCGAGGATACGATCCTGTACCCGTCCTGCTTTGACGCCAACGGCGGTCTCTTCGAAACACTGCTCGGCCCCGAAGATGCCGTCATCAGCGATGCCCTGAACCATGCCAGCATCATCGACGGCATCAGGCTGTGCAAGGCCAGCCGGTATCGGTATGCCAACAACGACATGACGGACCTGAGGGCGCAGCTCGAAGCCAGCAAGGAGGCCAATGTTCGCCTGATCGTGACCGACGGTGTGTTTTCGATGGATGGCACCATCGCCGATCTCAAGGGTATCTGCGACCTCGCTGACGAGTATGACGCCCTGGTCATGATCGATGATTGCCACTCAGCCGGTTTCATGGGCAAACACGGCAAAGGCACACATGAGTACCGTGACGTTATGGGGCGCATCGATATCATCACCGGGACGCTCGGCAAGGCGCTTGGTGGCGCGTCGGGCGGTTACACATCGGGCCGCAAGGAAATCGTGGGGTGGCTGCGCCAACGCTCGCGGCCCTACCTGTTTTCCAACTCCGTGGCGCCGATGATCGCGGCCTCCTCCATCGCTGTGCTCGATTTGCTCGAACGTGACAACTCACTGCAGCGGCAACTGCACGAAAACGCCTCCTATTTCCGCGAGAAAATGACTGAACGAGGTTTCGACCTGAAGCCCGGAGAGCACCCGATCATTCCCGTCATGCTGGGTGACGCAAAGCTCGCGACGACCATGGCCGACAAACTGCTTGAGCGCGGCATTTATGTCATCGGATTCTCGTTCCCGGTCGTTCCCAAAGGCCAGGCACGTATTCGCACGCAGATGTCAGCCGGCCTGACTCGCGAGCAACTGGACAAGGCGATCGACGCATTCACCGAGGTCGGCCGCGAACTTGGGGTCATCTCATGAAAGCACTCGTTAAGGCGAAAGCGGAACGCGGGATCTGGATGGAAGACATCGACACGCCGCATGTCGGTCACAACGACGTCCTGATCAAGGTTAACCGCACCGCGATATGCGGTACGGATATTCACATTTTCAAGTGGGACGACTGGGCGCAGGCAACGATTCCCGTACCCATGGCTGTGGGTCACGAGTTCAGCGGTCAGATCGTCGAGATGGGCGTCGAGGTAAAGGGCTTCGAGATCGGCGATCGCGTCTCCGCAGAAGGTCACATTACCTGCGGTTATTGCCGCAACTGCCGTGCCGGTCGACGCCACCTTTGCATGAACACAGTCGGCGTTGGCGTGAACCGCCCTGGCGCTTTTGCGGAGTACCTGTCGGTTCCCGCGTTCAACGCATTCAAGCTCCCGGACGCTATCACCGATGACATGGCGTCGATTCTCGACCCTCTCGGCAATGCCACCCATACAGCCTTGTCATTCGACCTCGTCGGCGAGGATGTCCTGATCACGGGTGCAGGACCCATCGGCATCATGGCCGTTGCCATTGCCCGCTACGCCGGCGCGCGGCATGTCGTGATCACCGACGTCAACGACTATCGCCTCGACCTCGCCCGCAAGATGGGCGCGACGCGGGCGATCAACGTGACGAGTTCGACGATCGACGACACGATGAAGGAACTCGGCATGGTCGAGGGATTCGACGTTGGCATGGAGATGTCAGGCAACCCACAGGCATTCCGCGACATGCTCCGCACCATGCATCACGGGGGCAAAGTCGCGATTCTCGGCATTCCGCCCGGCGATATGGCCATCGACTGGAATGACGTCATCTTCAAGGGCCTGATTCTGAAAGGCGTGTACGGTCGCGAAATGTTCGAGACCTGGTACAAAATGTCGAGCATGCTGCAAAGCGGCCTGGACATGGAACCGATTATCACGCACCACTTCGATATCGACGAATTCCAGCCTGCTTTCGAACTCATGGAGTCGGGGCAGTCGGGCAAGGTCATCCTGCACTGGAACTAGGTAATCCCGGTTCAGGTAAATCCCTGGATTGACAGCTTGCGGGACGACGCACAATTGCTTCTGCGAGAAAGGCAAATCCGGCGAAAGCCGGAGACGCTTTGAGGCGAAAGGTGGATACACCACCACAAAGGTCGGCAAAGAAACTTCCGACACGGCCAAGATAGAAAAGGACGTACGTGTTCCGACGGCTACTTTGTTCTATCAGGCAAAATAGCCTCAGGTCCTGTTTTTCTCTGTGCTCAGACTCCTAGGGCAACTGTCCGGTTAAGAAGAAGTACGCTATGAGTACTGTCAGAAGAACTACAGAAACCGGGATCTTGTGCGTGGAGAACATGACCCATATCCTTTTGCTTAGCCATCAACGATGTCGGCAGCCCGGCGGTCTTGGATCCTTCGTGGCGTTGCAAGAAAGCGTCGCGGAGGAGGCGAGGATCCGTGGCTTTGCGTCACTGGCTTTTGCCAGATTTGCCTTTTCGCAAGTCTATTATGCAACGCGTGGTTTGCGCGTCAATTCTGGATATCGCCTATTGCCAGCTCCTACTGCAGCTCGCAAAAACAGTGGGAATACACACCCTTGGGATCATTGAATCGCCTCACGCCGGCCAGCAACGCGTCCAGGCCATCCGCAAAAACCACTATAGCTGATGGTTCCGAGACGAAAGCCTCGGGGTCAAGTCCCGCAACCCTGACGATCGACAGGAAATCCAGAATCATCTGCTCGGTCGGTGTCAGTTTACGCTCGATCAACTTCTGGCCGTACTCCCCGTCGCTGAGGCCAGCCAACTCGGCCGCGGCCGCCACGGCGTCGTCAAACGTGCCAAGCTGGTCCACCAGCCCGTTCTCAAACGCGTCGTTGCCCGTCCAAACCTGGCCTTGAGCAATGGAGTCAACGTAGTCCTTTTCGAGTTCCCGATGCTCCGCCACGCCGGATATGAAATCCTCGTAACCGTCCTCGATGATCATCTGGAATACCTGTTTCGTGTGCTCCCCCATCTCGCGGTCGCCACGCAGTTCACCCGACCACGGCGTCGTCCCTACTCCGTCTGTTGCGACACCCACTGCTTCGAGCGTGCGTTGAAACGTCGGGACCATGCCAAAGATCCCGATCGAGCCGGTCACCGTTGCCGGACTGGCGATAACCCGATCGGCGACAACCGAGATCCAGTAGCCTCCTGATGCGGCAACACTGTCCATCGACGCTACCACCGGTTTACCTGCTTCCTGCAGCGCCTCGATCTCCTGGGCGATGACCTCGGATGCGAATACGCTGCCGCCGGGGCTGTCGACCCGTAACACCACCGCTTTGACAGACTCATCGGTCAATGCGCGCCTCAGCAAGGCGGCTGTCGACTCTCCACCAATCGTTCCTGGCGGCTGCGAGCCATCGAGAATATCGCCGGCAGCGACTATGACCGCGACGTTCTCGGACTCGACACGATCGCCGCCAAGCAGGCGCATTTGTCCGAGGTAGTCGGTCATATGGACAGCCGAGTACATGGAGTCATCGTCTTTATCGACGCCAACGTATCCCTGCAAGACCTCGCGCAGTTCCGCGCGACCCAGCAGCTCGTCCACGAGCCCACGATCCAGCGCTGCCTGCGAGATGTCGCCGTTCGCGCTTGCAACGTGCTCGACCAGGTTCTGCGAGTAGTCATCTATTGCGCCCGCTGCAAGGCCGCGTGCCGCGACGACGTCTTCCTGGTACATCGTCCAGAACTGCTCGAGCAAGCGGCTGCGTGATTCACGATCTTCGGGGGACATATCCATACGGGTGTATGGCTCGACGAAGGACTTGTGCGTGCCGACCTTGAACACGTTCCAATCGATGCGCAGCAGGTCAATCGCATCCTTGAAGTAGTTTCGGTAGCTGCCGTAGCCCTGCAGGTACACGAGACCCTCCGGGTGCATGTAGATTTCATCGGCATGAGCGGCCAGGTAATAACCTTGTTGCGAGTAGAAATCACCGCTTGCAACGATGCGCTTGCCGGACTCCTGGAAGCTCTTCATGGCAGCCGCAACGCGTTGCAGTTTGCTCAACCCGGCACCACCCATTGCCGACAGCTCGAGGTGGACAATTTCAACCCGGTCGTCGTCACGCGCGTGTTCGAGGGCGTCAACAACATCTGACACCAGCGTCTGCGGCGGCGCATCGCCGACCAGTTCCGCGACGGCCCGATCGTAAGGATCACCCGCAACCTGTTCTACAAGCGCGCCTACTGGCTGCAAGAAAAGTGCTGCTCTTTGGGGCATGAGCTGTGGCGCCTCGCCCGACAGCGCACCGAAGAACACCAGGAACACGAGCAGAAGCAGCAACAGGTGCAGGACCTTGCGCAGACCATCCATGCCTCGCCAGATTGCGCCAAGAAACCGTACGAAAGCGTTGCTACCACTCATATGCCTGACCTTTATCTCGTCTTGTCATCGTAACTGATCCGATATATTTTGCCCGCCAGATCATCGCTGACCAGCATCGACCCATCATCTTTCACAATCAGGTCGACTGGCCGGCCCGAGACCGATTGACCCTGCAACCAGCCAAAGGCAAAGGGTTCGTAGGACACCGCCCGGTTGCCTTCGAGGCGAACCATCGTCACGCGATAACCAATCTTTTCAGAACGATTCCATGATCCGTGTTCCGCAATGAAGACCTGGTTCTGATACTCGGCCGGAAACATATCGCCTGTATAAAACTTCACGCCCAGGGGAGCGACATGCGGACCAAGTTGTTGCACCGGCGGCGTATAGTTTTCGCACTCCCGGCCTTTGCCATACTTGGGATCGAGAATGTCGCCACCATGGCAATACGGGTAACCAAAATGCAGTCCGGCGCGCGGCGCATGATTCAGTTCACATGGCGGCAGGTCATCGCCCAACATGTCCCGGCCATTGTCCGTGAACCACAGTTCGTTAGTCGTCGGGTGCCAGGTGAAGCCCACGGAATTGCGGATGCCGGACGCAAACGTCTCACGCTCGGAGCCATCCGCATTCATACGAATTATCTGTGCATAGCCGAATTCGTCACACACGTTGCACGGCGCACCGATACTGATATACAGCTTGTTATCGGGCCCGAAGCCAATATATCGCCAACCATGGTGCCGATCCGACGGCAGGTCAATATCCAGGAGCTCGCCTTCCGGAGCAGCGTCGAGATTATCCTCGATATCCGCGTAGCGATAAACGCGGTCGATCTCTGCGACATACAGATCGCCATCGTGAAACGCGATGCCGTTCGGCGTACTCATCCCGCTTAGCAGCTTAACGGTCCGCGTCGACCCATCCGCATTCTCTACCACCGCGTAGACGTCCCTGCCCTTGCGGTTCGATACAAACAGAGTGCCCTTGTCTCCGAGCGCGAGCGAACGCGCTTTCGGCACGTCAGCGTACTCCTCGATCGCGAACCCGGGCGGCAGCTGGACATCGTCAATCGACGCAAGGGCGATTGACGGCAGCACTGCGAAAAGAAGAACCGACTTGCGAATCACGCTACACCTCCTCTGCTTAGTCACCGGACAGGAACAGCAACGACATTTCCGGCAGGAAGGTTATAAGAATAACCGACAGCATGAGAATTATCAGGAACGGGAAGGTCGCTGAATAGACATGCATAATCGGCTTGTTGAAGCGGTAGCTTGCAATAAAGAGGTTCAGACCGACCGGTGGAGTCAGGTAGCCGAGCTGCATGGCCGCCAGGAACACGATCCCGAGGTGCACCTCGTTTACACCGAAGCCAGCTGCAATCGGCAGGATCAGTGGCACGACGAGCACGATGGCCGAGAAAATATCGAGGATTGCGCCAAGCACCAGCAGGAACAGGAGCAACAGGACAAGGAACGACGTCGGGCTGCTGACAAGCTCTGCAACGAATGCGAGCAGTTTCTGCGGAACCTCAGCATCGATCATGTAGTAGGTCGATGCCAGTGATACGCCCAGGATCATCAGGATGCCGCCGACAAGTACCATCGACTCACGCACGATGCGCGGCAACTCACGGAATGGAATCTCGCGGTTAATCAACACTTCCGCAATGAACACATACAGGGCCGTGATCGCGGCGGCCTCTGAAACCGCAAAGAACCCTGAGTAGATACCGCCCAGCACGACGATCGGCAGCGGCAATTCCCAGACGGCATCCCGCAAAGCGGAGCCGACCTCGCGCAGCGAGAACGAACTCAGCGGCTTGCGATTGTCGCGATTGACCCAGATGCTGTAGCCACCCAGCATGACCAGCATCGCCAGGCCCGGCAGGATGCCCGCGCGGAACAGGTCGTCAATGCTGACCTCGGCAACCACGCCATACAAGATGAGCGGTAATGAAGGCGCGAACAACAGCCCCAGGCTGCCCGATGACGTCACGAGGCCCAGGTTAAAACGGTCGCCGTATCCGTCTTGCTTGAGCGCCGGGTACAGGATTGCGCCGAGCGCGATGATCGTCACGCCGGATGCACCGGTGAACGCCGTGAAGAACGCACAAGCCGCCAGGCACACCAGCGCAAGACCACCCGGCATCCAACCGAACATGGCACTCGTCAGGCGCACGAGGCGCCCCGGCGCTTTACTCTCGCTCAGCAGGTAGCCTGCGAACGTGAATAACGGGATTGCTGTGAGTATCGGCATTTGCGAAATGCTGAGCAATTCCAGCGCAATCGTCATCAATTCCGTGTCGTTGCTCTGGAAGCCCACCATGGCACTGGTTGCGATGATCGTGAACAGCGGCGCGCCAAACACCGCGAGCACGATAAGCAACAGGCTGACGATGATCACGACGCCGGTTCCTTCTCACCCGGACCGAAGATACCGACCAGCAAGCGCACTACGCGCACGAGAAACTGGTAGCTGATCAGCACGAACGCGAGCGGGACTATGACGTGCATAAGCCACAACGGCACATCCGAGAGGATCGTGTCGCCCCAGCTCATTTCTTCACGGATCAGGCGCCAAGCCTGCCAGCCAATCACAGCACAAACAGCGGCGGCAAAAAGGTCAACAACGACCTTGCTCCAGGCAACCACCGGCCCGGTGAGGATGTGCGAAATCAGGTCGATACGGATGTGCTTGTTGTCGCGACACGCTGCGATCGAGCCGACCATTGCCAGCCACAGGACGATGATCTTTACGATTTCATCAGCCCACGACAGGCTGAATGCACCGTCCAGCAGTTGCCGGTTGATGATCTGGAACACGGAGATGCCGATCATCGCCCCAAGCAGAAGGACCAAGGCCGTGTTCTCGGCCAGTCTCCCGAAGCGTTCCAGCTTTTCGAGAAATTTTCTCAATGCTCGTTACGGTACTCGTCGACATACCGGAGCATCTCGTCGAACAACTCCTTATCAAGGTGCCCCTGGTTGGCCAGGTCCGCATTCAGCGTCATCAGCGCAGCGCGGACCTTTTCGTACTCCTCGGTCGTCACCGGAACGACCTCGATTCCTGTATTGAGCAGAGCGTCGCGAGCGCCGCGATTGTCAACCAGATTTGCTTTATCGAAGTTCGCATAGGTTCTTGTCATGACTTCGCGGACGATGGCCTGGTCCGCATCAGAAAGCTTGCCAAATGCGCGCCTGTCCACGGCCATGAAGCCGAGCGTGTACACAAGCGGCAACTCGGTGATGTACTTGACCTTCGTATGCCATTGCAGAACGAGCGCCCCGATTGGCGACATAGCGACGATGTCGATCAGGCCGGTTTGTAGCCCCGTCAGCACATCGGTCAACGGCAGGGTCACCGGGGACAGGGACAATGCCTCCATCGCACGGCGACTGATTTCATCGCCCTCGGGAATCCAGACTTTCTTGCCTTTCAGGTCGTCAAGCGAGTCTATCGGCGTATTCGACATGAGAACCGCAAATCCTCCTGCTGCGAAACCGAAATTCACAAAGCCGGCCTTTTCGAGGCCGGCGCTCAACTTCGAATCAAGATGGCTACGAGCAAACGCAGCCTCCTCCTCGGAGTCGAACATCATCGGCAGACCATAGAGATTCAGGTTCGGGTACTGACTTGACAGCGCGGTTGGCGTGAATGCCCCGCCCTGCAATGAGCCGATACGAATTCGGCTCAGCACTTTCTGGTCGTTGCCCATAACGCCGCCGCCGTAGTACTTGATCTGCACGCGGCCCTCGGTACGCTCCTTAATCTCCTTGGCACTCGCACGCATGTCCTTCATCCACTGCGAGCCTTCGGGCGTGACGGTGGCAATCTTCAGCGTCGCCGCCTGCAATGGCAGGCTAAACGCCAGTACGAGGATTGTCAGAAACAGTTTTTTCATCATCGTCTCAATTAGAAATATTCATCGGCTTCGGCCAGTAGCGCCGCCGCTTGATCCTTGGCAAGTACGTTGCCCAGTATGAAGCCATCGTGGTGTGGATCGGCCTCCATCACTTCATTGAGCAGCCGATCATGCAACTCGCGCTCGTACAGCAACTTCGCGTACCCGCGTGCGTACTCTACTTTTGCACTCAGGTCGTGCCCGTCGGTCTCCGCAATCGCTCTTTCGAAGTACACACGGGCCCGTTCCGGCTCACCCCCCAGGGCCGGCGGCCGCAGGGTCAGCAATATTCCCATATACGTGTAGACCGCGACGTTAACTTCGTCACGACTTATGTCGAGGTAATGATTGAAGAGCGCCTCGATCTGCGGCAATTCCGCCAGCGAATTCCAGTCGGAACTATGGGCGCGCAGATAGGCAAGTGATGCGAATCCATAGGTGTACAGGAACTCGGCCTTCTTCGGGCCAATGCCGTCAAGCGTGGCGACAAACTCATCGTAATTATTGTCAGGCCAGGTGCAGGCAGGCGTATAGGTCTCACACATCGCCCGTAGCGCATAGTCTCGCGCCCTGGTAGTCAGGCGCGATGCGCGTGCTTCGTCGTCTGCAAAGACAGCGCCGTAAGATGCGTACAGTGTTGCGCCGGACGACAGCATATCGGGGTCGTCCGGGTTATCACGCAACATGCTGTCGATCATGACCATAAAGGTCGGGAGCGCGGCCTTGGCCGTTTCCGGATCGTCCTGGTTGAGGATGGACTCGGACAGATTGTCCGCAAAGCCACTCGTCGCCGAAGAAATCAGTGACGCGCAACCACTCAGGGAAATGGCAGCCACGCCGATGAGCAGTGCATTCTTCATAAGTCCACGGACCTCGCTAAAAGCAATTGGTTCAGCTTATTCAGCTGGCCCGCATTATATCGGAAAGCACCCCGGCGACTGGCGCGCCGAGGTGATGAATTCCTGATGAAATCTAGATCTTTTCCTTGATACGTGCTGCCTTACCCGTACGACCGCGCAGGTAGTACAGTTTGGCACGTCGCACGTCACCGCGGCGCTTGACCTTGACCGAATCAACGACCGGGCTGTAGGTCTGGAATACTCGCTCAACGCCCTCGCCGTGCGAGATCTTGCGAACGGTAAATGACGAGTTGAGGCCACGATTACGCTTGGCGATTACCACACCTTCAAACGCCTGTAGACGTTCGCGCGTGCCTTCCTTGACCTTTACTTGCACGATGACGGTGTCACCAGGAGCGAACGGCGGTACTTCCTTTTCCATCTGCTCTTGTTCAATCGCTTCGATAATTTTGCTCATTGTCTCTGCTCTTTCAAAAATTCATCGAGCAACGTTTGCTGCTCGTCACTCAATCCAAGTTTCTCAACCAGGTCCGGACGCCGCAAAAAAGTGCGACCCAGGGCCTCCTTCATTCTCCACCGCGCAATCTCTGCGTGGTCGCCGGACAACAATACGTCCGGCACTTTGCGGCCTTCGACTTCTTCGGGCCGCGTGTAGTGCGGATGGTCCAGCAAGCCCTCCATAAAGGAGTCCTGCGTTGCCGACTCATCGTCACCCAGCACGCCGGGCAACAATCGCACCACTGCGTCGATCACTGCCATCGCGGCAACCTCACCGCCTGAAAGCACGAAATCGCCAAGCGACAATTCTTCGTCGACCTGCGACTCAATGAACCGCTCGTCGATGCCTTCATAGCGACCCGCCAGCAGAATCAGCCCCGACATACCGGCAAATCGCTTTGCCGTCGCCTGGTCGAACACCCTGCCTTGAGGCGACAGGTACACAACCGGGCTGCCCTCGGGCGACCTCCGTCTTGCGGCCTCTACCGCCCCGGCCAGTGGCTCATACTTCATCACCATGCCGGGACCGCCGCCGTACGGTCGGTCATCCACCGTGCGGTGCACATCGCTCGTGTGGTCGCGCGGATTTTCGATATCCAGCGTGACCAGTTCCCGGCGCTGTGCGCGTCCCACGACGCCATATTCGGCGATCGTCGCTACCATTTCCGGAAACAGGCTGATGACATCAAAATGCATCGCGTCAGTCCCACTCCCAGTCGACCCTGATCTCCCGTTTGGCGAGATCAACACCGAGTACCACTTTGTCCAGAACGAACGGAATCAGTCGTTCCGTTTCGCCCTTAACCACCATCACATCGTTTGCACCGGTTTCGAGCAGGTGACTCACCTTGCCGAGTTCGGTGCCATCCCGGTGTACGACGCTGAGACCTTCGAGGTCAGACCAGTAGTACTGGTCGTCACCGGTTTCGGGCAGTTCGTCCCGCGGAATCCCGATATCGGTCCCCACGAGTCCGGCTGCCTGGTCTCGATCATCGTATCCATCGATACGCACGATGACGGTCTTGCCGTGTCGCTGACCTTCAGCGACCGTCGCCTCCTGCCATCCGTCTTGCGAAGACAGCAACCAGCGATCGTAATTCAGTACCGCTTCACGCGGTTCGGTGTACGAATACACCTTCACCCAACCCCGTACCCCAAACAGACCCGAGATGCGGCCCAGGATGACGGGTTGAGTCGTAACGCCCAATCAGTTGGCCGCGGCTGCCTTAGCGTGCTTCTTCAGGAGTGAGGCAACGCGATCAGACGGCTGTGCGCCCTGGCCAATCCAGTAATCCACGCGCTCGAGGTCAATCCGGAGATTTTCCTCATGCTCCTGCCCTACCGGGTTGAAGAAGCCAACGCGCTCGATATACCGGCCGTCCCGACGATTACGCGAGTCGGTGACCACCAGGTGATAGAAAGGACGCTTTTTCGCGCCAGCGCGCGAAAGTCGAATACTAACCATTACATTTCCGTATTAAATTCAAAGGAAGGCAGACATGCCTTGACTCGGGCTGGCCCGAGTAGACGGCGCATTGTACGGGTTTTGGGCCAAATGTGAAGCGTTTTGGCAGCGAAAATACCCAATTAATTCAGTAACTTGTCGACAGGCCGTCGATTCCTTACCGAGAGTGGCCCGAAACTGCGTCGATTTGTGGCGAAAATCGCCGAAATCAGCGAAATCCGGGCGGCATCCCACCCGGAGGCATGCCACCACCCGGCATGCCACGCAGCATCTTCTTCATGCCGCCTTTCGACATCTTCTTCATCATTTTTTCCATCTGCAGATGCTGCTTCAGGAGGCGGTTGACGTCCTGGATCTGTTGCCCCGCCCCGGCCGCGATACGCTTCTTGCGGGACCCGTTGATCACTTTCGGGAAACGACGTTCGCCGGGCGTCATGGAGTTGATAATCGCAATCTGCCGTTTGATCTTGAGTTCGTTCGTGCTGTCCTGCAATGCCGCCGGATTGACGTTCCCCGGCAGCGGTAGCTTCTCGAGCATGGAGGCGAGACCCCCCATATTCATCATTTGTTCGAGCTGGTCCCTGAGATCCGAAAGATCGAATCCCTTTCCCTTCTTGAGCTTCCTGGCGAGTTTCTCGGTCTTGTCCTTGCTGACCTTCTGCTCGATATCCTCGACCAGGGAGAGCACATCGCCCATGCCGAGAATCCGCGACGCCATGCGGTCCGGGTGAAATGCCTCCAGTGCATCCGTCTTTTCACCAACGCCCATGAAGCGGATTGGCTTGCCTGTGACCTCGCGCACCGATAACGCAACGCCACCCTTTGCGTCACCATCGGCTTTGGTCAGAACGATGCCGGTCAGCGGCAGACTTCGATCGAAAGCCGTCGCGGCGTTCACCGCATCCTGACCCGCCATACTGTCGACAACGAAAAGTGTTTCGTGAGGCGCGGCCTTTGTGTGCACCGCCTGCACTTCGCTCATCATGTCCGCATCAATGTGCAAGCGACCCGCGGTATCGACGATCAATACATCGACATGTGAGCGGCGCGCTTCGTCGAGGGCACGATCGACTATCTTTACGGGTTTCTCTTTATTCGAGCTCTCGCAATGCAGTGCACCGACTTCGCCCGCCAATGTTTGTAGCTGCAGTATGGCCGCAGGCCGATGCACGTCGACACTGACCAGCATGACTTTCTTCTTGTCATGCTCGATCAGTCTTTTCGCGAGCTTGGCCGCCGTCGTCGTCTTGCCCGCACCCTGCAGGCCGGCCAGCATGATGACGACGGGAGGCTGCGCTTTCAGGTCCAGCGGTACCGAATCGCTGCCGAGGATCTGCACAAGCTCGGCATGGATGATCTTCACGAACGCCTGGCCAGGCGTAAGGCTCTTGCCAACTTCCTCGCCGAGCGCTCGCTCCTTGACGCGCTCGATGAACGTCTTCACGACCGGCAACGCAACATCGGCCTCGAGCAGAGCCAGGCGAACCTGGCGCAGTGTGTCCTTGACGTTGGCTTCGGTGAGCCGGCCTTTGCCGGTAAGTTGTCGGGCGGCGTCGGAAAGACGCCCGGTCAGGTTTTCAAACATGCGGGGGAGTTTAAACTGTCAGGACGGTTCCTGCCGAGAGCATTCGGATATTTTTGTCGGGCGCGGCCTTCACAACCTGGCCGTAGATGCGCTTCTCTTCGCCCGGCTTCATTCCCGTGAGCCATATTTCAGGCTCGTGACGCAGTCGTTGGAGATCGTCCGTCAGCGTTTTAGGCGTGTAGTGCCCCGACTCAACAGCGAGGTCCGACATCTCGTCGGGAAAGGAGACTTCGATGACCAGCACTCGCAGGTCTTCGCAGGCGTTCAGGACCGGCCATAACGTCTCGTTGGTTTTGGTGTCGCCACTCACAGCGAAGACGCCGCCGGAATTTTGGACGGTGAATCCCAGCGACGGTACGGAATGCATGACGTCCACGGCGTAGAAATCCCGATGACCGATCGAGATCGTGTCGCCCGGGCTGCATACGCGATAGCGAAGCATCGGGTTTTCCGCAGTCGGTAATCTCGAAAAATCAGGCCAGATCACACCATTGAACAGGTGATCCTGGACTGCCCGCAAGGTCTCTTCACGGGCATAGACGGTGAGCGGCGTTTCGAAGTTCTCGTCAAAAACCCTGTCCGCCAGCATCGGCAGGCCGGCGATGTGATCGAGGTGCGCATGGGTCAGGAAGACGTGTCGAATCGAATCTATATCCTCCAGCGCCAGATCACCGACACCAGTACCGGCATCGATCAGCACGTCGCTGTCGACGAGTAATGCGGTTGTCCGTGCGCCAGCACCGATTCCGCCACTACATCCTAGAACACGAATTCGCATTAGGGCCTGTTAACACTAATTGGATTATCACTGCCGGCGGTCATTTTTTTGGCCAGCAAGGCAGAAGGCGCGCCGCGTAGCAGGCTACTCAAGTGACTGATAACGCCGCTGGCCGAAAAAATGGCCCCGGCCCTTCGGGTTGTGGCTAAAAAAGCGCCACTCGGCGTTGCTCGTCGCTTATTTGGAATAACCAAATCGCACTCCTCGCGCCTTGATTGGCGCTTTTTTAGCCACAACAGTGACAATCCAATTAGTGTTAACAGGCCCTAGGAGGGTTCTCTTAATCTGGTGCTTGTGGGATGATTAAAAGCTAGGTTATTGCCTGCCGGGTTTCTGTGTCTCAAATCACAATTCTAATGCTGTACCTGATGGCAGCTGCGGCTTTCACTGCGAGTCGCCTGCCGCGGTTCAGTACCCGGTCACAGCCGCTGTTCGTTGTCGGTACGATCGCCACCGCGACCGGCATCGTCATTCACGGCGAGGCATTATTCACACTGATTTTTCTTGCCGACGGCTTCGATCTGACCATTGGCAATGTGATCTCGATGATCGGTTTCGAGCTCGCGATCATCAGCCTGATTGCGTCGCTGGAACCCGCGTTGCGCGGCATCAGCGGCGGGCTCGTACTTCTCGCATCGCTGACCGTCCTGCTGATGGGCCCGTCCGGCGAAGCGCTCTCGGGCGCAGGCCTGGCGTGGCAGGTTCGCGCGCACATATTGGTGGCCATGTTGTCGTACGGACTCCTTTCCGTAGGGACCATCGTCGCACTGTACGCGCTGGTGCAGGAACGCCGCCTGCATGCGGCCAAGCTGTCGCCGGTCAACCAGCTATTTGCACCACTCGAGACGACCGAAAAACTGCTGTTCGGTGTCGCCGCCGCGGGTTTCGCGGGCCTGACGCTCGCCATCGTCTCCGGCCTGTCTTTTGTGGAAGATCTCGTCGAGCAGCATCTCGCACACAAGTTCGGATTGTCGCTACTTGCGTGGGCGGTGTTTGGCATCCTGCTGGCCGGTCGCTTCTTCAAGGGCTGGCGTGGCAAGCGTGCTGTGCGCCTGTACCTTGGCGGCTTTGCTGTGTTGTGCCTCGCCTACTTCGGCAGTCGACTGATTCTGGAAGAGGTTTTCAACCGGAGTTGGAGTTGAGATTGCATTCTGCGTCCTTGACAGCCTGACACCGTGCTGTTGAACTGACCGCGTTCTCACAACCGGAGGTGCCCTTCCTTGGGCGATGACGTTCCTTTAGCAGGTTTCACCGGTCTGCTTCTGCTGTTACTACTGCTTTCCGCCTTTTTCTCTGGTTCGGAAACAGCGCTCATGAGCCTTAACCGCTACCAGTTGCGGCACAAAGCTCGTGAAGGCCACCGGGGCGCACGCCTCGCTGAACATCTTCTCAAGCGTCCCGATCGACTGATCGGACTGATTCTGCTGGGCAACAATCTCGTCAATTTTTCCACGGCCTCACTGGTAGCAGTGTTCGCGTTCAAGATCGGCGGCGAGCCCGCAGCGGCGCTGGGCGCCGTGCTACTAACCCTGGTCGTGCTCGTGTTTGCGGAAACAGCGCCGAAGACGCTGGCCGCATTGCACCCGGAACGCGTGGCATTTCCCGCGGCGCTGATTTACTACCCCTTACTCAAGATTACCTATCCGCTCGTATGGCTCACCAACCTGTGTGCCAATGCAGTGCTGTTTCTGTTTGGTGTGCGCTCCAGTCATAACGAGCTACAGGCACTCACGCGAGAAGAATTGCGTACCGTCGTACACGAAGCAGGATCGCGCATCTCCGTCAGGTACCGCACCATGTTACTGAGCATTCTCGACCTGGAGAAAGTCACTGTCGATGACGTGATGGTGCCGCACAACGAGATCATCGGGATCGATCTTGATGACGACGACGATGAGATCGAGAGAATAGTCTCGAACAGCCAGCACACGCGCCTGCCCGTCTATCGCGACAGCATCGACCAGGTCGTGGGCATCCTGCACTTGCGCAGGCTGGCAAACCTCGCGAAGAAAGAGCTAACGAAGAACACGCTGCAACGACTTCTTACTGAACCGTATTTCGTGCCCGAAAGAACTCCGCTGAGCATGCAACTCGTGCAGTTTCAAAGGCGCAAGGAACGCATCGCCCTGGTCGTCGACGAGTACGGCGATATTCAGGGAATCGTTACGCTTGAGGACATCCTTGAGGAAATTGTCGGTGAATTCACCACCGACCCGGCAGACGATATTGACGACGTTGTGTCCGAGGGGTCGGACGCGTTTATCGTGGATGCGACCGCAAATATTCGTGAACTGAACCGGTCACAGGACTGGGATCTGCCGACCGACGGCCCCAAGACACTGAACGGCCTGATCGTGGAACTCCTGGAGACGATTCCGGCACCCGGAACCTGTCTCAAGGTCAACGGATACCCGATCGAAATAGTGGAGACAGACGACAATCGGGTGCGCACCGTGCGCGTTGGCCAGCGCGAAGTCAACGCTGTCGAAGAATAAGCTACCAGGCCGCATCCAGCGCGTCGCTCAATCGCCGCACGCCTACAACCTCGATTCCTTTTGGCGCCCGCTTTGGCACGTTACCGACCGGCACGATTGCCTTGGTAAATCCCTGCTTTGCGGCGGCAACGATTCGCTCCCCGCCAAACCGAACGGGACGAATTTCTCCAGCCAGCCCGATCTCGCCAAAGCACACCAGCCGCTCCGGCGCTGCCCGGTCCCGAAAGCTCGAGACGATGGCCAACAGAGTCGGCAGGTCGACGGCCGTCTCCCCAATGCGTAAGCCGCCAACCACGTTGACGAATACATCCTCGTCGCTGACGGCGAGGCTGCCGTGTCTTTGCAGCACAGCCAGCAGCAGCGCCAGTCGATTCTGGTCGACCCCTTGAGCGAGTCGTTTCGGGTAGTTACTACTGCCATCCGCGACCAGGGCCTGGATCTCTACGAGCAAGGGGCGACTGCCTTCCCAGGCGACCGACACAACGCTGCCAGGCTCGTCCACCGACTCGCGCGAAAGAAATATCGCCGAAGGATTGCTGACTTCGCGGAAGCCCGTTTCAGTCATCGCAAACACGCCCATCTCCCCGCTCGCGCCAAAACGGTTCTTCACCGAACGAATCATCGTGTAGCGACTGGTTGGATCGCTTTCGAAATACAGGACAGTGTCCACCATGTGCTCGACGACACGCGGGCCTGCGATCGCTCCTTCTTTGGTCACGTGGCCAATGATGAATACCGACACTTCGTTCTGCTTGGCAAACTGTACAATGCGTCCGACCCCTTCCCTGAGCTGGGCAACCGACCCGGGCGCCGACGGCAGGTTCTCGCAAGTCATCGTTTGAATCGAATCGATCACAAGTACTTTTGCCTTGCAGCCTCGTGCCTGCTCCAGGACGTTCTCAAGCGACGTATCGGCGAGCAGGTTCATCGCCGCCGCGTCCAGCCCCAACCGGAGAGAACGTTGCCCGATCTGTCGCAGCGATTCCTCACCCGTTGCATAGCAGAGCGGCAGCTCCTGCGTCAGGCTGGCCGATACCTGCTGCAACAAGGTGGATTTGCCCACGCCGGGATCGCCGCCCAGCAAGACGACCGCACCCGGCACCAGGCCACCGCCCAACACGCGATCGAACTCGCCGAATCCGGTGTCGTGCCTGGCCTCCACGTCGTCGGGCAATGCCTGCAATGTGGTTGCCGAGGGACCTGAACCGGCAGGTACCCTGGGTGCGCTGAACGTGGTTTCGACCAGGGTGTTCCAGGACGAGCAATCCGGGCACTGGCCCGCCCATTTGACACTGTGAGCGCCACATTCCGTGCATACGTAGGCAGTCTTTGCCTTGGCCATAGGCTATAAGTCTTTGTTTTAACGGGTTTTTGTAACTGATGACACCGATTTGAAGCGACCGCATCGCAGATTATTGTTAAATTCGCCCAACTCGATGAAAGCTAATGATAGCACCGGCTCACGCCGCGGGTATTACATAAAAAATGCCAACCCTATCTCATTACGGGACTGCACAATTCCCTATAATTTTGCCCTTAAAACAGGGACCTGACCGACTTTGAAGACGGTAGATAAGCAAAAACGAAACCGCATTATTGCACTCAGCTTTGTCAGTGTGCTGCTTCTGCTCATGTATGGACCGCTGGCACAGTGGTTCGTCGCGGCCGATCGTGTGTTATTTGACCAGCTCGCAGGTGGACGCCCCGCCCACGCCCTGAGTAACGCTTACATCGTCAGCATCGAACCGCAACGGGCCTCGGCAGATGAGATCCTGGCCGATTACGGTCGGGTCATTGAAAAACTGCAAAGCAGCAACGCGAAGCGGATTATCCTGAGCAACCCGCCCGAGATTACCGCTGCGGCAGAATTGCCCACCTGGTCCGCCCTGCTCGCATCCGGCATCCCTGTCTTTGTCCCCGAGCGCCACCGCTTTGCAGACATTACTGGCAAGAGTGGCGTCGTACAGTTCGCCGCTGACAGTGACGGCGTCCTGCGGCGTTCAAATCTATGGCACCTCACCGGTGGCCTGATGTCACCGTCGCTGCCGCTGGCAATTGCCTTCGAGGATACGGCCACGGCCGCCTCCCCCCGCATGTCCGGATCCGACGACGCCGTGTATTTTTCCAGCTACGCAGAAATTCCGCGCATCGAAGTTGACGACCTCGTCACTATCTCCGACCCGGAACTCCTGAATGGCGCAACGGTGTTCGTGGACGCCGAACCTGCCATTGTGGGATCCGTTGAGGTGCTGCCATCCGGCCAGTTCGTCACGAGCTCCGAAATTACGGCGGCCCTGCTGGCTGACATCGAGAACAACCGGATGATTATCGCGCCGTCCTGGGTGCGCGCAATGGAGCTCCTGTTGCCTGCGCTCCTGGCTATCGTGGCGATTCTGTTCATGCCGGACCGAAACCGCAAGGAGATCATCGTTCTGACAGTTTTCGGTGTGTTCACCCTGATCCTGTTCCAGTCGTTGCTACTCGTCGGCCTGCATGTGCGCATCGACCTTGGTCGTCCAATACTCATGTTCATTGGCGTCGGGTTGCTCAGCATCTACCTGATCGGCGATGTGAAAAAAGCGTCTGTCGACGCGTTCAAGAAAGGCGCAGACTTCCTTGCCGCCGGCCGACTGGAGCCTGCGTTCGCGGAGTTCCGCCGCTGTAACCCGTCCGAAACGGTTGCCGCGGTCATGTACAAACTCTCGCTGGCGTTTGAACAGCAGGCAAAACCTGAACGCGCCGAAGCAGTTCTCGACTGGATGAAGAGGACGCACAGCTCGACCAGCAGCAAGGACGATACGCTGGCGGCGAGGAAACTCAGCGGTGCACCGCAACGGCTCGGTCGTTACGTCATCGAGCGCCGGATTGGTCGCGGCGCAATGGGTGCGGTGTATCTTGCCAAGGATCCTCGCATCAATCGCGCGGTGGCCGTGAAGGCCATCCCCATTGAAAAGGAATTCGAGGACGAGGAACTCAAGGAGGCCCGCCTGCGCTTCTACCGTGAAGCCGAATCGGCCGGTCGCCTGACGCATCCTAATATCATCACGGTCTTCGACGCCGGTGAGGACAAGGGACTGGCATACATTGCCATGGAATACGTGCCCGGAATCCCGCTCAGGAATTACACGGACCCCAAGAAATTGCTCGCCCCCAAACGCGCGCTTGAGCTCGCGGCCGCGACGGCAGAGGCCCTTGATTACGCACACAATCAGGGCGTCATTCACCGCGATATCAAGCCGGCCAACCTGCTCTACAACCCGAAAGAAGGATCGCTCAAGATCAGCGATTTCGGTGTGGCCCGGATGACAGACAACAACCGTACCAAGACCGGCATCGTACTCGGTACACCAATGTACATGTCGCCCGAACAGCTTGGCGCAGAAAACCTCACGGGCCTATCGGACTTGTTCTCGCTTGGTGTTACCCTGTACGAGCTTTTGGTGGGTGAGGTACCGTTCAGAGCATCGAACATCGCTGTATTGATGACAAAAATCACAACCGAGGACCCGGCGCCGGTCTCCTCACGTCGCGCGGGAATTCCGCCCAGCGTCGACGCGATTCTGGCGAAGGCCCTGGCGAAACGCCCCAACGATCGCTTTTCCTGCGGGGCTGAAATGGCCATTGCATTGCGGAATTGCGCCAGAGTTTCATAAGTAACAAAGAGCGATAGAACCCTGACCATGAGCTTGCGCGGAAAAATAGACTATGCCGAACTGACCGATACGGGACGCGTCCGCGAACACAATGAGGACGCGATCGGCTCCAATCCGGATCTTGGCCTCATGGTCCTGGCCGACGGCATGGGCGGCTACAACGCGGGCGAAGTAGCCAGCGGGATCGCCGTGCAGATCGTCACCGAACTGGCCAGCGAGGGCGCGGCGCGCGAAGAATTGAACGACATCGACCCGCACAGCGGCCTGATGCGCCAGTCGATTATCCTGCGCGATGCGGTCTACCGAGCCAACAAGATTATCTTCCAGACGGCGCAGAGCCAGACGCATTGCGAAGGCATGGGCACCACGATCGTCGCCTGCATATTTTACGACGACAAGGTATCGATCGCCCACGTCGGGGATTCCCGCGCATACCGGCTGCGCGGTGGCGCGCTCGAGCAGATCACGCTGGACCACTCACTGCTCCAGGAACTAGTCGACCGGGGTTTTTACTCCGAGGAAGAAGCCCAGCGATCAACCAACCGTAATTACGTCACTCGCGCGCTTGGCGTCGAACCGACCGTAGAGGTCGAAGTTCGGGAGTACGAGGTATTGCCCGATGATGTCTATCTGCTGTGCTCAGACGGCCTGCCGGACATGGTCGAAGATGACGATATTCACTTAACTATCAGTACTTTTAATGCTAGTCTTGACGTGGTTGGTCAACAACTTATTGACTTGGCCAACGACCACGGCGGACGCGACAACGTGTCAGTAATGCTTGCTCAGGTTAAGGAAGCCTTCCCGGCAAAAAGGGGCCTGATCGCGAAGATTGCTGGCTTGTTCCGTTCGTAAGGATGCATTGGTCTAAGAGCGAGAAAACATGGCACGTTTAATTCTGAGCCTGGATAACCAGGTCCTGGCTGAATACAACATGACCAAAGAGCGGTATACCATTGGTCGCCTGCCTGACAATGATGTACGCATCGATAACCCGGCGGTTAGTGGTCATCACTCGCTTATCATCAACATCCTCAATGACTCCTTCCTCGAGGACCTGAACAGCACCAATGGCACCTACGTCAATGGCAAGCTGATCAAGAAGCACGCACTGCAGCATGGCGACGTTATTACGATTGGCCATCACCAGTTGCGTTTCTCGGACCAGCAGGCTCCCGAGACCGAGCAGGACGAATTCGAAAAAACCATGGTCATTCCGACCGGCCAGCAGAATGCCGACCAGCTGGCGGAGGCCGAGCGCCTGGCGGACAGGGCCGTTGCCGCTGCTTCCGTCGAGGACGACCATGCGTCAGACGTAGCGGACGCTGTGAAACTGGATCCCGAAGAGGCCGCAGCGCTCGAAGACGATTCCCCCCCGTCAGTCGCCGCCGAAGAGAAAGTCGAACCGGTTTCCCATTCGTCGACTATGACCGGCATCGATCCTGCTCAGGCACCCAATGCGTTGCCACTTGCCAAGCTGCAGGTGTTGAGCGGCGCATTCGCGGGGCGCGAGTTGGAGTTGACCAAAGCGCTAACCACGCTGGGTCGCCCGGGTGTCCAGGTTGCGGCGATTACGCGCCGGGCCGAGGGTTATTACATCGTGCACGTCGAGTCGGGCAAGGAAGGTGACTTCCCGCTCGTCAACGGTCAGCCGATCGGGGCCCAGGCCCGCAAGCTCACCGACAACGATGTCGTGCAGCTGGCCGGCGTAAAGATGGGGTTCTTCGCAGCCTAGGCCACGACTTCGCTGTCTTCGCGGTTCATGACCCCGCACACCAGTTCGTAAGGAATGGCGTTCGCCCATGGGGCGACCTCCTCTACTGGCAAGCCATCACCCCATAGTGTCGCGATATCGCCGATCCTGTCGTCCGGTTTCTCGCCGAGGTCTACGGCAATCAGGTCCATTGAGACATTGCCTATGACGGGAACCTTGCGGCCGTTGATCAGGACCGGTGTCCCGCTACGGAAATGCCGCGAGTAGCCATCACCGTAGCCCGCCGAGATTATGCCGATGGTGGTATCGTCGTCGCTGAGATACGCCCCCTGGTAGCCAACACGACTACCGGCTCTCAGCGGCTTGATGGAGACCAGGCGCGCCTCGAACTGCATCACGGGCTTCAGGCCGAGGTCCACACCCGCCTTGTCACCAAAGGGTGACACGCCGAATAAGGCGATACCGGGACGAACCCAGTTTTCCCCGCTGAACTCGAATTCCGACTTCGCATGCACGACTGTCGACCAGCCCAGCGTCCCCGGTGTATTGCCAATACTGACGTCGCCATCAAAACCGCTGGCGATAGGCCGGAATTTCTCCAACTGCGCGTGGGTAGTCGCGCCGCCTACTTCATCGGCGCTCGCCAGGTGTGTCATGAGACGTATGTCCGAGACGCCGGCGGAGCGTCGCAGGCGGGCGAGTACGTCCTCCGCATCGGTGGGATCAAAACCCAGGCGATTCATGCCCGTGTCGATCTTGCACCATACGTCGACCTTGCCGCCGATAGAGTGATCCAGGAGATCGAGCTGCATCGGGTTGTGTACGACCGGCTCGAATTCATACTCCATTGCCGCCGCCAGCTCGATCGTATTCATCACGCCGGCCAGCAGGACAATCTTGCCGGTTATGCCGTTGTTGCGAAGCTCGAGAGCCTCCGGGACACGCGCGACGGCAAAGGCATCGACATGAGACAGGTGCTGCGCGACATGAACCATGCCGTGGCCGTAGGCATTCGCCTTGATAACGGCCATGACCTTGCAGCCTGGAGCAGCTTTACGAATAACCCCGAGATTGTGTTCCAGCGCGCCGAGCCTGATAAGCGCTCGTGCCCCAAAGCTCACTGATAGCCCTCATCCGGGTAGTCGCTGTAGGTATCCGGTACCCAGTTCTCGAACTTGGTGTAGCGCCCCACGAAGGTGAGCGGGAAATCGCCGATCGGACCATTACGCTGTTTGGCGATCGTAATGTCCGCGATACCCTTGCGTGGCGTGTCCTGGTTATAGACTTCTTCGCGATAAATAAAGACGATGAGGTCGGCGTCCTGCTCGATGGCACCGGACTCACGCAGGTCGGACATGACCGGCCGCTTGTCGGTTCGTTGCTCAACGCTTCGATTGAGCTGCGACAAAGCAATTACGGGCACGTCAAGTTCCTTCGCAAGCGCCTTGAGACCCCGAGAAATTTCGGAGATCTCCGTTGCACGATTTTCCTTCGTCCCTTCAATCTGCATGAGCTGCAGGTAATCAACCACGATCAGGTCCAGGCCGTGCTCACGTTGCAGGCGTCGCGAACGGGCGCGAATCTCTGTCGGTGACAATCCCGGCGTATCGTCGATATAAATCGGCGCCTCCGACATAAGCTGCACAGCCGTGTTGATGCGTGACCAGTCTTCGTCGGGGAAGTTACCCGTCCGCAGGTGTGTCTGGTCGACCCGACCCAATGACGAGATCATGCGAAACGCCAATTGCTGCGAAGGCATTTCCATGGAGAAGATTGCCGTGCCCTTCTGCGCGCCGATCGCCGCGTTCTCGGCGATGTTGATTGCCAGTGTCGTCTTACCCATGGATGGGCGACCTGCAACGATGACGAGATCACCACCTTGCAGCCCCGCCGTCAGCTTGTCGAATTCGTTATAGCCGGTCGAAATGCCCGTGATGCTGCCATCTGATTGATGCAGTTCATCGATTCGATCTACGGCAGCCGGCAAAATATCCTTGAGTGCCTTGAACCCCTTGCGCCCACGACTACCCTTCTCGGCGATCTCGAACACCATACGTTCAGCATCATCGAGAACCTGCGAGGCGGAACGCCCGTCGGATGCAAAGGCGCTGCCGGTAATCTCGTTGCCGGCGTTGATGAGCGAGCGCAACATTGAACGCTCCCGCAAAATCTTCGCATAGGCGCGCGCATTGGCAGCGCCGGCCGTTTCATTAGCCAGCATCGCGAGGTACTCAAGGCCACCTGCCTGATCGAGCTCCCCCCGATTGTCGAGGTGTTCGGATACAGTGACCACGTCGCACGGACTGCCATCTTCAATCAGATTGGCAATCGATTTGAATATAAGGCGGTGATCTTTGCGGTAGAAATCGTCGGCCGACACGACGTCGGCGACCTTGTCCCAGGCCTGCGCATTGAGCATCAGGCCACCGATAAGGGCCTGTTCGGCTTCTATGGAGTTAGGCGGCACCTTGAGGCGCTGCTCGGCACCCCCGTCTGCATAGCCATCGTCCAAAGCTCGGACCATCTATCGGATTCCCCTGCCAGAATTCATTCCTGGCTAAAAGGTAACACAGCCGACGGAGAACCGTCGGCTGCAATTCTTACTGCTCTTCGCCCACGACCTTTAGCAGCACTTCGGCATTGACGTCCGAGTGCAGATGTACGCCGATCGTGTACTCGCCAACCTCCTGAACAGGACCGTCCGGCATGCGAATCTCGGAGCGCTCAACTTCAACCTGAACGGCTGCGAGAGCCTCGACGAGATCGATTGGACCAACCGACCCAAACAGCTTGCCTTCGGCGCCGGCATTGGCGTGAATTACGACCTCCAGATCCTTGAACGCCTTGGCACGTTCCTGCGCCTTGGTCAGCTCTTCGGCTGCGGTCTTCTCGAGCTCCGCACGGCGAGCTTCGATCGCCTTCATGTTCTCCGGAGTCGCGAGAGCTGCCTTGCCCTGCGGCAATAGGTAGTTGCGACCATAACCGGGTTTTACTTTGACGAGGTCGCCAATGCCACCCAGGTTTTCAACGCTTTCCAATAAAATAACGTTCATTTGTCTAGACCTTCGTTCTTTACCAAGCGACGCCGGATTCCAAACCAGGCGTCCAAAAATCCTGTGACGGCTACTGCTATCACCACGTATACCGGCACGGACAACAACAAGACGTAGAGCAACACCACAATCCATCCCGGAGAGTGTCCCTCAAGATGCAGCCAATGTGCCACGGCGAACCCCTGTAGCAGGAACGCCGCAAATACCACTACTCCGACCTGGTACAAAATCTCGGACCCGGTCAGGTACGCCACTATCATTACCAAAACCAACAGTGTCGCAATAACCTGGCCGAAGTTAACATCCCGAAACCGGGAAAACTTCGGCCTTTCACCGGGAAGCTGGTTATACAACCCACCACCCAGCAAGAATTCCATCACTGCCGCAAACCAAAACGCGACCACAAACCAGGACGTCATCGTACGCGCGACCGTGGCGCGAAATTCGCCAGCCTCATCGCCTTGCGCAGGGAATGGCGAAGCAACTCCCCTTTCCTGATAGAAGCGCTCAACCGCCTCGATCATCGGCTCCCAGTAAGCCGCCGAATCTCCGATTGCCCACTCGAAAACGAACAACGCCATCACCGCTACAATCACTGACAGCTGCAGCGTCAGCTGCGCGGACCTCGTGAACTGCCACAAGGTCACCAGCAGCAACACCGGCAGCCAGCCGGTGGCGAGCAAAATTGCCACGCTCGCCACATCGCTGCCCAGTACCGCAGCGAACAAGATCAGCGCTCCGCTTGCCAGCAAGGCAAGCAAAACTGCGCTTCTAACGCCTGTTGCTATCGCGAGCAAAGCCAGAATCATGCCGCTGACAATCTGCAGCAGCGGTACCAGCGTCGTTGCGCCCAGCGCCAGTACAGAGTTCTGCGGCTTGGCTACCAGCCAGACAGCCAGTTTACGCCAGAAGCTCCATTGCTCTGACTTAGTGTCGATCGGTATACGGCAACAACGCCAGGTAGCGAGCGCGCTTCACAGCCGCTGCTAGTTGGCGCTGGTAGTGAGACTTCGTGCCCGTGATGCGGCTGGGTACGATCTTGCCTGTCTCGGTAACGTAAGCCTTGAGCAGGTTGAGATCCTTGTAATCGATCTCCTTGATGCCCTCAGCGGTAAAACGGCAATATTTACGCCTGCGTGAATAACGACTCATGATTTATCTCCTCAGGCGCTCTTTACTTCGGCTT
>Ga0224508_10000775_pt1 | contig 29954 bp, 31 predicted proteins | sample SF_Jan12_sed_USG_4_FD_170157 | JGI IMG/M metagenome (GOLD analysis project Ga0224508, IMG submission 170157) | Sediment microbial communities from San Francisco Bay, California, United States - SF_Jan12_sed_USGS_21 | ecosystem: Environmental > Aquatic > Marine > Sediment | place: USA...
GCAAATTCGCGGTTGTAGTATTGATCGTTTTGTTGAACAAATTCGCCAATGGAACTGCCCAGTGATTTAGGTTCCGCTACGATTCCAGATTCATGCATTAGTCACCTCCACTCTTGATACCGTGCAAAAGAGTCGTCTTGTTCACAACACCAACGTCTTTACCATCGTCTTGAATGACAACGGGTTGATCGGTAGTCGTCGATATATCAATTAAGCCACTCAGATCCGTGTCATGCGATACACGAGGTGATTTAGTAAGATCATCACCATGTGACGGCTGATACTCGTCAATTTTAGTCATAATGGTATGCGCGAAAATCAATTTCAGAGTTGAGATTCCTTCAACAAAATCCCGCACATAATCATCGATCGGGTTAGTCACGATTTCTTCCGGCGTGCCGATTTGCACAATAACGCCGTCCTTCATAATCGCTATGCGACTGCCAATGCGTATGGCCTCATCCAAATCATGAGTAATAAATACGGTTGTTTTTTCCAGGTCCGCCGATAGCGCCATAAACTGTTCCTGCAACTGCCGGCGAATGAGTGGATCGAGGGCTGAAAACGGCTCATCCATCAACAACACTTCCGGATCGGACGCCAATGCACGGGCAAGCCCCACCCGTTGTTGCATACCTCCGGATAACTCGCTCGGAAACCGGTCTTCATAGCCGTCGAGATTCACCAGACTGAGGCATTTTTGTGAAACCTCCCAGCGTTTTGCTTTGGGTTCGCCACGCACTTGCAGCGGGAAAGCAACGTTGTCACGCACCGTTCGGTGTGGAAACAGGGCCATGTGTTGAAATACCATACCGATGTGCACAGCCCGCATTTCGCGTAACTCATTTTCGTTTAAGCTGACAACATCGCGCCCAAGTACGCTGATACTTCCGGCGGTCGGTTCAATCAAACGGTTTAGATGGCGCACCATGGTGGACTTGCCAGAACCGGATAACCCCATGACACAAAAAATCTCACCGCGTTTCACCGTAAAAGAACATTCAGCAATACCGACGACACAACTGAATTTCTGCAGCACTTCCGGTTTGGTCAATCCCTCGTTCTTGACCGCCGCCATGGCTTCCTGACTACGATTACCGAAGATTTTCCAGACATCTTCTAGGATGATTACGTCTTCATTCACAACGCCGCCCTCGCAACTATTATTATTTCATGTAGGAATAAAACACGAATGGCGCTGATGTCAGCGCCATTCGGTTTCATTTAATTTTTAAAACGGGTTCAACGCTGGATTGGTCACTTCAACCAGTTCTCAACGGTGGAAGCGTTATCAGCAACCCACTTTTTGGCATATTCCTCTGGGTCCTGCTTTTCTACGACCAATGCGTAAGTCATCGCCGATACGATGTCAGTATCCAGTTTTACTTTGGACAACAACGATGCCGCCTCTGGGTAGGAGGACTCCAGTGCACTTGCGAAGTGAATGTGGAGATAAGCCAGATCCCAAGCAACAGGCGCAGAGGATTTTTCCAACCAATCCGGGTCGTCGGTGGGTTGAATGACGTTCCATTTGGCCGCATCGTACGCCGGTTCCTTTAAAATGACCAACTCATGCAATGCAAACACGTGATGTGGTGTGTAGCAAAAGAACACGATTGGTTTTTTCTGCGTAACGGCATTGTCCACCTCAGCCAGTGCCAAGGTTTCATCCATTTCTTTTAAATCCATGGTTACATCATAGCCATAGCTCTTGGCACGAATCTTTTCGACGTTGGTCGATGCCCAACCGGATGCACCAATCCAGATCTCACCCTTGCCATTGCCATCGGTATCAAACAGCGCGGCCATGTCAGGATCGGTTAAATCGGATAACTTTGAAATGCCGTATTCGTCAGCCGTATGTTTGGTAACACACATACCCTGAAAAGCCGACACACCATTCGGATTCATGGCCACGCTGGCTTTTTCTTTGACGTATTTATCGTGCAAATTACTTTGGTTCGGCAACCACACTTCCGGGTGTACTTGCATACTGCCACCATCCATGGCTTCGAATACTACAGGGTTAGTGCCGTTTTGCAGTTCGACTTCAAGACCAAAATTATCTTCAAGGACAACCTTCAATACATTCGCTGTAACATTAACCGACGGCCAATTAGGGACACCAATAACGATATCCGCGGCTTGTGCTGTGCCAGCGACAGTCATCGCGACCGCGATGCCTGCGTTTACAAAATTCCGGGGGAGATTCATATTTCTATATCCTCAATAGTTTTAATTGTTTAAAGAGCGGCAAGTTTCGCATAGCCCCGATGCCGTTCGCAAATACGGTTTTGATCCAAATCTTCTATGGAACTGGGGCCAAACCATGGTATTCGTGGCTAATTTGCTGTAAGAGTCAACCCCACCACTACTGGAGGTAAACCATGCGATCACTTGATCTTACGTCTATCGCACTATTGGTCGGTCTGGCTGGCACTGTCGGCGCAGCCGAACCCATGCGCCAATCTGAATTTCAGGAGTTAATTCTGGGAAATACCATGATCGGCGAATGGGCAGGACAACCCTACAAACAGTTTTTTAATGCAGACCAGACGACAATATACCAGGAAGAGAACCACCCACCGACCAACGGTACCTGGCGTATCAACGAGCAGGGGCAATACTGCTCGGTGTGGCCACCCAACCCGCAGGAAGCATGTTACAACGTCACGCGCGAAGGCGACAATATGTTATGGGAGAGCGAGGATAATGTATATCCGGCGACGGTCGTCGACGGTAATCAGATGTAACTCTACAACACAAACCTTGGTCGACCTAATTCGCACCCATATTCACAAGAGTCACGCGCCGGTTTAACGCACGACCTTCATCGCTCTCGTTACTGGCGATTGGCTTTGTTTCACCAAAACCATTGACCTGCAAGCGGTTTGATTGAATTCCATATTGCTCACTTAAAGCGCGCATCACGGTAGTAGCGCGACGATAAGATAAGTCAACATTGTAATCGCTCTTGCCAACTTCATCGGTGTGCCCTTCTATCACCATGTGATGACCTGATAACTCAGTCGATTTGAGTGCATGCGCAATTTCCAAGACCTGCACATGGCCTTGTGCCTCGATTTGATCAGAATCAAATTCAAAATTGACCGTCAAATCGACCCTGGCATGTTCACCAACCGCTAACGCTTGCGTGATGACCGCTGCTTCGGTCACTTCTGGGCGTGCCGCAGCCACTTGCTGCCCATGAGGACAAACTTTCGCCCCCTCCCACACCATCACAGACAAATCAGCATCACCAAAATCATTACCAATACGACTGGAGCCGGTAAAAATTGTGCCCGCCAGGTTTGCATTTCTAAAATCATTGCTGGTTAAACGCGCACGGATAAAACAGGCGTATTGTAAATTAGCGCGGGAAAATTCCGCCCCTTGAAATCGTGAATCAGTAAAATTCACGCGCAAAAGATTTGCATTGGAAAAATCATCGCCTTGAATTGAGACGTTTACGAAAATAGCGTCACGTAAATCGGCGTTGTCGAAATCAACTCCCTGCAAGACGGCGTTAGTAAAATCTGCGCCTCTGAGGTCGGAGCCGCTGAAATCCACACCATTCAATCGCGTGCCGACAAAGCTGCGCCTTCTCAGGTCGGCATCGCTAAAATCGTCGCCATTAAACACCTGGCCTGCCATTGATCCCGATTGCGTTGAAGAATCACCGGTTTTGCCGGTATTGATTGCCACGCCCGGCAGTTTTACCCCTTCGGGCGAATCTTCGATAACACCGCCACTGATAGACACACCGCTTTCATCGACTTTGACAGCTTCGCCGACATTAACTTCGGCCGCATAACTGATTTGGGTATACAACAATACACCCACGACCAGAAACAACTTTCTACCTATTGTCATAACATGTGGCCCCCGCCGAATGTATAAAGAGAGTGAATAAACCCGGCAATATAGCGAATTTGAAATTAACCACGCCTGAATCAGTCACGGCTCTACAGCGCAACATACCCTATTGACCGGAACAATCGTGTAAACATTGCGGTTAGCGCACAAAGAATATATCAACCATAATGCTGACGCCACACCCGTTCAACTGCAGGCCGCGCTTTCACGGTGTCACACAGGATTTTCACTGACGGGCAACGCGCAAACAACGCATCCACGTCAGGGTGCCAATACGCCAACATGGTTAAATAAATATCCAAAATCGAGTCGGTGTCGCCCAATAAATACAGTCCTGAGCCAATTTCCTGCTCCAGCATGTCGAAATATTTGTCAAAATCGCGCAAGGCCGCGGCTTTAACGCCTTCTACCCCATTTTCATTCGTTGTGTAACGCTCAGAATAGTAATAACGTAAGTCGGTCTCGTACAAATTAACCGCCGCGAAAAACATCCAGCGATAAACCTGCGCGCGGGCGGGGTCGTTAACAGGAGGAATCAAATTCGCTTGTGGAAATGCATCCGCAATATGCAGCATCATGGCCGCGGACTCCGTCATGACGGAATTATCCGGTAATATCAAGGCAGGGACTTGTCCGCGCGGGTTCAATGCCAGAAACTCCGGCGACCGGTGCGCACCTGACCCTGTATCGGTTACGATAACCTCATAATCCGCACCCGCCTCTTCCAACGCGGCTTGCGGCGCCAACGCGCCGGTTTCTTTCGACCAGTAAAGTTTATACATCGTTAAATTCTCATCTGTGCTGAAACAAATATTCTGACACTATAATCTGGACTTATCGGTTTACCCAATTTAGTCACAGTGATACTAAAGCTTTTACAAACTACCGTAGACGGATTTTACGCCACCTTACCTCGTCGAGCAGCACGTGCGGACGCCCTGCGCGAATGCAAGATCATTGGTCATCGTGGACAACACGACGGTAATCGCAGCATAAAAGAGAATACGCTGGCGGCGTTTCGAGCCTGTCTTGATGCCGATGTTTGGGGTGTCGAAATGGATATTCAATGGACGCGGGACGGCGAGCCCGTCATCCTGCATGATGAACATGGCTTACGGGTATTCAATGATGTGTCTATTCGACCAAGCGAAATGAGCTTTGCCGACCTGAGTAAAAAATGCCCGGATATTCCATCGCTTGAACAGGTGATTGACGTATTAGGTGGCAGGATACACTTGATGCTGGAACTTAAACCACATGGTTTCAAAGCCGAACATATTAGGCGACTCACAACGCTACTCCAGCCATTGGAACCTCGCCGGGATTACCATTTACTGAGCATATACCCGGAAATTTTCGATCATGTCGGTACGATAACACCGCAATGTTTTTTACCCGTCGCCCAAACCAACACGACAAGATTATTCAAGACTGTTTTAGATAAAGACTTTGGCGGACTGACTGGACACTATTTATTACTCAACCGCTCTATGCGCACCCAACTCGCACAACGCAAAATGAAATGGGGCACGGGTTTCGTGCGCTCCACTAATGTCATGCATCGCGAAGCCAGCCTGGGCACGAACTGGGTATTTACCAATTGCGCCGTTACATTACAAACACGAGTTAACGATACATGGAATCGTCGGTAATAAACCATAAGCCCAAAATCGTGGTTATCGGGGCGGAAGTGGGTGGTCTGTTTGCGGCCAAGTCGTTCGCACGTCGATACAGAGACAACAATTGTGGCACCCGACTCATTACAGGTTCTGAACACGCGGATTGAAACAATTCATAGCGTCTGCTGAAATCATATCGAAACGATTCGCTCGTAGTATGCGCATCCGGTTGTTGTGACCGATATATAAATCACGGTTATTAGAGTTACACGAACATATTCAAAGGAGATTTTTTATGTTGAAAGATACGAGGAACGAACCGGTTTCCACCGCCAGCCAAAAGGCGCTGGATTATTACGAAACGGCTCTGGCCCAGTTTCAAACCTATGTCGGCGATCCAGTGGAGACCATTGAACAGGGTTTACAAGAAGACCCGGATTTTGTTTTGGGACATGTGTTTCGGGCAACCATGTTAATGATGACCACCGAGCGGCAGTACATACCCGAGATCAAAAAAAGCGTTGCTGCGGCGCGGGCGTTGTCCACGAAAGCGAATGACCGCGAACGTGCATTAACCCATGCCTGTCAACAATGGCTTGACGGCGACTGGTGTAGCGCCAGCGTGACCTGGGACAAGGTATTAGCGGACTATCCGCGCGATGCTCTGGCCTTGCAGGCCGGACACTTGACGGATTTCTTGATCGGCGATGCGGTCAATCTGCGTGACCGTGTTACGCGTATTTTACCGCATTGGGATGAATCCACACCGGGTTATTCCTACGCGCTGGGCATGCCGGCGTTTGGTTTGGAAGAATGCTAATGACTACGCGAAAGCGGAAGAAACTGGCCGCCGCGCCCTGGAAATCGAAGCAAAAGATGGCTGGGCCGTGCATGCCGTTGTGCACGTCATGGAAATGCAAACCCGTTATGACGAAGGTATTGAATTTTTAACCTCGCGGGAAAATAATTGGGCGCCCGACAATGGTTTTGCGTTTCATAACTGGTGGCATTTAGCACTCTATCATCTCGAATGTTGTGAACATGAACGAGCGTTGGAGCTGTATGACACGCGGGTCAATCCAGAAGCGACCGGTATGTCCATGCAAATTTTGGACGCCTCGGCCTTGTTGTGGCGTATTCAACTGCGCGATATCGATACCGGTGACCGTTGGGCACAGCTCGCGGACGAATGGGTCAAGAAAGCACCGGACGAAAACGGCTATTATGCTTTTAAAGATGTGCATGCCCTGATGGCATTGTTGTATGCCGGCCGGCAACAGGATGCACAGCGGTTGCAAAACGATATGGAGCAGACCGCTCAGAGCGACGCTGGTATTAACGGCATGATGAGCCGCGAAGTGGGTGTTCCCGTAGCCCGTGCATTCACCGCGTTTACGCAAGGTCAGTATCGCGATACCGTGGATGAGTTAATGCGTGTTCGCACCAGCGCCAACCGTTTTGGTGGCAGCCATGCGCAACGCGACATGTTGAGTCAAACTTTAATCGAAGCGGCTGTCCGTTCCGGTCAACATGATCTGGCTCGAAAACTGATCAATGAACGGCTGGCCTGGAAACCCCACAGCCCACTCGCCTGGAATTTTAAGGCAAAGGCGAACCGCGCCGCCGACGATATCGCCGGTGCGAAATTTGCCCAAGGCGAGGTGGATAAGCTGTTGTGCAAGCACAAGTACAAAGCCGCGTGATTAATTTTTATGCAGTAGTGAAATGCGGCGGGTGAAATCGCCCGCCGCATTAATCGCCTTTTTGGTCTTCACGTAAATCCGCTTCGCGACCAACTTGCCCTTGCGCAGGCAAGGGGTCGCTCCTACACTACCTAGCTTCTTGCTATACAACCCCAGCCATTCTGAGCGCCAGCAAAGAATCCAGAACCACAAATATTTAGTCAACCCTTCCTATCGAGATTAACGTTATAACAATTCACGAGCAAGCTCGCTCCTACATTGTCTCGTTTGTTCTAACAATTCACAACGCTTATAACTTATTTCTTGCATCGACAATATTGCAATTTTAAAGTAGCCTTTGATTTTGACAACAAAAACGAATCATTCATGACAACTCATCGCATCGGGTTTATCGGCGGCGGCAATATGGCGCGCAGCTTGATTGGTGGCCTGCTCGGCGCCGGTTATGACGCCGGTCAGATTGCCGTATCCGAACCCGACTCCCAACGTCGCGAGGCGTTGATAAATGCATTTGCCATAGAGTCATTTTCCGACAATCAGCCTGTTGCCGAAAAAGCCGATGTGCTGGTGCTGGCGGTAAAACCTCAGGTAATGGAAAAAGCTTTAGGCTCGATTCAAAACATTATTGCCGAACGAAAACCATTGTTGATATCCATAGCTGCAGGTGTCCGCTCGGATAGCATTGAACAATGGTCCGAACCCGGCATCCCAATCGTACGCGTTATGCCGAATACACCAGCGCTGGTCGCATCCGGTGCTTCCGGCTTGTTTGCTAATGCATCCGTAAGCGACGAACAGCGTAATATCGCGGAATCGATTATGCGTGCTGTCGGTGTTACCGTGTGGTTGAAAGATGAGGCACAACTGGATACTGTTACCGCGGTTTCCGGCAGTGGCCCGGCGTATTTCTTTTATCTCATGGAAGCGATTCAACAAACGGCCATAGAAAACGGTTTGGATGAAAAAACAGCGAACCTGTTAACGGTAGAAACCGCCCTCGGCGCGGCAAAACTCGCCTTGGAAAGTAACGAATCACCGGCTGAGTTGCGGCGAGCGGTGACATCACCCGGTGGCACGACCCAGGCGGCGCTTGAGGTGATGGAAAGTGAATCCATGCAAAACACTATCAATAAAGCAGTCAACGCAGCGGAACAACGCTCACGGGAACTGGCCGACGACCTGGTAGAAAATAATAAATAGGGAAGGAGTAATCTAATGGGTGGTGGTTATCTGTTAAACGCGGTTGTATTTCTGGTTGATCTTGTTTTTACCTTATTTATGATCGCGGTTTTGCTGCGTTTTTTGTTTCAGCTATTTCGCGCGGATTTTTTCAACCCGATCGCGCAGGCTCTAGTCAAGATCACCAACCCGGTATTGAAACCCCTGCGCAAAGTCATTCCCGGTTTGTTTGGCATTGATTTGTCGGCCATTGTCTTGTTAGTCGTCATCGCAATCGTAAAAACTTTTGTCGTTACTTTGATTAGTGGTATCACGCCAAAAATAAGCGGCGTACTCGTATTAGCACTTGCTGAGTGCATTCACCTGACACTTAATGTTTTTATTTTTGCAATTATAATTCGCGCCGTGGTGAGTTGGATTAACCCACACGCGCATCATCCAGGTATATCTTTGTTGAATACCATCACCGATCCCATTATTCGTCCGGTGCGGCGATTTATTCCTGCGATGGGCAGTATCGATTTCTCACCGTTTTTTGTCATTATTATTTTGATATTGTTGTCAATGCTGGTGTATCAACCGATACATGATATAGGTCGAACATTACTGCGTTAATTTTAATTTGTAATTTTCTCAAGACAGAATTCGCAAACAAGCCTGCCCCTGCGAGAAGTGGTACAGGGATGTACCGTTAACGGAGCTAGGGAAAGGCAGGGGTTCGTTCCTACAGCAAATGTTCGATTTCTAATAGGTATATGTTCTACCTCATTTAGAAGTTAACTTAAAAAACATTACGAGGACTGGACGATCTTCTCAGCGACTTTATTATGCATCAGATAAAGCACCAGAATAATTGATGGAATACCCAGGGCGGACGCATAGACAAAGAACGCGGGATAACCAAAACCATCGACGACAAATCCCGTAAATCCACCAAGAAACTTTGCCGGCAATAACATTAAGGAACTAAACAGAGCATATTGAGTGGCCGTATAGGCTTTGTTGGTCAGACCCGATAAAAATGCGATAAATGCCGATCCCGCCATGCCGCCACTCAGATTGTCAGCGCTGATCACCAGGATCAGATAACTAATCCTGGCTTCCTGGGTCGCAAACCACGCGAAGATGAGATTCGTACCGGCCACCAGTAACGCGCAAATCAATAACATGCGCATCAAACCAAGACGGGCAACCAATACACCACCTACCAAAGCGCCCATCATGGTGATTATAAGTCCAAATACCTTAGTGACGCTGGCAATATCCGATTTGCTGAAACCCATGTCGATATAAAACGGATTAGCCATAACTCCGAGTGTAATATCGCTTAATCTAAATACACCGATAAACAAAAGAATCGCGATAGCGAGCGCGCCATTGCGAGAAAAGAATTCCGTGAACGGGCAAACCACGGCACCGATAAACCAGGCAACAAGATTACGCAAACCGGGAGATAAATGTTGCGAACGCGCGATGAATTCAACCACGCGTTTTTCCTGGCGCCCTGTTTCCTTGATCGTCTGCCGATCCGGTTCCGGTATCAAAGTTGTTGTGACAACGCCGAGTACCATGCATACCGCCATGGTTAAGTAAGCGGTATGCCACGAATAAAATTCCGCCATGTACAAGGCGCCCGCCCCCGCGACGATCATTCCCAGGCGATAGCCGATTTGATAAGTCGCCGCCATTGCCGCCTGCCAATCCACCGGCGCCGCTTCGATACGCCACGCGTCAATACTGATGTCCTGGGTCGCGGACGAAAACGCTACCAATAACGCGGACAACACCAACAAACGGAGCTGCACGGACGGGTCGGCCTGCGCCATCAGCAGCAATCCAGTGATGACACCGATTTGCGCAAACAACATCCAGCTGCGGCGATGCCCCAGAATATCCGTTAACAGCGGCAATTTCAGTCTATCGACCAACGGCGCCCAGACAAATTTGAATCCATAAAACAAAGTGACCCAGGATACGAGGCCGATCGTGCTGCGTTCGATACCGGCTTCACGCAGCCAAGCCGATAATGTGCCAAAGACCAGGAATAAAGGCAGACCGGCTGAAAACCCGAGAAACAACATGGCAATGACCGGTGGTCGCATATACAACAACCATGCATCACGCCAGGATTGCGTCTGGACGTCAGATGTCATGGTCGTAGTCGATAGTCAACGGCGCATGATCGGAAAAGCGCTCGTCCTTATAGATACTCACCGCGTGAGCCGTTTGCGCGATTTTTGGCGTGGCGACTTGCAAGTCCAAACGCCAACCGACATTTTTCGCCCAGGACTGGCCGCGGTTCGACCACCAGGTATATTGTTCTTCACGATCATCAACAGTGCGAAAAACATCTCTGTAGCCTGCATCATCGTACAACCAATCAAGCCATGCGCGTTCTTCGGGCAGGAAACCTGAATTCTTTCGATTAGAGCGCCAGTTTTTAAGATCAATATTTTTGTGCGCGATATTCCAGTCACCACAAAAAATATACTCGCGTCGTTTTCTTCTGCAACTTTTAAAGAAATCTTTCAACCGCTCAAGATAAGCAAGTTTAATATCCAGGCGCTCCTGACTGCTGGTGCCGGACGGAATATAAACCGAGATGACACTAAGCTTGCCAAAGTCAGCCTGGATGTATCGCCCCTCGGAATCGAAATCCGTCCAACCGATACCTTCGGTAACTTTGTTCGGTTCATGTGGCGTATAAATCCCCACACCGCTGTAGCCTTTTTTCTCGGCGGTGTGCAGATACCTGAAATAGCCTTTCGGACTAAATATCTCATCGCTAAGCTGGTCTTCCTGGGCCTTAAGCTCCTGCAAACATATGACATCCGCTTTTTGTTTTGGCAGCCAGTCGTAAAACCCTTTGCGTGAGGCGGAGCGGATGCCATTCAAATTAGCCGTTATAATACGCACGAATCAGTTAACCCTTGATGAACAGCGCCCTAGTGTACTCGACATTCCGGCGATTTCAGTAAAACAAAACATTTGAAAACATACCAACAAGAATTTCTGCAATTCGCGATTGATACTGGCGTGTTACGCTTCGGCAGCTTCACCCTCAAATCTGGCCGCACCAGCCCTTACTTTTATAACGTCGGGTTATTCAATGACGGTCAATCACTCGCACGATTGGGTCGTTATTATGCACAAACGTTGCTGGATAACATGTCCGGCGAATACATGTTGTTCGGCCCGGCTTACAAAGGGATTCCGTTAGTAGCCGCCAGCGCGATAGCACTGGCCGAGCATCAATCGGTTAATGTGGCTTACTCGTTCAATCGCAAGGAAGCCAAAGATCATGGCGAAGGTGGTGAACTGGTTGGCGCACCATTAACAGGCCGGGTGGTTATAATCGACGACGTTATTACCGCCGGATTGTCAGTCGGACAATCCGTAGACATTATCAGATCCGCCGGAGCAAAACCTGCCGCTGTAGTCATCGCGCTCGACCGGCAGGAAAAAATCGTCAATGGCGACAAGTCCGCGGTCGCGGAGGTCGAAGAACGCTATGGTATACCGGTGTATGCCATCGCGACGATGAATACGTTAATCGAGTTTCTGTCTGGAAAAGCGAATTACGCGGATCAACTTCAGTCCATGCAAAACTACCGCAATCAATACGGCGCATAACTGATGAGATTTGTTGAATCGCTTTCACGACTTTCAATTCTCTTGTGCGTAGCGCTAATTAGCTTCGTTCAAACAGGAAATACACAAGCAAGCGAACGTCAGGATTATCTGGCGGCAAAATACGCACTGGAACGTAATAATATTTCTACTTATCAAGCCCACGCGCGGCGGTTGGAGAGTTATTCGCTAAAGCCATTTCTTGAGTACGAGTACCTGCGCACTCGTCTTGATAGAACCGATGCGCAAACAATAAGAAACTTCATTGACAACAATCACAATGCGGTCGTCGCACGTTTGTTACGTAACAAATGGTTGGAGAGGCTTGTGGATAGAAAACAATGGAAAAAGTTTTTGCAAGCCTACGATGACACGGGCGACACCAAACTTAAATGCCATCATTTGCGTTTGTTGATATCTGGCCGTGGTGTAGATTCTGAACTGGACAAACAAATCGAAACAATTTGGCTGCATCCTAAAAGCCTGCCGGATTCTTGCGATCCTGTTTTCGCCGCCTGGAAGCAGGTCGGTTTGCTGACCGATGAGCGAGTGTGGGCACGTATCGAGTTGGCAATAGAAAAACGCCAATTGGGTATAGCGCGCTATTTAAGCCGCACTTATCTTCCGACAGCGGAGCAGCGCTGGGCAAACCGTTGGGTGCAAGCGGCGGAAAACCCAACGGGCGTATTGACCAATGTGTCATATGACGTGAATTCAGAACGTGCCCAACTAATTTTATTGCATGGCGTTTACCGGTTGGCGCGCGGCAACCCCACATCGGCATACAATAAATGGAACGCCTTGACTCAACGTCATCCGCTATCGACGCAAGTGGTAGAACAAGGATTCGGGCATGCGGGAACCTATGCTGCGCTGGATCGACTCCCCGCGGCGTATGACTGGTTTCCAGCCACTGCCGTCGAGACCTTAACGCCGGTCATGCGTGAATGGCGCGTGCGCGCTGCATTGCGCAATATGGATTGGGTCAGCGCACTCCACGCCGTTCATCACATGACCGATGGGGAACAACAAGAACCCAATTGGCGTTACTGGAAAGCACGTGCATTAGAGCAAACCGGGAAACGAACTGAAGCGCAGAATATTTATAGTGAACTCGCCGCCATTCGCAACTACTACGGTTTTTTAGCAGCAGACCGACTCAACACCGGTTATGCAATGACTCATCAGTCGATGCCAATTAATAACGCGGAACTCAAAACACTGGGCAATGAATCTAGCATACAAATGGCTTTTGAGTTATTCGCTGTTGGCGACATCGAGATGGCGCGACGACAATGGCGTTGGTACTTATTGGATGCGGACAAGGCAACACTGCGTCATGCAACGGTATTGGCGTTCGATGCGGGTTGGCACAGCCAAGCTATCATTTACGCGGCAAAATCAAAGTTTACCGATGATTTGAATATCCGTTTTCCACTGCTATACAAAGACGACGTTACGCAAAACGCGCAGCGCAATAGTATTGATCCCGGCTGGATTTACGGTGTGATTCGTCAAGAAAGCGCGTTTATTACCGATGCGCAATCTGGTGTTGGCGCGCTCGGTTTAATGCAACTCATGCCAGCAACTGCAAAACGAGTTGGTCGCGAGCTGGGGCTTAACATCAAATCACGCGCATCCATGGTAAAAACAGAGAATAATATCAAGATTGGAACGCGCTACTTGCGCTCTTTGGTAAAACGCTATAACGGAAATCAGGCTTTAGCCAGCGCAGCGTATAATGCGGGTGAACGCAGGGCAGATCGCTGGCACCCGAGACAAGGTTCACTGGACGCGGATATCTGGGTTGAAACCATTCCGTTTAATGAAACGCGCAACTTTGTAAAAAATGTGTTGGCTTATGCGACGGTTTATAACAATCGATTAGGCGATAAAACTGTGCGATTGAGTTCGCGCATGCCGACCGTAAGAACTAACTCTTTAGCGCAAAATTAATTCTTTTATCTCATGTCAAAACAAAATATTTGCATTGTGGGCGGCACCGGTTTCGTTGGACAACATCTGGCCCGGCGTCTGGATAAACTCGGTTTTAAAATCACCATTCCCAGTCGTCGCCGCGAACGACACAAAGAGTTATTGATTTTGCCCGGCACTTCCGTTATTGATGGCGATGTTTACGACGAGGCTTTTCTTCAAACAATGTTCGCAAACTGTCATGTCGTTATAAACCTGGTCGGCATACTCAACGAAAGCGGTCGCGATGGCAAAGGATTTGAACGCGCCCACATTGTATTGACCAGAAAAATCATCACTGCGTGTAACAATACAGGTGTGAAACGTTACCTGCACATGAGTTCGCTAAACGCAAACCCGGACGGACCCAGCCACTACTTGCGCACCAAGGACGCAGCAGAAAATCTGGTACATGAAGTCGCTCATAATCTATCTGTTACCAGTTTTCGTCCCTCAGTAATTTTTGGCACGGACGACAGCTTCACTAATCGCTTTGCCTATCTGCTAAAACAGATCCCCGTGATGTTTCCACTCGCATGCCCTGACGCGAAGTTGCAACCGGTATACATAGGGGATGTCGTAACCGCATTCGTTCATTCAATTACCGATTGTGCAACGATAAATCAGCGCTATGATTTGTGCGGCCCCAAGGTTTACAGCCTTCAGGAAATCGTCGAATATCTAATGCGATTGATGAATATTCGCCGAAAATTAGTCCGCCTGAGTGACAAAATGACGCGACGGCAAGCGCGTGCAATGGAATTCGTGCCAGGTAAACCTTTCACCATGGATAATTATCACTCGCTGCAAATTGATTCAGTTTGTGATTGTCCGTTCCCCCCGGTATTTGGCATTCAACCCAAATCCATGGAGGAAGTAGTTCCGCTATACTTATCTGCGATAGAAGGAAGGCGGGTTTTGGATTCTTTTAGGCAACACGCGTCGCGATAATCGTTTGCTAAGCGCTGTGTTCAGATTGGGCACCCAGCGCAAGTTTTGTCATATTGTCCAACCTGTTAGCACGTTTATCGGGATTTAGTTTTGCCAAACGTTCCACTTCGCTGTAAAACGCAGCCAAATCACCATTGGTGCTTTCCAATAAGGCAGTAAATGCAGGCACCCAGTCGTAATAGGCCGCAAAGGGAACCATAGTCGCGTTGTTCCATGGCTTGGCAAACCAACCGTCAAAACGCGATGGGCCTTGCCAATCTGATCGCATATCCTGATAGGCTTGTTTTAAGTCGGTAAATGTTTGAACCTTCTGTCGGCGTTTTTCATCATCCGTGACGTCGGATTCGTAAAGCATTTTCAATCGCTCACGATAATCCAGTATCAACCCTATAACCTGTTCCTCACGAAGTTGATCTTGAACATAAACATCATAAGCTTGCTCATCACCTTGTGCCTGCAACCAGCGGCGCATGCCTTCCAGTTCCACCGCGGTTGCGAAGGATTCATTAAACGTGGTATCGCCTTTTACAAACACCACTTGATGGGCTAACTCGTGAAAAATCAACCCGGCAAGATTAACTTCGGAATAATTGATAACCGTGTTTAACAACGGATCGTTAAACCAGCCCAAAGTTGAATAGGCCGGTACCCCACCAACGAACACATCGAAACCACCCTTCTCCAGTTTGGCGCCAAACGTTTTCGCTTTTGCGTAACCGAAATAACCACGATAGGCAACACAACCCACTACGGGGAAACACCATTGCGCGGGCGTTACCGATAATTCGGATGCGGCAAATACATTCCACACCACGCTATCACGCTTAATGTCAGCGTAGCGCTTGTAACTCCGGTTATCGGGTAGACTCAGCTCACTACTGGCATAGGTACGAATGGTTTGGACACGCAGGAGTTTTTGTTTTAAGGCCGCGTCCGTACTATTATCGTTTACTAAGTTTTCAATGGATCGGCTTTTGCTGATCACATTCAATTGACCAACAGCCGATTGAAAATAGTAACAACCGGAAAGCATGCTGCCTGTCAATAACACCATCACAATACGCGCAAAGCGGCGTATCCCACTGTAATACATGGCTGACCCCACGGATAGCCTGGACTGTTTTCTTGTCGGCGGAGCCGTTCGCGACCAATTGTTAGGACTCGATGTGATCGAGCGCGATTGGGTCGTTGTAGGCGCCACCCCCCGAACCATGATTGAACTAGGTTTTCAATCCGTAGGCAAGGATTTCCCGGTTTTTTTACATCCTTTAACAAATGAGGAATACGCCCTGGCCCGCACGGAACGCAAGACAGCGCCTGGTTATCGCGGTTTTGACGTACACAGCACGCCGGATGTGACTTTAGAACAGGACTTGCTGCGCCGGGATCTGACCATTAATGCAATAGCGCAGGATCGCGAGGGAAAGCTGGTCGACCCCCACGGCGGCCAAGCCGATATTGAAAAACGTGCGCTGCGACATGTTTCCGCGGCCTTCGCCGAAGACCCGGTGCGAATTTTACGTGTCGCACGTTTCGCCGCTCGTTTTGCCCCGCTTGGATTTAAGGTGGCCAATAAAACAATGGAGTTAATGCGGGTAATGGTTAACACTGGCGAAGTGGATGCGCTGGTCGCTGAACGAGTATGGGCGGAGCTGCATCGCGCATTGCTTACTGAAATGCCGACGCGCTTTATTGAAACCTTGCGCGAGTGCGGTGCACTGGCACGGATTTTTCCCGAGATCGATGCGCTGTTTGGTGTACCACAACCGGAACACTACCATCCTGAAATTGACTCAGGAATCCATACGCTAATGGTGTTGGAACAAGCCGCGCGGTTAAGCGATGATGCGCGAGTACGCTATGCCGCGTTGGCGCACGATCTTGGTAAAGCGTTAACACCTGAAAACGAATTACCAAAACATATAGGCCATGAAAAAACAGGATTGGAACCTATACGCAAAATGGGTGCTCGTTTACGCGCACCAAAAGACTTTACATCGCTCGCACTTAAAGTTTGCCGATCACACTTAAAGATGCATCGCTTACAGGAATTAAAACCCGGTACCGTCTTGAAGCTATTGGAAGAACTGGATGCGTTCCGTAATCCAAACATAATCGATCGATTTTCGCTGGCTTGCGAAGCTGACGCTCGTGGACGTAAAGACAGGTCTGAAATTGATTACCCATCCGGCGATTTACTGTATAAATATTTTTCAGCTGCAAAAACGGTCGATATCAGCGATGTAGTATTAGAAACATCAGACGGCGCTGTCATCGGTGCCAGACTGCGCGAACGCCGGTTGCAGGCGATTAGCGAAGTGAAGAAAATTGATCGGCACAAGGGCGCGCCTCCTACAACTTAAAGGGTGATAGTCATCTTACGAACCGCACCGCTTCCCCTCCCAATGGGAGGGGTTTAGAACCTGTCCCCGCGAAAGCAGGGAGGGAGGGACAATAGACTAGAAATATTTAATTCATATTTTTTACCCCCAACCCAACCTTCCCCCTCAGGGGGAAGGAGTAAATTACTCAATCTTCCCCTCATTGCAGAATGCCGTAAGCGGAGAGTTGAAAACTGACAGCTAAGTGTTAGAAAAGAGCCAACAACACTGCTCCTAAAATTACACGATAAATAACAAATGGTAACAAGGAGAATCGGCGCAAGTATTTCAAGAACCAATGAATGCAGGCATAGGCGGTAATCATGGATGCGATCAACCCAATGACCATGGCAAGCCAATCAACTTGTTCCGCTGAGCGAACTAACTCAACAGCTTTCCATCCACCGGCCAGACAAATAACAGGTACGGCCATTAAAAACGAGAAACGCGCCGCGGCTTCACGGGTTAGCCCTAGAATTAAACCCGTGGTAATCGTGATACCCGAGCGCGATGTGCCGGGGATCAAGGCGATGGCCTGAGCGCACCCAATCAATAACGCATCGCGCCAATTCATATCCGATACTTCACGAGTGCGCTGACTGGAACGGTCAGCCCACCATAAAACAAAGCCGAAGAATATCAGCGCGATTGCAACACTGCGTGGATTACGCAATGCCGTGCTAATAATATCGCCGAGGGTAATCGCTACGATACCGGCCGGAATTGTGGCAACCGCCAGCCACGCAACTAACCCTAAGTGGATACTCGATTCATCGAGATGCCGGTTGTTAACCGCATGGAATAATGCGCGAAAGTCATCGCGAAAATACCCAACAATGGCCAACATGCTGCCGACATGCACGGCAACGTCGAATGACAAACCCTGATCGGCCCAACCCAACACGTTTGGCGCCAATATCAAATGCCCGGAACTGGAAATCGGCAAAAATTCCGTAACACCTTGCACGAAGGCAAGGAATATCGCCTGCCACCAATCCATTACAAACGCGCCCGACGATCAGACATCGCAAATCCCTGCAACGGCTCCTCTATACCACGCCCCAACGCCATAACTTTAAACAACTCGCCCATTTCAGAAGGCATAGTCAGTTTTTTAATTTGATTTGTTTGCGTTAAGTGATGCGTCGTATCGCTTGACTCCACATCCACTAATTCTAATATCCCCAATGACATCAAAAACGCTGCTTGCTGAGTGTAGCCAAGTATGTCTATTCCCGCATCCGTCGCAGCTTGCGCGAGCGCGGAAAAATCGACGTGCGCCGTAATATCCTGCAAGCCAACATTCACAAACGGATTCGTATGCGCACGATGTTGGTAGTGGCACATCAGTGTGCCCTGTGCTCGATCCGGGTGGTAAAACTCGTTACGTGGAAATCCATAGTCAACCAACAGTATTACACCTTTGTGCAAACACTGTGCAACCGTATTAGTCCAGGCGATGGCATGATGATTTATTTCGGATTCATACCCCGTTGCCAGTTGCAAAGAGTCGGGTTCTTTTGTGTAAAAAGAATCTGGTTCTTGTGTTAACGACACATAATGACCAGTGAAGCCAGCTCCTTCAGATACCACTTTCATTTCTTCCCATCCTTGCTCACCCACACGAAACCGGATTACCGGCATGGCATCTAAAACTTCATTAGCAACCATCACACCCTTAAATTGCTCGGGCAATGAATCAATCCATATAACCTTGTCGGCACATTCCGGAATTTCTCTTGCAATAATCTCCTGCTGTCGTTGCCGCAGATCAGGACTCACTTCGAGAATAAGGTAATGTTCGGGGAGACAATGGAGTCTCGATAATTCCCGTAAAATTTGCACAGCCAATGCGCCGCTACCCGCACCAAACTCCAGAATATCGCCTCCCGTGATGTTCAGAACCTGATGACATTGACGCGCGATGCAGCGGCCGAATAAATCACCCATTTCCGGCGCGGTAATAAAGTCGCCAGCCTGCCCAAACTTGCGCATGCCAGAAACATAGTAGCCCAGCCCCGGCTGGTACAAGGCCATGTGCATGAATTCATCGAAACCGGTTTGCCCGCCGTTTTGTTTAATACGATCTGCGATTAACGCGCACAGACGCTGGCTATGGGCCGCAGCGTCCGCACCAGGCGGAGATAACTCAATATCCGTAGTGATTTTGTCAGGGGAAATCAAAAGTGCGTATCAAGGGTATAATGAACAAATTGAAGCAAATGGGCGCTGAATCAGGGGGCGCAATGATGCCTTTTACACGCACAAACGACAAGTCAAAATATGACGGCTGAACTTGCGGAAAAAGTTGCATTAGTCACCGGTGGCGCGCGGCGTATCGGCGCCAGTATTGTGCGCATCCTGCACGCGCAAGGCATGAAGGTAGTTGTGCATTACCGTGGTTCGGCGGATGCCGCGCACATCTTGCAGCGCGAGTTAAACGAAACCCGGCCGGATTCCATTATGCTGGTGCGTGGCGACCTGAGCGACATCGCCAAAGCTAAACACGTCGTGCGCGAAACGGTCGAGCAATTCAAACGACTCGATGTGTTGGTGAATAACGCGTCGATGTTCACGGAACAGGCGCTGGAAAACGCAACTGAAAATGACTGGGATCAATTGTTCACCACTAATGCCAAAGTGCCTTTTTTTATCAGCCAGGCAGCGGCCAGTTCGTTAAAACAAACCAATGGCTGCATCGTTAATATCGCGGATATTTATGCGGAAAGACCACTCATTCGTCATGCGATCTACTGCGCAACCAAAGCCGCGATATTATCAATGACACGATCTTTTGCAATCGAACTGGGACCGGAAGTACGGGTTAATGCCGTTGCGCCAGGCGCAATACTGTGGCCGGAATCAAACAATGACCAGGTCGCGCAACAACGCATCGTTTCGCGTACGCCGCTCAAGCGATCCGGCTCGGCGGACGATATCGCCCGCGCCGTGTTGTATCTTGTAAAAGATGCGCCGTTCGTCAGTGGTGAACTCATCAGAATCGACGGAGGCCGTTCAGTCGTACCATGAAAATAAATGGATATTTATTATTTGCAAGCTTTTTAATTAGCAATACGTCGGCTATCGCCCAGGGCGTTTACAAGTGGGTAGACGAAGATGGAACCATTCACTACTCGGACCAACCGATTGAGGAAGATGCTGAAGCCTTATCGATTCAGGTTTACTCTTTGGAATCCGCCAGTGAGATCCAGAATCAGGATACAGTCAGTGTTACCGGTGGCGCCGTGAAAATTTATACAGCTACCTGGTGTACCTGGTGCGAACGCGCCAAAACATACATGCGTTCAAAAGGCATCGCATTTAACGAATACGATGTCGAAAACAGTGTGACAGGCCGGCTAGAATACAAACGCTTGAACGGCAAAGGCGTGCCCATCATTTTAGTCGGCGATCAACGCATGAATGGATTTAGCCCGGATAGACTGGATCAAATGCTGGCGAATCGCTAACCATTGAATTATCAATGCTTAACTTGGTTCGCAATTTCTCACTGATTTGCATAATAGGTCTTTTTTGGTCATCGCTTCAGGCTGAAGAATTGCAATTCACTCTGAGTAAGAACGTCGACATGCTCACCAAAGAGGACGCTGCACTGTTTCACGACATGGTAGAACTCGCACTCGACAGCCAACCGGATGGATATGTCTTAAGCTGGGAAAATCCGGAAAGTGGCGCAAACGGAACCTTGCAAATCGCCAATACCGATAGCAGCGACGCTTATTGCCGCGAGGTGGCACTGGTGCGCCATGCCAAAGGCGTTACCGAACAATCGTCCATGCAATTTTGCCGTCAGGCAGATAACCAATGGGTTAAGAAATAATTATCTAAATCTCACAACCTTAATCATGACTCCGGAAATCAGAAAATTCGTTTCTTATGACGAGGAAACCATAATCGAAGGCGGCAAGCTCGCGTCAACACCTTTACGTTTGTTTGCGGTTGCCGCGGTAATCAAAAATCCCTGGGCGAACGGAGGTTTCGTGGAGAATCTAAAACCCGAGATTCAAGCGTTCGGTCCCATACTCGGCGAAGAAATGACCAAACGCATGATCGCATTGGCGGGTTCAGGTGATGTTATCGAAGGTTATGGCAAAGCCGCCATTGTCGGATTATCCGGCGAGATCGAACACGCATCAGGTTTAATTCATACACTTCGTTTTGGTAATTTCTACCGCGAAGCAGTAGGCGCAAAAAGCTATTTGAGCTTTACCAATATTCGCGGCCCGGCCAATGCGCCAATCATGATTCCGTTGATGGATAAAAACGATGCCGGGCGACGCTCGCATTACATGACTATACATTTCTCTATCAGCGATGCACCCGCCGCTGATGAAATACTGATTGCACTCGGTGGCTCCATCGGTGGGCGACCCCATCACCGCATCGGGGATCGCTATCAAGACTTGAAAGACCTCGGACATGATGTCAATAATCCGGCTGCCGTGTAGAGCATCTCATTAAGAACATTTCATTGCGTACATTTTCTTATGTTACGTGCGCGTTAAGAATACTAGGATTGTTGTTGTTCGCTGGATGTAATTCAGAACCTGAAATTTTCGGTTCATCGGAATACGGATTTGATCATTTTCCAGAAAAGCCAATCAGTGTTAATGATGCGCTTAAAGCAGCTAACCCATATTTGGATACTACTTACAACCTACGATTAGCAGGCCGTGAACGGAAATCGAAGGGTAAACCAAATATTTGGGTAACACTAAAGGGCGACTATTATTATTTCTTAAGGACAACTACCCGTCATATTCACCTGGATTCTATCTAGAGCCGCCGTGGTAGTGAATACGGACACGGGCAAAGTGACACCACCGCAATAATGGACAATCGCTGACACATTACCGTAAGTGAGTTAAACGCCTAAAAAATTGTCTTCAACAAGAAATACTCACTGCGTCCGCTATAAAAACTCGTGTCATCGAGGGAGCTCAGCGAGTGAAGAATACAGACTTCAACTATCGAATACTGGATCCTTCGCTAACACTCGATGACGAAAAACTTGTTATAGTTTGCGGTAGCAGCACGGCGATCTCGATTCTAATTAATCTTGTGGGAGCGGCGCCCTCGCCGCGATGAGTTGTTGTAGAAGACTCGGCGTCGAATATCGCCGCGAGGCGCGCCTCCCACAGTAGATGAGGAAGATTTCTCTATCTAAACAAACGGCAGTGCTGTCAATTCTGCTCGCCCCGCTCAATAATCACGCCCACATCACCGGCGCCACGTACTGCACCGAATTTATTGATGCGCACACGACACCAGGGAATCTCACACTCATCGAGTAACTTTTCCGCGATGCCCTCAGCCAGTGTTTCCACCAACTGAAATTCGGATTGCTCAACAAACGCACTGACGGTTTTTGCGACATCTTTGTAGCTGAGTGTATCTTTCAAATCGTCTGACGCCGCGGCTTGTCGAATATCCGCCGCCATGTCCAAATCGATGGTGAGGGTTTGGCGAATTCGCCGCTCCCATTCCCAAACCCCGATCACGCAATCGACTTTTAGATCGTGCAAATAAATGATATCCACGGATTACCCTGATATGCTTAATGGCTACACAACTATAACGAATCAAAACGCACGTGTCTCGATTCAAGAATTTAGAGCAAGCATCACTTGATTAATTATTTGCTTCCCATTGCCGCTTATCTTATTGGGTCAGTCTCTTCGGCGGTGATTGTGTCACGTATCATGGGTTTACCCGACCCGCGCACCACGGGTTCGAAAAATCCCGGGGCTACGAATGTATTGCGCACGGGTAACAAGCTCGCCGCTGCGCTGACTCTGGTCGGTGACGTGCTGAAAGGCGTGGTTGCTGTGTTATTGGCCCGCGCACTCACCGATCAGACGTGGGTAATTACCCTATGTGGTTTGTTTGTATTTCTTGGCCATTTGTATCCGGTATTTTTAAGTTTTCGTGGTGGCAAAGGCGTGGCTACCGGCCTTGGTGTTTATCTCGTGTTTAGTCCATTGATGGGATTGCTGGGTGTGCTGACCTGGCTAGTTGTCGTGCTTATATCCCGTTACGTATCGCTCGCGTCGCTGTTAGCAGCCATTGCCATGCCTGTTTTCGCGTGGTTTATGTTACACAGTATGCCGATATTGGTAATGACTTTAATCATGGCGGCATTTGTTATTTGGCGGCACAGGGAAAATATAAAGCGAGTTTTGGCCGGTGACGAATCGCGAATAAAGTTGTCGAAATAAGATATATTGATTCGACACCTCAAAGATTAAAGCTAAGTCAAATCAAAACCGCTCTGTCTTGTAATTTAATTTGTATGAATTCAATATCACGCGAAAAAATCACCTTGTTAGATCGAGTGCTAACATCGGTTTTTTCCGTTATAGCCATGTTTTTAACCTGTCTCTTCATCTCTTACGTCATCGTAAGATGGACTCCATTTGTTCGCGAATGGGATTTCCTAATCAATGACAATGTACTTGACACATGGGCGAACGCTTCGTGGTTATGGAGTATAACTTATTCAATTTCAGTTCTAGCGGGTTTCGCAGGCTTTATTCTTGGCGCATCAAAGATGATCGATGTTTTTGGCAGTATATGGGGTACAAATAAACCGTAAAAATCTTAAATTCGTAAAACACAATACACCTATCGGCAAGATTCTATAGCAATCCTATTCTATAGGCGGCAAATCCATCAGCGACCAGCGTGGAAAAACATCGAATCCTAATTCTGTTGAAATATTTTCATTCAATCGCACGGAACCGGTGTAGGCAATCATCGCGCCATTGTCGGTACAAAATTCGGGGCGTGGATAGAACACGTTGACGTTTTCTATTTCGCCTAACTCGGATAATTTTTTTCGTAACTGCGCGTTCGCACTAACGCCACCGGACACCACCAACGTATCACGACCAGTCTCTTGCAGTGCGCGTCGGCATTTTATGGTTAACGTATCAACTACCGCATCTTGAAAAGCAACGGCAACATCTGCAACGGTTTGTTCGTCGAGTGTTTCGCATTGTTGTATGGTTGTGATGACAGCCGTTTTTAATCCGCTGAAACTAAAATCCAAACCGGGTCGATCTGTCATGGGTCGCGGCAACTTAAATCGCTCGGGGTAACCTTTTTCCGCAACACGCGCTATCGCCGGTCCTCCCGGATAACCTAAACCCAAGGCTTTTGCCGTTTTATCGAATGCTTCGCCGACGGCATCGTCCAGCGATTCGCCCAGCAAACGGTATTGCCCGACACCTTCAACATCCACCAGCATGGTATGTCCGCCGGAAACCAGCAGCGCAAGAAACGGAAACTCGGGTGCCGGTGTTTCCAACATCGGCGCGAGCAAATGCCCTTCCATATGATGCACACCGACCGCGGGAACCTCCCACGCACAAGCCAGGCTGCGCCCGATTGACGCACCGACCAACAACGCACCTGCCAAACCCGGACCGGCGGTATAAGCCACCGCATCGATGTCTTCCGCCATAGTTTCGCTCTCCACCATTACTTTTTTGATAAGCGGTAACACGGTGCGAATGTGATCTCGTGCTGCTAGCTCCGGCACCACACCTCCATAAGGTTGATGTAAGTCAACTTGAGACGCCAGCCGATGCGCCAGCAGTCCTTTCCGCTTATCAAATATTGCTACCCCAGTATCGTCACAAGAGGTTTCAATACCCAAAATTCGCTCACTCACAGGGAAATCCTCGAAAAATCAGTGCGAAAGTGTACATTAGCGCGGCTTGGCTATAGAATTGCGCCCCCATTACTGGTTTACCCATACAGAACTTAAGTTTTTCAAGGAGTTACGATTATATGCCGAGTGTCCGAATCCGTCAGGACGAACCATTTGATGTCATTTTACGGCGCTTTCGCCGTTCCTGCGAGAAAGCAGGAGTTTTTACAGAAGTTCGCCGACGCGAGTTTTACGAAAAACCCACTACCGTTCGCAAACGTCAAGGCGCCGCAGCTGAAAAGCGCGAAGCCAAACGCGTATCGCGTCAACGCGCACGCCGTCAAAGATTATATTAGCTATCAGCGTTCGGCTGTCAGCGGTCAGTCACTCTATAACTAAATACAGATAGTCGAGATTTCACCGTAGTTTTTAGCTGAAAGCTGAGTGCGGCATCAGACATCGCACACTAAAACCCCCGCTTCAACATATATAATTCCCCGGCTACTAAAGCATTGTCATTAAAAGACCAAATTCAGCAAGACATGAAAGACGCCATGCGCGCCAAGGACACGGTGCGACTGGAATCGATTCGCATGTTGCGCGCAGCCATTCAGCGTAAGGAGTTAGATGACAAGATCGATCTGGATGATGAGGGTGTGCTGGTGGTTATCGAAAAGTCGATAAAACAATCCCGCGACGCGGCGGAACAATTTGTTAAAGGCGAACGCCAGGATTTAGCGGATAAGGAAAATCAGAATATCGATGTCCTGCAAGAATACATGCCGGAAGCCCTCGGCAAGGATGAGATTGCACAATTGATTGAAGACGCGATGCAACAGACCAGCGCCAGCAGCATGAAAGACATGGGCAAAGTCATGGGATTGTTAAAACCACAAATCCAAGGCCGTGCGGACATGGGTTCAGTCAGCACGCTTATCAAGGAGCGGCTGAGCTAAATTTCTTTGAACGGCGCGGAACCTAAACGCCGTACCCCTGCAGCCATTTTACGATAGCTTCTATACACTATCGCCATGGCTGGAAAAATCCCACAACATTTTATTGACGAAGTACTGGCTCGTGTCGACATAGTCGATGTCATCGACGGGCGTGTGCCGTTGTCAAAAATGGGGAAGGATTACAAATCCCGCTGCCCCTTCCACGATGAAAAAACGCCATCGTTTACCGTTAGCCAGGTTAAACAGTTTTACCACTGCTTTGGCTGTGGACAAAGCGGCACTGCCATTACCTTTTTGATGGAATTTGGAAATTTATCCTTTCCTGAAGCCATCGAAGAATTGGCGTCTCAAGTTGGTCTGGATGTACCCACCGAGGACAACAAACCCGGATCACCCAATACAACGAATCAAACCAAAGACCTATTATCGGTTTTATCGGATGCGAAAAATTATTATCAGCGGCAATTACGCGAACACGCTCAGGCAAAGACCGCAATTGACTATCTCAAGCAACGCGGACTGAGCGGGGAAATCACCACGTCATTCGATTTGGGTTTCGCACCCGACAGTTGGGATGGCGTGTTGAAAGCGGTTGGTACGTCGGATGCGAAACAAAAATCCATGGCCACCGCCGGGCTGCTAATAACCAAAGACAATGGCGGTTACTATGATCGGTTTCGCGCACGCATCATGTTCCCTATCGAGGATCACCGTGGTCGAGTGGTCGGGTTTGGCGGGCGCATTTTAGGCGACGGTGAACCTAAGTACCTCAACTCACCTGAAACTCCATTGTTTCATAAGGGCAGCGAGTTGTACGGGCTTTATCGCGCACGCAAATCCGTTCGCGATTTACAACACAGCGTCGTGGTCGAAGGTTATATGGACGTGGTCGCGCTGGCCCAATCCGGTATCGACAACGCTGTGGCGACCCTCGGCACCGCAACGACGGAAGCGCATCTGGAGAGACTATTTCGTCTTGCGCCGGAAATCATTTTTTGTTTCGACGGTGATCGTGCCGGTCGCGATGCCGCATGGCGTGCATTGGAAGTTGCCCTGCCCGTTTTACGCGATGGGTTTCAAATCGGATTTTTATTTCTACCGGACAGTGAAGATCCCGACTCCATGGTGCGGGCCGAAGGCGCTGATGCTTTTCGCGAGCGAATGAAGCAAGCCACACCGTTACCGGAATTTTTCTTTGATAGTCTGACAGCGCAAACTGACTTGACCCGACTCGACGGTCGCGCCCGTCTGGTCGAATTATGCAAACCATTGTTAGGCAAATTGGGTGACGGTGTGTTCAAGGATTTAATGGTTGAACGCCTGGCCAGCTTGTCTCGTTTGGATACTGACAAACTCGCAAGAATCAGCCCGCAACCGGCACCTGGTCGAAGACAACCAAACAAGCCAGCGAAGCCCACAACCCTGTCGCCGGTGGCGACAGCTATTGCGCTGCTGCTCCAGCATCCGGCTAAAACCCATGGCCGGACGGATGTTGAAAAACTCGCCGGTCTAAATCTTCCAGGCATGGTTTTGATGATCGAGCTGGTTGATCTCACGGATACGGAACCGGAACTCACCACCGCCGCATTGCTGGAACGATTTCGTCAAACAACACACCATACGCACCTTGAAAAATTGGCCGCCTGGGACCATTTAGTACCTGACGATAACGTGGTCGAGGTATTTGACGAGACGGTGCGAACATTGGCGAAAAAACGCTTGGGCCAGGAAATCGACGATTTATTGGCGAAATCCCGTGAACAAGCCTTGTCAGAGGCTGAAAAACAGCGACTTTTGGAGCTTACCCAAAAACGAAAATCAACCTGACTCTGACGGAATTATTTGCCGCAAAATGTTAGGGTAAATTCGAAAATCACGTTATAATTAACTGTTTTGCCTACCCGACTCTATTTAACTACTTGGGACCACTGCATGGAATCCGAAACTAAACAGTCCGAGCTCAAACGGCTGATCCTCAAAGGTAAGGAACAAGGTTTTCTCACCTATCGTGAGATTAATGATCACTTGCCTGAGGATATGCACGACACCGACCAAATCGAGGCGGTGGTTAACATGATTAACGACATGGGAATCGAGGTGTACGACAAGCCACCCGATCCCGACAGTTTATTGCTGAAAACCGATAATCCCGACGACGAAGAGGTCGCCGAAGAAGCCGAAGCCGTTTTAACCACGGCAGTGGAAAGTGAGTTTGGTCGCACCACCGATCCGGTGCGCATGTACATGCGTGAGATGGGTACGGTTGACCTGCTCACGCGCAAAGACGAAATCGCATTGGCCAAACGTATCGAAGATGGTATTCGCCAAAGTGTCGATGCGATTGCGACATGTCCGATAGCGATTCAGGAAATCATTACGCTGGCGGATAAAGTGGAAGCCGGTGATATGCGTTTGACGGACTTGCTTGTTGACTATATCGACCCGGATGCCGAGGAAGAACCCATTCCGGTTTCGCCAGGCTTTTCCGCCGGTGCAGATAAAAAAAATGGCGACGATAAAACTGACGATGACGACGAGGAAGAAGAAGTTGTCGATACGGGTCCCGATCCGGAAGAAGCGGCGGCACGTTTTGCCCGTATTCGCAAAGGCTACGCGTCCATGGGCCGAGCCATCGAGAAATACGGTATCGGCGCAAAGCAAATTGCCAAACACCAAAAGAAGCTGGCACGCGAGTTTCTAGAGATCAAGTTTGTTCCGCGCCAAATTGATCACCTGTCGTACATGCTGCGCGATGTTGTTGAGCAGGTTCGAAAACGCGAAAAAAGCATTGTCGATATCAGCGTGCACAAGGCCCGGGTTTCGCGTAAAACCTTCATGCAGGTTTTTGTCGGTAATGAAACCGATCAAGATTGGCCACAGAAACTGATTAAGGCAGGTGAAGGCGATACCGATCTTTTGAAAGAAAAACTGGAAGACCTGGAAGCAGCGCGACAAAAACTTTTGCAACTGGAAGGCAAGGTAGGTATGCCGATTTCCGAACTAAAGGAAATTAATCGCCGCATGTCTATTGGTGAAGCGAAAGCACGACGCGCCAAGAAAGAAATGGTCGAAGCCAACTTGCGACTGGTTATCTCTATCGCGAAAAAATACACCAATCGCGGCCTGCAATTTCTGGATTTGATTCAAGAAGGCAATATCGGTCTAATGAAAGCGGTAGACAAATTTGAATACCGTCGCGGTTACAAATTTTCAACTTACGCAACCTGGTGGATTCGCCAGGCAATCACACGCTCCATTGCGGATCAGGCACGTACCATTCGCATACCAGTGCACATGATCGAGACGATCAACAAACTCAATCGTGTGTCACGCCAAATCTTGCAGGAACAGGGCCGTGAAGCATTGCCAGAAGAACTGGCCGAACGTATGGAAATGCCGGAAGATAAAATTCGAAAAGTTCTTAAGATCGCGAAAGAACCGATATCCATGGAAACGCCGATTGGCGACGATGAAGATTCGCACTTAGGTGACTTTATTGAAGACAAAAACGTGGAAGCACCTTTGGATGCCGCGACCTCATCTGGCTTGAGCGGCGCGACTAAAGGTATTCTGGATACGTTAACGCCACGCGAAGCAAAAGTGTTGCAAATGCGTTTTGGCATCGGCATGAACACCGACCATACACTGGAAGAAGTCGGCAAACAGTTCGATGTGACCCGCGAACGCATACGTCAAATCGAAGCGAAAGCATTACGCAAGTTACGACATCCGACACGCTCGGAACACTTGCGCAGTTTTCTCGAAAGTTAGAGCAAAGAAGAAACGACAATTCCCCTGGCCAATTCGGTCGGGGGGATAAACGTTAAGACTTCCAGACCAAGGTAACACCCTCCCCGACATCAAGTCTGGTAAAATTTTCACTCGGCGAGTGAAATCTTAGTTCTTCTCTTGGGCCTGTAGCTCAGTTGGTTAGAGCAGTGGACTCATAATCCATTGGTCGTAGGTTCGAGTCCTACCGGGCCCACCATTCCCCCTTTTTAATTCAATAG
>Ga0224508_10000776_pt1 | contig 29913 bp, 21 predicted proteins | sample SF_Jan12_sed_USG_4_FD_170157 | JGI IMG/M metagenome (GOLD analysis project Ga0224508, IMG submission 170157) | Sediment microbial communities from San Francisco Bay, California, United States - SF_Jan12_sed_USGS_21 | ecosystem: Environmental > Aquatic > Marine > Sediment | place: USA...
TCGGCAGACGGCATGAATATTTTGCTCGCAAAACCCGGGCTCGAAGCGTTGACTGCAAATGACCGGGACAGGTCCCTGGATGTTCCATCGTTGAGATGGAGTGATGGCCAGCGATGCTCATCGTGGCTGAGGCATAGTCCCTGCGTCTGCGGATCGTAAATGCGTATTGTGGGATTACCGGACAGCCCGATCTCGGCTCCCGCCTCGACGGCGAACAACGCATGGGCGCACCAGTAGCAAGGAATCGGCGCATCAGCCCGGTTGCTGACGAAATAGGTGATCGCCACCTTGGGCTGGTCGTGCATGAGCCTGATGCTGCGCTTGAACTCGTAGGGGATGGTGGTTCCGGCAACGGACATGCTGCAGATGGCGTCGCCCTGCGGATCCGCATCGAGATGTTCAACCAGCCATTGGCGACCGATCACATCGCCGTGATCCGGTACTTGCCAGGCGTGGCCGTTCGCGGATTCAATTTCTCCGGGCGTCATCGACAGCAGTATCTCGTCCCAGCCGCCCGTATCCTGTTCCGAGCGAAACTCGGCATCATGACGCCCTGCGACCGGCGAAATATACGGGTTGTGCCACAGCCAGTTGCGCCTGGTGGTCCGATCGACAAGATCGATAATCTTGCCGCCGGCTTCGGGCAGGATCGACAGCTCCAGACATCGGTTTTGTAACCGAATTCGCGTCAGTCCCCCTTCTGACATGTCCTGCAGGTAGCTGCTCAATTTTTTGTTTTCCGGGCCACAATCAGAAATTCTTCCTAGCATAGGCAACGTGTCACGCCTTTAGAATGGACATTCCCGGACACATGATGGATATTCTTATGGTCAGGATGCGGACGGCTAAGCACACCAAGATGAGCAAACTACAGCTCCGGGAGGGCTTCACCGGTCAGGACATGTTCGTCATTCCACGACCGGTGTTGGCGCGCGCCCGGCAACATCCTTTGATCCGCTCGGTGTACCCGACCGACATTGGTTGGTTTCCGTCGGCCGGTCACCACTACCGCGACCGACCGAACGGCGCCGGCCAGGACCACCTGATGCTCTGCGTTGGCGGGCATGGTTACGTCAAGATCGATGCTCAGCGGACTCACCTGCGGCCTGGCGAGATCGTTATCATTCCCAGAAACAGGCGGCACACGTACTGGGCCGCTGATGACGATCCATGGTCAATTTACTGGGTTCACTTTTTGGGCGAGGACGCCGACTATTACGTCGATCGCTTTCCGCGCTCGGGCCAGCCGGTACCTGTTGCCCCGTCAGCCCAGAACGAAGCCGAGCGGCTCTTTCGCTACTGCCTGGACGCCCTGCACGACGGTTACGGCCTGCCGACATTGATTTATGCTTCGCAATCCACGCAGCACATCCTCTCGCTGCTGTTGTATCGCAACCAGTCGCTGCCGATGGAGCAGCGCTCAGGTGAACGATCGGGCGTCGAAGTCGTGATTGAATACATGCAGACAAACCTTGATAAGCCGCTGCGACTCGAGGACTTCGCGCGCGAAGCGGGTGTCTCGGTGAGCCACTTCTCTGAGCGCTTTCGCGTACAGACGGGCCAGTCGCCGATGGCCTACTTCATTCACCTGAAAATGCGCCTGGCCTGCCGATTGCTCGACCTGAGCGGCAAGCCGGTCAAAACCGTGGCACTGGAGACGGGTTACCGGGATCCGTATTACTTTTCCAGGGTGTTCAAGAAATCAATGGGCATTTCGCCCGACAAGTACCGGGACATCAAGAAGGGCTGACCGGCGGATATTCCAATTTGGCATGGATTCGGGCTTCTGAATCAGGCAAGACATCATAAGCCTCGCCGTGTACCGTAGCCGTATATCGACTTCGAAAATCAGAAGATAATCCATCATTCAGTAGCAACATCCATTGAGCGACATACAGCCACATGCCAGTATCTGGGCTGATGCATGGGCGTCCGTCCGGGCGCAGCAAAACGAACGTCATATTGATCGGGGGATCTCTGCATGAATGACGCAAAGCTGTTCACCATGACTCCATTGGCAGCCGCTGTAATCGCGGCTCTCAGCCCAAGCCAGCCTGCCATTGCGCAAGAGCGGGACGAAGCGCCGGCAGCAATGGACGAGATCCTCGTCACCGGGACGAAACGCGAGATGAATCTGCAGGACATCGCGCAAAGTATCGATGTCCTGTCCGCCGTCGAACTGTCCAGGATGGGCGCCAAGGATATTCAGGACACGCTCAGGGCCATTCCCAGCGTTAACCTGACAGCGCTGCAGCCGGGCCAGAATGCGCTGACGATGCGTGGTATTTCCTCGGGCCCTTATAACTACTACACGGAAGCCCAGGCCGCGGTCTACATGGACGAGCAACCCATGACGTTCAGCTCGCAACAAGTCGGCGTCAGGAATGCCGACCTCGCGCGTGTCGAAATGCTGCCGGGTCCACAAGGCACGTTGTTCGGCTCGAGTTCGCAGACCGGCACATTGCGATATATCACCAACAAACCGGTTATGAATAACTTTGGCGGTTCAGTCGAAGGACGTTGGGGAACCACAACGGGCGGCGAAGACAGCTACGATTTCAGCGTAGTTCTCAATATTCCATTGGTCGACGACAGGCTGGCTGCCCGTTTGGTTGCCTATTCGTCTCATGACGGCGGCTACGTCGACAACGTATTTGGCACGAGCTTTAGCGGCAACTATGACAACGCCAACCTCGTCGAAGACGACTTCAACGAGTACGACGTAGATGGCGGCCGCCTCCACGTGCAGTGGAACCTAAATGACGACTGGACTGTGCTACTCACAGCCAGCGGCGAAGATACTATTGCGGACGGTGTGTGGGACACCGATGCAGCGCTTGGTGATTACGAGGTCACGAGATTCGAAGACGAAATTCGTACTGATGACTGGTATTCGACGTCGTTCACGATAACCGGTGACCTCGGATTTGCCGACCTTTCATTCGCTGGCTCATTTTTTGATCGTGACATCGTTTACGAATACGACAACATGACGTACAGCCAGGCCAAGGATCGCTATTTTGGTGGTGGACTCTATTACGAGCTTTACTACGCCGGCGATCCCAACTACGTCAATTATTCCAACATCGGCCTGTACAACACCAATTACTATCGCAGCATCGTTTTTAATGACCAGACGCAGGAGCGCGACACATTCGAATTACGCCTGGTGTCCAAGGGCGATACACGGGTCCAATGGATGATCGGCGCATACCACGAGGATATCGTCGATAAGTGGTTCTACGGTGCCAAGCTACCAGGGCTGGAAAATACGACGGCGTGGGCGGCGGCGCAGGCTTATGCGTACTACTACGGTGCACCGAACTATTACAATTATTATGACCCCTCGCTCACGAACGCCAACCAGGCCTACCCGCTTCCCGCATCCGACGTAGGATATTCAGAGGAGCTGGATCGACAGGTTGCGCAGACCGCAGTTTTCGGCGAGATTGGGTTTGACGTCGCGGAAGACTGGAATATCCACGGCGGCATTCGCTGGGCCGAATTCGACCGTGATATTTTCAGCCGATTCTTTTTCCCGGGCGCCTTGTTGCCCTATGGCGATCGTTGCGGCAACGATATCCAATACTACTGCAACCCCGCCTACTTCCCCGACCAGGTCGTTGGTGGGGACGGCTCGTTCACCGACGTCGGTAAGGATAGCGACACCATCTATAAGCTCGGCGTTCGTTATAACGTCGACGATGATCGATTGGTTTATGCGCTTTTCAGTCAGGGCTTCCGGGTCGGAGGCGTGAACAACCGGCGCGCCGTATCTACCGGTGAGGTTCCCAGTGACTACGATTCGGATTTGATGAACAATTACGAGATCGGCCTCAAGAGCCAATGGCTGGATGGCCGATTGACGCTGAATGCCAGCGCCTTCCGGATGGAATGGGAAGACTATCAGGACACCGTTTTCGGGTTGGGCCAGTGGTGGGTGAGAGGCAATACCAACGTCGGCGATGCCGAAACTACGGGAGTCGAGATCCAGCTCGACTGGCAGGTTACGGACCGCCTGCGATTCGGGGCCAACCTGTTTTCGGCAAACGCCGAGTTTTCACGTACCTTCTGCGATAATTTCGTTAACGGCATCAATGAGGGTTGCACCTTCGACACTAATGGTGACCTGGCCGTCGATGGAAGTGGTGACTATTTAACTGACCCTGTCGTGCTGAAAGGCATGCCATTGCCAAATTCGCCGGACATGACAGCCCATGCGAGCCTCGAATACACCATCCCCGATGTACTTGGAGGCGATCTCTGGATCTATTACGACTGGGCCTACAGCTCCGAGATCTGGAACTCCACAGGCAATATCGTCGAAGACGACACGCGAGGCCTGGCGCCATCCTGGACGTACAGCAGTTTATCGGCGGGCCTGCAGCTGCCAAATCAGCTGGACATCGAAATCAATGTGCGAAACCTGTTCGATCAGCAGGGCTACAGCTATGTCTGGACCGGAGAAAGCAGTGACGCGGAGCTGTTCGGCGACCCGCGTTATCAACAGATCAGGGCACTCGACCGTCCGCGTACGATCTGGGTCACGCTCAGAAAAGGCTTCGGCGACACATAACTAGCCTCGTCACCAGTTCGATTATTCGCGGCAGCCGCCAGGGCGAAAGCCACGGTGGCTTGTATTTGATCGACTTCGAGGAGCAGTCGGCCCGCCGATTGCTTGACTGGACTACCCCGGATATTGAGTGGCACGGCTTCGGCGGCGACCGGGGTTTGCGCGGTATCGCGTTTGACGGCGACAGAATTTATGTCGCCGCCAGCGACCAGCTACTTGCCTTTACTCCTGATCTCAAGCTCATTGAATCGTGGCGAAACCCCTTTCTCAAGCACTGCCAGGAAATCGCGACCTGGCAGCGCACGCTGTACCTGTGCTCCGCTGGCTACGACAGCATTCTCGGCTTTGATCTCGACGAATGTCGTTTCGGCTGGGCAATGCATGTGCAAAGTGCCAGGTACCAATTCGGCGGGAGTATTTTCGACCCGATGTCCGACGAGGGTCCGTTAATGCTCGAGAAGCTGCAGCTCAACAGCCTGTTCTGCGATCAACACGGCATGTATATCTCGGGACTCAGGACCGGCGGCATGCTGCACTTCAACGGTAAGTCCATCAACATGGCTGTACAGCTGCCTGCGCAAACAAGTAACGCAAGACCGTTTCGCGATGGCGTACTGTTTAACGACAATGAGGACGACGTTCTTCGTTATACCGGCCGCGGTGAGGGCGAAGAAGACCGCGCCATGACAATGCCGGCTTGCAACCGATCCGTACTGGAGAATAGTGAGGCCATCGAGGACGGCGTTACGCGACCGGGCTTCGCCCGAGGTCTTTGCGCGCTGAGCGATCGCCTGGTTGCCGGCGGGTGTTCGCCATCGACGGTTACCCTGTACGATCTTGCCGCAAACAAGATGCTGGGCTCGGTCCGACTAAGCGACGACGCACGCGACACGATTCACAGCATCGGCGTATGGCCGTACGAGTAGCAATCGGGCCCTACCCGTTCCGGCCCGCATTCCGTGAGACTTCGGGCAACTCGTCAATGATGTAGCCAAGGTACTCCCGCCAGAGGTCGAGGTGTTCTTCGTAGCGCCGCCACTTGCCGAGTCCGCTCGTAAAAATGGGCTGTCGAACCTGCTCGGAGCTTGCCGTCTTGACGGCTCGTTCCGTTTCGTGAAAACGCACACAACTCTCCTCGAACGGCAAGCCACAGTGCTCGAGTATCCGCCGTACCTGGCCTTCCAAATCGGTTACCGTCTCCTCATAGTGCACGTCGAGGACCTTGCCCGGCAGCAACGCGTGCCAGTGTTTCATCATTGCATCGTATTGCTGGTAATAGTGAGCGAGGTCGAGCATGTCGTATGTGAAATTCTGCCCGGCCCCAAACAGCTGCTTGTACGCGCCCAGGCAACTGTCGAACGGGTGCCGTCGGGCGTTGATAATCCTGGCATTCGGCAGTATCAGATGCGCGAAACCCGTCATTGGAAAATTATTGGGCAACTTGTCGGTGAACAGCGGCTTATTCGTAATTCGAAAACGACGACTCTGCTCAATGTATTCTTTGCCATAGGCACGGAGATCCTTGTCCCGCAACTCGCGTACTGCCTCCGGATAACGGACGCCGTCGGTACGATAGCGGCCGACCGACTCGGCGATCCTGCCAAGTATCGGCAACTCGGCAGTGCCCTCCACCTGGCTGTGGCTGGCCAGTATCTGTTCGACCAGGGTCGAGCCCGACCGCGGCAGTCCAACAATGAAAATCGGATCGGGCGCATCGTAGCCGGCATTGGACCGTGAACTTAACAGTTGCGCATCGAAAGTGGACTTGACGGCAGTAAGTCGCTTTTCAAATTCGAGCGGCTCATGTTCTACCGTGGTTCTCTGCGCCTGATTTCCCGTGTGATAGAAGTGCCAGGCTCGGTCGTAATCCTTCCTGTCCTCCATCGCTTTGCCAAGGGCAAAGCGGATGTGGATGTCGTCAACCTCTGATAACTCGCCGCTGTCGACTTGTCGCAACATCTCGTCAACTTCGTGGTCTTCAAAATTGAAAATCTTGAGATTGGCCATACTCCAGTAGACGGGTCCGAAGTTGGGCTTTGCCTTGATGGCGCGCCGATAAGCCTTCAGAGCGCCCTCCTGGTCGCCAATAGTCTTGAGCTCCCACGCATAGGCCGACAAAACACCGGGGGCGCCGTCGCGTAACGCAAGTGACTTCTCAAAAGCCTTGATCGCCTTTTCCGGGTACATCGCCCGACCGTTCGCATTGCCAAGCCCACCCCAGGCGTCGGCGTTCTCCGGCTCGATACGGGTTGCTGCTTCGTAGGCTGCGATCGCTTCAACATACCGATTCATGTGCATCAGGAGAGCGCCCAGCGTCATCCACGCTTCCGCAAAATCCGGCGCAATTTGCGTCGCTCGCCGCAGTAGTGCCTCGGCATCATCCAACCTTTTCTTGCCCCTCCAGTAGGACACGGCAAGATGGTGCATAGCATTGATACTGTTCGGATTCTTCTTCAGAATTTCGCGAAACAGATCGATGGCCTCGTCTTCCTTGCCGCTCCTGCGCATGTCGATCGATCGGAAAATCTCGGCGCGCTCCGGGTCCTTTTCAACATAGTCTCGAAGCAACTCGTCAGCCTCCTCGTGGCGGCCCACTGCCAGCAAAGCCTCGCCCAGCTTTCGTTCCACTGCCGGTAGCGTCGGCTGCAGCTGGATAGCTTTCCTGAATGCCGGTATCGCTTCTTCGAAATTCGATTGCATTGCCAGGGCACTGCCCAGGTCCTCGTGTAACTGCGGAAATTCCGGCTCAATCTCCAGGGCAAAACGCAGCTGCGTCTCCGCTTCTGCTGCCCGCTTCTGCTTCATCAGTGCCAGGCTCAGCAAGCGCATGTGGTCAGCGCACCCGGGGTGTTCAAGCAGGTAATCGCGGCAGGCTTCTTCGGCCCGCAACGGGCGATTGCGCCGAATATAGTCGAGCGCGCGTTGAATGCTGGAGTCTTTCTCGAGAGGAATGTTTGCCATGGAAGATACTACCGGCGCTTGCCCTGGCTAAGCCGGCAAGCGGTCGGGCGGCACATAGTCAAAGATAAACGATATGCGGTCTTCGCCACCCATGTTGAGCACGCTGTGCTTCTTCTGGTTATTGATTTCATAGGCGCTTCCGACTTCGAATTGGTACGGCTTCCCGGAGATCGTATAGCGGACCCCGGGACTCGTTGTTATCGGCACGTGTACGCGATGTCCTATATGAAAAGACCGCAATGAATCCCGGTGCGCATTGATTCGCCCCCGAGCCTTTAGTTTCGCTGCCATCGCACGCAGAAGAATACCTCCTGGTTCATAATAGCTCTCAATGACGTGATCAATGATGGGCATCGCAACGTCCGCCAACCGATCCCAACCGGCTTCGCGATAAATCTCACCGTCAGGCCAGGATTCCTCACAAAACAGCATGACGATCGATTCGGTTTCCTGGTGCACCTCGTACACCTGCTGACGTATCGCCTGCTCGGCCCAGGCCTCCGGGCCCTGTGACAGAATTCGCTCCCTGAGCGCCTGCACATCCACTTCACCCAGGCACCGCTGGTCGACCCCGATATCCATCGGTTTTCCTCTCTTGAATGCTATCGGATATCTTACCTAACGCCGGCGAAATTGTGTTGCCGGAAGGCCAGGTGACCGCTGCGGGCGGCGGGCCGTCTACTGATCAGCGCACCTGGTGCGCGCGTGCTGAGCTACCAGCATTGCTCCCACGTAACGCCCGCATCTTGACCGGTGACGCCTTTGAGGCCGGTGTTGGTCAGTGTCAATGTCCCGCACTTATCGTCGGCTTGCGGACCGATCGGGGCTGCTTGCACATTGTACGTGGATGCCGTCGCAGCCTGTATCGTCAGGTTGTAGGTTGCGTTGCCGCCGTCAACCGGGCAGGTGGCGCTGAAGTTTGCGGGTGCGCCGGTATTGGCAGCACCCACTGCGGCTCCCAGATACGTGCTGTTCATGGTAAAAAATCGCTCCATCGAGTTGCCGAGGCCCGCAAGGGCACCTGAACAATCGGCACGGCGCGACTTACGTACCTGCTCCAGATACGACGGGTACGCAAAAGCTGTGATGATGGCGACGATGGCCACCACTACCATTAATTCAACAAGGTTGAAGCCTGATTGTTTTTTCATACCATTGAATCCCAGAAAACTGTCGTTACGACGTTTCGCTCACCGCTGCCTTGGCACGTCATAGTTGGGAGGCAACACCCAAAACTCCGTGATTACCCTGCCGCTGCCAGTTTTAAAACCCACGAGTACGCCCGGCCGAATCCGGCCCATCGACGACTCTTCTGAGGTCGTGGTATGAACCACAGCGGACGATGAAACCTGATACGAAATATCGCCGATAACAATCCTGCCTTCCTCAGCGTACACAGCTTCAACGCGGCCGGTGTACTGAAAACCCTTTTTGGGATAGTACTCCGGCAGGTCCGCCGCAATGGTTGTATTCGTGAAAGCAAAGGCAGCCATCAGGATCAGGGAAAATATCTTTTTCATCTACAGACTCCGAAAATCAATTTACGCTATGGCGTAAGTTCTTCCCAGGACAGGCGTCCTGTCTTGGGACCACCGATATCCTCGATATCGGTAACGTCAATCGTGCTTCCGCCTGTCGTTTCCGTGGTAGACGTGTAGCGCTTGTTGGCCAGATTTACCGGCGAGGTCGCGATACCCGTCACTGCGATACCGACAGCCGCTTCGCCGCCGATTTCGTCCAGGTCATCCAGCGCGCCATCACGATTGATATCGAAAGCAACTGCGTCCGGGACTCCGCCGTCAAGCCATTTGGCTGCCATCAGCCAGCTGCTGCCGCCAAAATTACAGGGATTGGAATCCGGGGTCATCGTGTTGAAGTATACCAGCGAGCCGCGAATGACCGGATCGGTTACGAGCCGTTCACCGCTATCGGGCAGGTTCATGTACCAACCGTAATCCGTCGCATAGTTCACCGCGTTATCGGTGAGCGTACGTCCGAATACGCCTTCGGTTGTACTGCCGTAACCGATGTCCTGGCGAACCAGGTCGCTCTGAGCAAGTTCACTGGTTCCGGAATCCCAGACACCATACATGGCTTGCGTATCCGTCGTCGTAACGTCCCCGGCTGTTAAGTATTGCCCGGTGCCAAAAATCACCAGGGTGTTCGGTGCGTTCGGCGTCGACGTCGGGATGCTGCTGTTGCGCACAATAACCGGTGTCGACGTTATCTGCTGATTGTTCTCTGCAATAAATAGCGGCTTGGCGTTCCCGGCCTGTTTGTACGCAACGTCCCAGTTGCCAGTGTTGGTGCCAGAGAGGTCAAACACCCACATATTGCCATCCAGATCGCCTGCATAGACACGATCCGCAAGACCGTCATTATCCGTATCCACGACTGCCGGAGTGGACAGACCGTTGCGGTTCACGGTGTCGCCAACCTCCGTCGTAATCTCAATATAATCGGTACCGCTGGTCCAGGCTCCGTCCAGCCCGCCTTCCAGGAACAGAACGAACAACTTCGCCTCGCCGCTGCCAAGATCGTTGTAGCCATTGCCAACAACCGCGGCCCAGCGGATCGAGTTGCTGGGACCCTCCAGCGGAACTATGGACGCACGACTGAACGTATGGCCAAGATCGGAATCATCGGCGCTCGTAAACTCCCACATGACGGTCTTGGCCGGGTTGCCGGCAAGCTCCGAGAAATTAGCCGGATTCGTGACGTCCAGCGCGTACAGGCCTCTGCCGCCGCCGCGCAGGCCGCCAACCAGGACAGTCTTCCATGAGGTTGAACCAAATGCCGCGGTCTTGACGTAGGCATCGGCGACCGACGGCGTGAGGTCTACCGTGTAGCGATGCGCATAGGCAGGATCGGTCAGGTAGTGCAGCCCATCCAACGCGCCGGTCGAATACAGGGCGTCGGGAATGTAGCCCAGGATCTCCGCGCCGTTTGACTGTGCGAAGCCGTGCAGCATCCCGTCATTGCCGCCAACATAAATAACACCCGGGCGGGTAGCGTTGGCCAGACGATATTCGCTGTAGGTTGTGCCTGCGGCCCCGGGAAACGGGGCAACGTCCGGCCAGTTTGATTCGGGAGCACCGGCAAAAACAGGCCCGGAGTGAACGAGGTCACCAAGGCGCCCGGCGCGTTCTCTTAAGGATTTGCTCGAAAACGTGTTGGTGCCATCGTCATAAAAGCAGGATGCTGTTGACGATATCTCACAACCTCGGTCGCCTCGCAAATGACCGTGGCGCGCCATTCCGGTCGCTTCATCATCGAGGCCGCCACTTGAATTGGTGCGAAAATCATTCTTCTGCGCAGTGGTCAGCGCCGCCCATTGAAACGCAGTACCGTCGGTGCCGTCGTAAGTGAGCAACGTCCGCGGACTCGTCGCAAGATCGCGCGCATTGAGCCGGGTCGCAGCGGACCAGCTCGGTGTGGGGCTGATGTCACCAGAGTTCGGGTCCAGGTCAAACGCCAACAGGTTACCGTTCCAGCGTTCGCTATTGAACAGGGCGAGATACACCTGCGAGTTCGTGCTCAAAGAACCTGTATTGAACGCAACCGACGCCGCGGAACCCACCCGGCCCTGAATCGACTGCAGTGCACTGCGAAGCCCCAGGATGAGTTCAGCCGGATTCTGCGCGCTGAGAAACTCGCCTCGCCCGTTCCAGGCTGCGTGCCGCAAGTCATCAATCTTCTCGGCGTCAGTAGCCGGTGCCGGCCAGGCGAATGCATCGGCCGTATTTGGCGGCATTGAGGTCAACGTACCGTCTACACCGAATGCAACCGAGTAAGTCACCATATGCTGGGCCGTATTTTCGTCGATGCCACCCGGCGGCGGCCTGAGGTTATTTGCGACGGTCGGCCGGATGTCATCTTCGTAGTATTCCATCGCGATATCAGCAAGCGTTTCCTTTTCCGCATCGCCGTAAGGGCCGGACGGACCGCTGTCCCATGGCGTGTTGTCATCGCCATCTTCATTGTTGTTACCGTTGAATGAACCGTTGTAATAACCGTCGGTCATGAGAATCGTAAAATTCTGCTGGCACTCGCCGCCGGATGCGGCCGGTAGTGCGGGACAGCTACCGAAATAGTCATTTCCCTTGCAGCTGAGATATTTGCCGGCCTCATCGAAACCATCACGCAATGGCGTGCCACCGGACCCGTGGCCCGTATAAAGTTCGTCCAGCAACGTTCCTTTAGCCCCGGACGTTGGGTCCGCATTCATGCTAGTGATGGCTGTATCGATGGAACCGTTGTTATGCAACGTCACGAGTCCCATTCGCGCATTACTGGCACCGGCGATGACCTGCCCATAGGCCGCCTTGGCGACATACTCACGCTTGCGATAGTAGCTAAACCAGTTGGCGAAGTTCTGTATCTCCTCCGCGTAGCTGCAAACAGGCGCCGCGGCACAATCCCTGCGGAACGCGCCACTCGCGTAAGCAGGCGTTAGTGGTGTAATTTCCACGAGTGTGTGAGCGTCGCTGTCATCGACAACGCCGTCAGTGTCGCTGTCGATCCAGATATTGTAGCGGGCCGGGTAAAAACCGGTAATCGTGAATGTACCCAGGCCGCGTGCACAATAATCGGTGTCATACGTTCTGGTTACCGTCAGGTTGACCGAACCAGCCCCTGGCACAAACGGGTCAAGAAGCGCCGCCGCCGGGTTCGCGTCCGCGTAGGGCACGCCGCCGCTGTCTACGCCTGGCCACGGCGTGTAAGTTATCCGCGGGTCGTAATACAGCCGGTTGTAGTCCTTGCTCCAGGCGCGCCAGACACCGCTATAAGGTGCGGGAACCGCCAGGTCCTCGAGTGCTTTTTCGGTCGGGACAACCCAGAAGTCTTCATTGTCCGGGGCAGGCTGCGCATAATAGTATGGGCAGCCGAGGTCCATGATGCCATTGTTCTCTGGCGTCATCAGGCCCCAGTCCATACTGCCCGAATCGTCGAGCATGAACAGGATATTTGGCTCGACCGAATTGCTTAGAAACAGGGGCGTGTCAGCAAGCGTGCCGGGTGCCGCGGGTGCCATCACCGGACTCAGCAGCATAAAGGTAAGCAATGCAGCGCTGGCTGCAGCTTTAAAAGGTGTCGTTTGCGTCTTCATGAGATTCATTGAACCCGCGGTTAGCTAAAAGATGCGGCCGTAGTGGCTACGCAAGATCACTTCTGCAGAATCAGCGCTGCCGCCGGTACCGCGTCCGGTAATCTTGAATATGGTCACGTCACCGGTGCCCTTGTTATCACCGTAACCGGACATATTCAGAGCGCCTTCCGTACCTTTGACGGTAGTGAAGTGCTTGATGTAGTAACGCGGAGCCTCATAGGAGCCATAGTTGTTGGTGGTAACGACGTGCTGTGTCGCATCACTCCAGGTCGTGCTCGATGTATGGTAGGGCTCGCCATTGGTAAGGCCGAACAAGCCTGCGCCGCCGTTGAAGCTGCCCAGGCTGACCACACCTTCGATATAGGTTTCCGCTTCCCTGATAGCGGATTCTGTCGACTGGAACGCCAGGTTGCGATCCCGCGTATTGCCAGCCATTTTCTCTTCGAGCACCGTGCCTTGCATGCTGCTGACCGCGAGTAGCGTAACCACCAGCAGGAGGATCAGGCTGACCGTGAGTACCACACCGCGTTGGCGATACGGGGACGTCAGGTTCCGGCGCGTGCAGCGTGTCGAGGTCATTGCTTGTGCCAGGAGGTCTGTCATAACCGATTCCTTACAGCGACCGTGCTTGTGTAAACCTGCCGTAAGCGGGTATCGGTCGCGATCACGGAGGTCCCGAACAGGTTATAGTTTTGCGCGATACCACCATTCAGGTTGTCGTCGTAAGACCGCGCAACAACAGCCATTCGAATGCTGATCACATTGGCCATATCCACGACCTGGTCAGCTGGCACGTAATAGTTGGCGATACCGGATCCCGCCGTGTTCGGTGGATCTGTGTCCTCTCCGTAAAGAATCTGCAGGTTTTCAATACCATCGAGGTATTCCAGCCCATTCCTGAAAAGCGCCGGTTGTCCTTCGGACCCCATGGCAATCGTGTACCTGATCTCGCGGGTGCTCATCAACGAGGCGTCGCTGCCATAGATCTTGGAAAGACAGTGCGCGTTAGCGCCGGGACAACCCGGGTTGGTCACATTGAAATTTCCCGGCGACCCGACACCGGTGTTGTGGACCACGGTGCCGGCCCCGTCCGGATTGGCGTTGGTGATCTGAAAAATATCACCTGCACTGCAATCGGAAACAAACACGATGTCGAATTGCTCCAGGCCGTTGCCCGGCGCCACCTTGATGTTGGCCGATGCCTGCGGCCCGTACGGCGGTTCGACGCCGAGACCGACATCAAAACCACCCCGCAATATCAGCGAATCCGGGGCCCCGGCCGCGCCTTCGATGCCGTCGACACCGCCGGACAGGAAGTCGATGTAACCTGTGCCGCTGCTGTCCAGGTTGTTCACGAAATTGCCGGGATCACTTGCGCAACCCCAGAAGTCCGCCATGCGCACGTCTCTTGATAAAACTTCCAGTGCCATGCGTCCGCTCTCCTGCATTCTCGAGATAGCCTCGTGCACCCGGTAGGTTTGCCTGGACGAGGCAAAAACCTGCAGTATTCCACCTACCAGGAAAATGCCGAGCAGCATCGCCACCATGACTTCAACCAGCGTCAGGCCCGCTTGCCTCGAGATATTTTTTGGAGAATTCTTGTTCATCGCTAGAGTTGAAAGACAATCGCCAGCCGCTCCGTATTCGTCGCGGTTGTATTGATGGTCCCGTCCCGATCGTCGTCCCACCAGATCTTGACGGCGAACAAGGTGCCGGCGCCGTCGCACTGCGCGTCTCCGGAACCCGTACCATCGTCCGGAGTACTGTCGATACAGACGAAACCCTGACCCATCGGCAAATAGGTGGCGATCGTCGCGTTCCACTCGGCGAGATCGTTTTCTGCCATATCCTGTGGTGTGCAGCCCGACGTTGAACTGCAGCCCGATGCCATTCCAGCCGCAGTCGGGTCATACAGACCGCCGAGTGCGCTTGGAACATTCGAGCGCATACGATCGGCGAGATCATAGGCCAGCGCCGATGCCTGGGAACGCATGAATGCGCTCTGATTGTTTTGCAGTGATACGGCCTGGAGACCAGCCACGCCGACCAGCCCGATCGAGAGGACGAGAACGGCTACCAGAACCTCAGTAAGCGTGAAGCCCGATTGCCGGTCGCGAAGTGAGGTTGCATATTGCTGTAGTCCGTTGTCATTTCTGTAGCTGGTCACGAGCACCCTTGACGCGAAACATTTGTTCGACCGACAGAATTAACGCGAATTAACCTGCCCGTCTCTGCAGTGCGACTGTCGCACAGCGTGAAATCACCACCCGCAGTTGTTGCAAACCCTCGGGCGTCGAAAGCGAGACTGGTCGCCGTTGCACTCGACAGCGTTGAGGCGCTGTTAAGTGGCCCGAACACCGAGATAATTTCGTTTGCGTCCGTGGCAGCATCCCGATCCTTGTCGACCCAGACTATCCAGCCGTTCGACCAGTCGGTGCTCGCCGAGCAGTCGGGGACTGCTGCGTCAAAATTGTCACTGGCGCAGACGGTGGCCTCTCGCTGGAAGCGAACCGCCGCACTGCGTGCCATTTTGACGGACGTGACGAACTGGTTGGACTGGCTAACCAGCCGGTTATCCATAATCACGCCGCGAAAATTCGGGACACCAACAGAGAGCAGGATTGCCGCAATGGCAAGCGTCACTATTAGTTCCAGTAATGTAAAGCCGTCGTTTCTGTTCATGAGGAAAAGTATGAGTGTCCAGGGGAACGGCGTAAATAAACTCATGTGGGGATTGAATCCATTCGATATTTTTGCTGGAAAAAGCGTGACTTGCATCACACTCGCAGTGTTATGGCAATGACCCGTTGCTGCCCGCCTGGGCAGGAGCGACCACCAATAACCGGGGCAGTTTCCCAGGCTGGAGTTACTTCCGGTGTTTACCAGAAGCCTGCGGTCGATGGTGCCGCGCGAACGTATTCATGTAATGCGACTTGCGTCACATTCACGGACCCGCATTCCTTAAGTTCCAGGCCTTTCAGACGATACCGGTATCTGGGGCCAGGGAAGGATCGAAATGGACAGATCGCCCTCACGATTGTCGCGATTACTGAAATGGGTGAGTGCCGCTATCGCTATGCTTGCGACAGCGCTGCCAGCCTTGGCGATCGACCTCACCACGGAAGAGCGCGACTTCATTGCCAGGCACCCAACCATCGTCGTCGGTGGTGAAATGGACTGGCCGCCAATGGACTACGTAGAGGACGGCGTCTACAAGGGGGCCGCCAAAGACTACCTGGACGCGATTGAAGACCATACCGGCCTGTCGATCAGTATCGTCACTGGTTATTCCTGGCCCGAGCTAATGAGCCTGCTCCGTACCCGCCAGATCGATATGGTCCCGATGATGTACTGGACCGAACCCCGCGGCCGCGAATTCAACCTGACCAACCCGTACATCACCGTGCGGCACTATGTATTCATGAAAGGTCGCCAGAATCACATCAATGACTTTGTCGACCTGCACGGCAAGACTATGGCAATACCTGCAGGCTATGCCCATGTCGAATACCTCGGCGCGAATCACCCTGACATCCGGATCATTGAAGTGCCATCCATCATCGATGCAATGGACATGGTCATCACCGGCCAGGCTGACGCGATCATCGAGAACACGGCAAGCATGGCGTACTACACAGAGCACCAGAGTATTCGCGGTCTTGAGCCGGCTTTTCCGGTCAAGTTCGAGGTCGACAACGTACACATGGCGGTCCGCAAAGATTGGCCGATTTTGCGCGACATCGTGCAGAAAGCGTTGGACGAGATCTCAGCTGAGCGCACAACCGAGATCATGGCCAAGTGGACCGGTAATGAGGCGGCCGCGAAGACTTTCCTGACCACAAAAGCCGAGTTCAATAAGTCGGAGGCCGACTACCTGCAGCAAAAAATCCAGCTTGTTGCCTGCGTGAACGCAAACCGAATGCCCGTCGAAACGTATCGCAACTCGACACACGATGGTATGACGGCGGACTACCTGAAGGTCATGTCAGACACACTCAAGGTACCGATCCGCGCTCTGCCAGCAGCAAGCTGGCGAGAGATAAAAAGCAATTTTGACGCCGGGAAGTGCGATCTCATCATGCTCTCGCTCGGCACGGGTCAGCTCGATCAGGGCTTCGCTTACTCTCCGCCATACCTGCTTCAGAAGCTGGCACTGGTAACCCGCATCAACACCGGCTTCTATGAAAGCCTGACAGACCTGACAGATGTCACCGTCGCTGTAGTCGAAGGTTATACAAGCCTGCATGAGTTGCGCCTTGAGCACCCCGACATCGAGTTCATGGAATTCGAAACGCTCGGTGACGGCCTCGACGCTGTAGCAGATGGCGAAGTCTTCGGCCTGATCGATTACGTGGCCACTGTTAGTTATGCACTCAATCAGGGCTTCGAAGGCGCACTGAAAATCAGCGGTGACTTCGAAGAGGAGGCACGGGCGTTCAGTATCGGTATCCGGGCCGACGAGCCCGAGCTTGTGTCGGCCGTAACCAAAGTGATGCAGACCCTGCCGCAATCGATGCGCCAGAATATACATCGCAAGTGGGTGGCTGTATCGATCGAGAGCCGGATCGATTACACGCTGTTCCTGCAATCAGCCTTCGTTGCAAGTCTCATCCTCGTGTTTCTCTACTTCCGGTATGCGGAGGTCCGCAAGCACCGCGAAGAGATGCGGATCAAGAACGCCGAACTTGAAGAGATAAATTCAAAGCTTGCGGAGCAAACCGACTCTGCGATGCACATGGCGTATCACGACCAGCTAACCGGCCTTTCCAACCGCGCGAAGCTGCTAATCGACCTGGATCACTCGATAAAACTGTGCAAAAGAACCGGCGGCCAGGTTGCGATATTGTTTCTCGATCTGGATCGCTTTAAGTATGTCAACGACTCGCTCGGACACGATGTGGGCGACAAGCTTCTGAAATCAGTCGCCCGACGCATCGGCCACCTTTTGCGCGACACGGACACCTTATGCCGTATTGGTGGCGATGAGTTCATCGTAATTCTGGAGGCGATCTCGGACTCGTACTCGCCGTGCGTAGTCGCCGAGCGGATTATTGCTGCGTTGTCAGAGCCGTTCGATATCGACGGGAATACGGTCAACATTGGCACGAGCATCGGTATCGCAATCTGCCCTGACGACACGAATGAGATGAATACGCTCATCAAGTACGCCGACAGCGCAATGTACTCGGCCAAGGAAGATGGACGTAATTGCTACCACTATTATCACGAAGAACTGTCGCTCAAGGCTACGCGCCGCAACGTGATCGAATCGGCCTTGCGCCGGACACTCCGGGATCAGGACTTCTCACTGGTACTGCAGCCAATTGTCGATTTGAAACGACGTTGCGTAGTCAAGGCAGAAGCACTGATTCGCTGGAAGCACGCGGACCTCGGCAACGTTCGGCCGGACGAATTCATACCGATTGCCGAGGAGTTCGGCCTGATCGTCGATATCGGTGACTGGGTTCTCAACGAGGCCTGCAAGTCGTTGAATCAGCTTACCGACGACCGCTGCGACATCGAGTCAATCGCTATCAACGTTTCCAGTGTTGAGTTCGTCAAGGGCGACGTAGCGTCGAGATTCCGACAAGTAACACGAGATCACAACGTCCGCGCCGAGCAAATCGAAATTGAAATTACTGAGCGATACATGCTCGAACATGGCGATCGCAGCGAATCCGAACTTAACGAACTGCGGAAGCTGGGTCACACTATTTGTGTCGACGACTTTGGTACCGGGTATTCCTCACTCAGCTACATGAAACGGCTGCCGCTGAACACGATCAAGATCGATAGGTCGTTCACTCAAAACATCCCACGCGACCAGAACGACGTAGAGATCTGCCAGGCCATTATTACGCTGTCACACAGCCTCGGATACGAGGTTGTTGCCGAAGGCGTTGAAACGGCCGAGCAACTCGATTTCCTGGTCAATCGGTCCTGTGACTACGCCCAGGGTTTCTATTTCAGCCGCCCTGTGGCCGTCGATGAGTTCGCACAGCGCGTGCTCGAAGTCAACGAGCAACTTCGGTTCGGGGGTGACACCACGGCCAGCGTTCGGCCCATTCGCGCTTGATCGTCGCAAACACCTGATTTCGGTGGTATCAGCTGCAACGAAAACGGCCGCCTGCGGGTATTTTTTTGCTGTTCCTGTACAATCTTGCCTCTCCAACTTCCAGCAACCACCAGCAGTCGAGAAATACAGTGAGCAACTCCGAACAACTAGAAGTAATCAAAAACCGTCCCGGTTTCATCGCAGCCCTTGACCAGAGCGGCGGCAGCACCCCGAAAGCTCTGGGCCTTTATGGCGTGACCGAAGATGCCTGGTCCAATGACGAGGAAATGTTCGACGTCGTACACGCGATGCGGACCCGGATCATGACGAGCCCGGCATTCAGCGGCGAGCGGATTCTTGGAGCGATCCTGTTCGAAAACACAATGGATCGCGAGGTCGAAGGCCAGTCGACGGCTGCGTACCTTTGGAGCGTCAAGCAGGTCGTTCCGTTCCTCAAAGTGGACAAGGGGCTTGCCGCAGAAGAGAACGGCGTACAGGTGATGAACCCCATGCCAGGATTGAGTGAGCTGCTCCAGAAAGCAAATGCGAGCGGCATTTTCGGCACGAAAATGCGCTCCGTGATCAAACAGGCCAATCCGGAAGGCGTCAACGCGGTAGTCAAACAACAATTTGATGTCGGCCGCCAGATTGTCGCGACCGGCCTCGTGCCGATCATCGAGCCCGAGGTTGACATAAATTGCCCGGACAAAAGCGATGCCGAAGGCTTGCTGCACGACGCGATCATGGACGAGCTCAACAGCCTTGGTGCTGACGAAATCGTCATGCTCAAGCTGACGCTTCCCGAGAAAAATAATCTCTATGCGGACTGCATTGCCCATCCGAACGTTGCTCGGGTGGTGGCGTTATCGGGCGGTTATTCACGCGAAGAGGCAAATTCTCGCCTGTCGAAGCAGAACGACATGGTGGCGAGCTTCTCGCGCGCCCTGGCCGAAGGCCTCAAAGCGCAGCAGACAGACGATGAGTTCAACGCGACCCTCGATGCGTCAATCGCGAGTATCTTCGAGGCGTCAAACACCTAGAACACGGACGCTTCACACGTGCCGGCTTCGATACCGGCACGTGTTATTGAGCTACAATTAGGCTGTGATTCTATTGTCCGTCCCAGTCATGATCACGATCGACCTGGTCATCATCGGTCTGGTCATTCTGATGGTGGTCGCCGGGCACAGGTTTGGCCTGTTCGCGAAAGGCAGGCAACCGCGCACGGGACGCTTCCTGATCATCATCGCCGCGATTCTCACAGCGATTTTCTATCTTGCCGATCTGCTGTCGATGACGGTACTGCCAATGCTGACCAGCAAGCCGGAGGCGATGGCATTCATGCACTATCTCCACCTGGAGGTTCGCTGGCCCGTATCCTTGATATCACTTATCCTGATCAGCTTTGGCGTCGTGCTCAGCGCCTATCATCGCCAGCGTGTCGAAACGCTGATTCGGGACGCTGAAAGAGAGGTCGTGAAATCCAATGAGCGCATGGTCGAGTCGGAGATCCGGTTTCGTGCGCTCATCGAGCAGACCCCTGACGGTGTCTATTGCTTTGAGTTTCGCCCGCCGGTGGCAATCGACCTTCCGATCGAAAAGCAAATCGAGCGCAGCTATGACGCAGTCTTAATCGAATGCAACGAGGTGTTCGCCTCCGCTATTGAGGACGAATCTCCGGCGGCCGCGATCGGCGTGCAATATGGCGAACTGGATTCAGCGAAGGACACCGAGAGCCACACGCAATTTTTCCGCGACTTCATTGAGAAGGGTTACCGGCTGGTTGATTACGAGTTGAAATACAGTACGACATCCGGCGAGCCGAGAGCCCTGCAGTTGAGTATTTCCGGCATCGTCAATCACGGCATGTTGCATCGTTTCTGGGGTGCTGAGAAAGACATCCTGGAAACCAGCGTCACAAAAACGATTCTCGCGGGGCGGCTGCGATTTCAGCGGTTCGTTGCCGAACTGTCGTCGCGCCTGCTCGTGGTGACCGACGAACAGGCAAGAAGCGTCATGCTCAAGTGCCTTGCCCAAATTTGCAGCTACGTGCGTGCGGAGCGCGGCGAAATATCCTGTTTCGACCAAGACGGCGAATATGCTTTTGATAAATTGTTCTGGGGCGAGCACGCGGATACGCCGCTTGAGCGGCTGGCGACGGGTCGGTACCCCGAGATCTGGCACAGAATCCAGCAAGGAATACCGTTCGCGATTGCGGACGTTGGTAGCCTTAAGGAAGATCACCCCGATGATATAAGGGCGTTGTCTGAGTTCGGCATCAAGTCCATTGCATTTGTACCCCTGACAATCGGCGGGAAACACACTGGCAATTGTGTATTCAGCAACGTGCTTCACTGCAACGAGTGGAGTGAGCAGGAACTGATTGACCTGCAGGTTCTTTGTAACCTGATCACGAGCAAGCTTATTCAAACAGGAACGCGACAATTACTGGATGACGCATTGGCCGACGTGCGCAATGCGAAATCCCGACTCGAGGCGGAAAACGTTTATCTGCGTGAGGAGATTCGATCGTCACATAGCTTCGATGAACTCGTTGGCGAATGCGATAACCTGATGCGATGCATGCAGCAGGTCGAGCGGGTTGCATTAACCTCCACGCCGGTCCTTCTGCAGGGTGAGACCGGCACAGGCAAGGAGCTCATCGCATCGGCGATTCACAAGCACAGCGACCGCCGTGCCAGGGCCATGGTCAGTGTGAACTGCGCCGCGCTCCCGGCTAATCTGATTGAGAGCGAGCTGTTTGGCTACGAGAAAGGCGCATTTACGGGTGCCGCATCGGGCAAGCCCGGCAGGTTTGAAACTGCAGACCGCGGATCCCTGTTCCTCGACGAGATAGGCGAGCTGCCGCTCGAGCTGCAGAGCAAATTGTTACGGGTTTTGCAGAGTGGGGAATTCGAGCGTCTCGGCGGCGTTCGCACATTGAAAGTGGATACGCGGGTCATCGCGGCGACCAACCTCAATTTGCAGGCAGCCGTCGAGCGGGGACTCTTTCGTGCAGACCTCTATTACCGCATAGGAGCTTTTCCGATCACGTTACCACCCCTGCGGGAGCGCCGCAGCGATATACCGTTGCTGGCGGAGCATTTCGTGCGCAAGCACGCCGCGGCGCTCGGCAAGACGATTCACGCGATCTCGGGCTCGATGCTTGAACAGCTGCGCCGCTATGACTGGCCTGGAAACGTGCGTGAGTTGGAAGGCATTATCCAGCGCGCCCTGATTTCGTCACCGGGGCCGGTACTCGAGCTGGACCAGCCGTTGCGTTCGAATTTCATTATCCCGGAACCATCGAGCAACGATTCGTATATCCAGGCTGTCGATTTGCGCACGATTGAGCGCGAACACATCACGCGGGTTCTCGAACAGACTGACTGGGTGGTCGGGGGCGACACCGGTGCCGCCATTGTACTGGGGCTTCCCGCCAGCACGCTCAGGTCGAAGATGAAAAAGCTGGGTATCGGCAAGCCGCATTAGCCCTGAGCTGCAAACCAAGTACAATCAGCGTCCGGCCGCTGCTGCAGCCGTGCCCCCAGTATCGAACCAACCGCGGATACCCGATGAGCTCAGCGAAAATAATCTACACAAAAACTGACGAAGCGCCGGCCCTGGCCACATATTCCCTCCTCCCGATCATAAAGGCGTTTACCGATGCGGCTGGAATCGCGGTCGAGACTCGCGATATCTCGCTGTCCGGCCGGATACTCGCCAATTTTCCGGAGAACCTGACAAAGAACCAGCGGCAAAGCGATGCCCTCGCAGAACTTGGTGAGCTGGCGAAGACACCGGACGCAAATATCATCAAGTTGCCGAATATCAGTGCGTCGATTCCGCAGCTGACTGCCGCCATCGAGGAACTGCAATCACAGGGCTTCGATGTCCCGGATTATCCCGAGGAGCCGCAAAACGATGCCGAGCAGGCGATCTGTGATCGTTACGCGAAAATACTGGGCAGCGCCGTAAATCCCGTACTCCGCGAGGGCAATTCGGATCGCCGTGTCGCCGCGGCGGTCAAGGTATTTGCAAAAAACAATCCGCATTCTATGGGCGCCTGGAGCCCCAGCTCAAAGTCCCATGTTGCCCACATGGACGTCGGCGACTTCTACTCGAGCGAGCAGTCGGCGGTTATCGGGAATGCCGATAATCTGCGCATCGCGTTCGAGAGTACCGATGGCGATACCCGCGTGCTGCGCGAGCAGGTGCCGGTGCTTTCCGGCGAGGTCGTCGATGCAACGCGGATGAGCCGCAGGGCGTTACGCAATTTCTTCGCCAAGCAGATCGACGCCGCGAAGAGTAGTGACATCCTCCTGTCGCTGCACCTCAAGGCGACAATGATGAAAGTTTCTGACCCCATCATGTTTGGCCATGCCGTTACGACGTACTACGCCGACGTATTTGAAAAACATGCCGAACTATTTGATGAACTCGGTGTTGATCCGAACAACGGTATCGGTGATGTCTACAGCAAGATCGCTGAACTGCCGACAGACCAGCGTGCAGAGATAGAAGCTGATATTGAGGCAGTTTATGCAGGCCGCCCCGCACTCGCGATGGTGGATTCTGACAAGGGCATCACGAACCTGCATGTACCGAGCAACGTCATTATCGACGCATCGATGCCCGCGGCGATTCGGTCATCGGGCAAGATGTGGGGGCCGGATGGCAAGTTGCACGACACCAAGGCGGTGATTCCGGATCGCTGCTATGCCGGCATCTATCAGGAAGTCATCGCATTCTGCAAAGCAAACGGCGCTTTCGACGTTGCCACGATGGGTAATGTCTGCAACGTCGGTCTGATGGCGCAGAAGGCGGAAGAATACGGTTCGCATGACAAAACCTTCGAGGTTCCTGCAGACGGCACTGTTCGTGTGACGGACGCGTCGGGTTCTGTGCTGCTCGAACACCCAGTGGAACGTGGCGATATCTGGCGTATGTGCCAGACCAGGGACCTGCCCATTCGAGACTGGGTCAAACTTGCCGTTAACCGCGCGCGACAGACTGGAGACACGGCCATTTTTTGGCTCGATGAGAAACGGGCCCACGACCGGAACCTGATCGACAAAGCGAAACACTATCTCGAGGACCACGATACGACCGGACTCGACATTCGAATCCTGGCGCCGATCGAGGCAATGCGCGCGACCCTGGAACGCGTCAGGGATGGCGACGATACGATCTCCGTGACCGGTAACGTCCTGCGCGATTACCTGACAGATCTGTTCCCCATTCTCGAACTGGGGACGAGTGCCAAGATGCTCTCGATTGTTCCGCTGCTCGAGGGCGGCGGCCTGTACGAAACGGGTGCAGGCGGGTCGGCGCCCAAACATGTGCAGCAATTCCTGCAGGAAGGCCACCTGCGCTGGGATTCGCTGGGCGAGTTTCTCGCGCTCGCCGTGTCGATTGAGGATCTGGCCGACAAGACCGGTAATGACAAGGCGCGGATAGTCGCTGACGCGCTAAACGAGGCGAACGGGCTGTATCTGGAGAACAACAAGGCACCGTCACGCAAAGTCAACGAACTCGACAATCGGGGCAGCCATTTCTACCTCGCCCTTTACTGGGCCAGGGCCATGGCTGAGCAGACCGCAGACCCTGGGCTCGCGGAGCAGTTTGCGGGTCCGGCCGCCGCATTGGCAGCGGCCGAGGCGACAATTATCGACGAACTGAATGCCGCACAGGGCGCCGCGGTGGACATTGGCGGTTATTACCGTCCCGATGACGGACTCGCCGCCCGCGCGATGCGGCCCAGCCCCGCTCTGAACGCCATTATTGACGGCGTTTAGGAAGCCAACGCTGTAAACCGATCACCAGCGAGTGCGTTGTAAGACGTGTATACACATCATTCAGGAGACACAATGTTGATCAACAAACCCCTATTAAAGCTGCTTCTGGCAGCCGCGATGTCGCTGGCCACCGTGGTCAGCTACGCCGACGATGCGGTCCCCGGTGCTGGCGACATGACCGACGAAGAACGCCACGCGCTGCGCGAAGAACGCCGCGCCCAGCGGGAAAACATGTCCGAGGAAGAACGCCAGGCAGCGCGCGAGGAACGCCGTGCGAAATGGGAATCCATGTCGGACGAGGAACGGCAGGCCGCTCGCGAGCAACGTGCCGCACACAAACAGCAACGTCGCGAGGCAATGCGGCAACGCTGGGAAGGCATGTCCGATGAAGAGCGCCAGGCGGCCCGTGAGCAAATGCACGAACGCCGTGGGCACAAGGGCAAAGGCAAGGACCGGCGCGGCCCACCTCCCGGAGCGGCCAGCGACGAGGCCTAGTCGGACTCGCCGCCCGTCCACCGATCGACGAGGACTGCCGCCGAAACCTGCCCAAGGATATTTACGGCACTCCTCATCATGTCGGGAATGCGATCGATCCCGAGGATTATCGCGAGACCGGACACCGGGGCGCCGATCGCATCGAGCGCCGGAGCCATGGTTACCACGCCGGATGACGGTACCGGCGCGACCGTGAGTGACACGAGAAAAGTCGCGAGCATTGCCGCACCGACCGCCGCAAGTGGAATCGGCACGTCATAAAGAAACGCCAGGAAGACGATCGCAGTACCCTGGAATAATGCGCTGCCGGGCCGGTGCATGGATGCACCCAGCGGTATCAGCAAGTCAGCCACGGATTCCGAGACCTTGAGGTTCCTGGTGGTCTCTTCGAGCGTCACCGGAATTGCGGCGGCGGTGCTTGTCGTCGAGGCGGCCACAGAAACTGCCCCAAAGGTCCCGCTAAGGTACCTGACGGGGCCGATGCCGGCGACGAAGTACACCAGTGGCAACGTCACCAGCACCAGGAAGATCACCAGCCCGACAAAGACACAGGCGATAAAGATGCCGAGGCTTTGTATCAGGCCCCACCCGACCTGGGCCGTCACTGGTGCAGCAAGTCCAAAAACGCCTATTGGCGCGGTGTAAAGAATCCACCAGACGAGTTTAATCAGCGCTGCGCTGGCGTCGTCCGCGATGTTAATCAGGCGTTCACGGCGCTCGTCCGCCAGGGTTCCGGTCGCAGCCGCAACCAGCGCGGTGAAAACGATTAGCGGCAGAATTGCGCCGTCGCTCGCAGCGGCGAACGGATTTGCCGGTATCAGGCTGACGATGAAATCGACGATGCCCGGGAGCTCGGGCACCTCGGTGGCCTCTGCCGCCGGCATGCTGATGTCGCCGGCGAACCGCAGCCCGACCTTCATCGTCGCCATCCCGATCGCAATCGCCGGAATCAGCGTGATCCAGTAATACGCAATCGTGAGGCCGCCGATGCGCCCGAGTCTTCGCGGATCGCCAAGTCTCGCGACACTCGTGAAGATAACCGTAACGATCAGTGGGATTACGACCATCTTGATCGCGTTCATGAACAGCGTGCCAAAGGGTGCAGACCCGTTGGCGATCGCGAGCAACCACTCGTTCCCGGTTGCCGACGCCGTCAATCCGACGACAAGTCCAAGTACCAAACCAAGTGCTATCGCGAGATGCATCGGGTCCCCCGTTTTTGTGTGTTCTTGTAAGGACAGGCACAGCCTACCACCGCGTTACGCGACGAGCGGTCGATATTGACCGACGAACGGCAGCTATCCGACAAGCGGTAGTTATTGGCCGACGTCTGGATAGGGTGCAACTACGGTCGTGCTTTAGACTCTAATTTGTCAGGGAATTCAACAGAGTATGAGTTATGTCAACAAGGAAATACAGACAGCAGACTGCGCCGGAGCCCGCAGCTGCGGCCACGGCCGAGGACCTGGATCCTGCCGAGGTCGTCAATCTGCCGTCGGCCGGCCTTGAGAAAATCGAGGTCAAGTCGCTTGAGCTTGATGAGCGATATGAGGTCGATACCGATCCGTATAATCGGACCGGGTCGCACTTCGTTGCCGCGCTGAGACGCAACGACGACTAGCGCGCTCTGACGCAGAGTTCAGCGCTTCAGCGAGCCATTCCGGCCTCGGCCAGCAGGGTCAGCAACCCGATCTGGATGGCGACATGGCCGTCCTGGTTCTCCCAGGTCTCGCTCAGGGCATGGCTGTCCGTGGTGATCCCGCCGCGGCTCATGGTGATGGCCGGGACCCCTATCGAAATCGGGTAGTTGGCGTCTGTCGACGAGATCGTGAGTTCCGCTTCCACGCCCAGGGCTCGCATCGCTGCAATTGCCCGGTTCACGAGTGGCGATTCCCTGTCCCCGTTGGCCGCCGGTCGTGTCCCGACCCGCTGGACATCGACGGTGAGTGCCGGACCCTCGTTTCGCGCCGAGTTTTCCGCGTCAAGTGCGGACTGGATCGCGGCTCGCAGCACGGCATCGATATCATCGAGCTTGTGCTGGTCACCCGAACGCAAATCGACTTCCATCCACGACTCGAAGGCGATGGAGTTGATCGACGTCCCGCCGCCAATGCGACCGACATTGAAGCTGGTTTTGTCGCCGTATGACGTTACGGCCGGTGCGTCGCTTACGAACTTTTCGATGGCCCTCCCAAGCGCGTGATGGGGGTTCGCCGTGCCGAACGCGCCCCATGAGTGTCCACCGGGGCCCCGAAATGTAACCCGGTAGCGATGCGATCCGACTCCGCCGATGACGAGGCGGTTCGCCTTGCCGCCGTCGACGGAGATCAGAGCATCTATGGGCATGCCGCCATCGCGAAACAGGTGTCTCACACCGCGCAGATCGCCGAGGCCTTCTTCGCCGACGTTACCAATGAACAGGATGTCCGCCTCGGTCTCAAGGCCGGCGTGTTCGATCGCTCGCAGCACATCGAGAATTACGACGAGTCCGCGCGTGTTATCACCGACGCCCGGTGCGATGAACCGGTCGCCGTCCCTCTGGACCGTCACGTCCGTTTCGATCGGAAACACGGTGTCCAGGTGTGCTGCGTAAGCGATTACCCGGTCACCGCTGCGACCCGGTCTGCGGCCAATGACATTGCCGACGGCATCGATGGTTACGTCAGTCAGCCCGGCGCTGCGGAGCATCTCGGCAAATCGCTCCCCTCGCTTTGTCTCCCCGAACGGCGGTGCGGGGATCTCTGTGAGTTCGACCAGGTCGTTGAGTGACCGCGTTTCGATCGCAACGATATGATCAAGCGCGAACTGTACGTCAGCTCGTCCCAGCAGATCGCCGACCTCGGACCCGGGTGTAGAGGCAGGCGCATCGGCCTCGCCTTCAGTTGCAGGGTTATTGCATGCTACGAGCAATAGTAGCGCTGGCAGGGTTAACTGGATAAGTCTCGATATCATGCTGTGGCGAGGCATTACTTGTGGATTGCGGATGCGCGGAAGTATACCGGGCTTTGGCGAACTGACCTCGCGATGTACTTTGGGCACGCCGCATTGCGAGGATAAAAAAAGCCGGTGCGGTTTCCCGCACCGGCCGTCCAGTCAAGTCTACTCGCTGGTTTGCAGGCTGCGCTCATAGTTGAGGCGCTTCGCCGCATCCAATGTCATGAGCTGCATGAAATTCTTGACTTCCATGTCAGAACCCACTGGCGTGCCGCCATCGCCGGCCCCGAACACGTTCTGGGGCACTGCACGCTTGGCGAAGGCGTCGGCCCAGATGCCCTGGATTTCGATTTCAGCGTCCAGCTTCTGCGCCAGCGCATTATCGGCCGAAAGGATCTTGGCTTTCCTATAAGATTCTGCATCGGCAGCAACCTTCACCGCCTCGGCATCAACCTTCGCCTTGGACAGGAGAATCTTCGCTGTCTGCTCCTGGATCTCTGCCTCCTGTTTACGGCGCTCCGCCTCAATCAACGTCTCCTTCTTGCGCGTCTCGGCCTTCGTCGTGGCCTCGATCTGCTCGACTTTCATCGCTGCCTGGCGTTCCGCGACCTCACGATCTCCTCGTGCTATGGCAAGCAGTCTCTGCTCCTCTTCCTGCACTTTCTGTTCTCGCGCGATGGCCCGCATCGCGGACGCTTCCTGCTTCTGTTCCATGCGCCCTACGAACTTCGCATTGGGCTTCATGTTGGTCACTCGCGCTTCGTGAACAGTGATGCCATAGAGCGTGAACTTCTGTTCCTTGCGCAACGGCAGCCCGGTTTCCACGTTGAGCAACTTCTCAACAACAAACACCGTTTTCTGCTGATCGCCGAATTCATCCTGTACATCCGGATTGGATGCGTCAGCTTCCGAGGTCTGCCGTTTGATGCTGTCGCGCAGGACCTCTTTTCGCTTCACGATATAGACGCCGTTCTGCATCTGGTTCTCGAATTCATTAATGAATTCAGTACGGCCACCCGAGTAGTAGTCCTCGGCAGACATCAGCGATGCCGTGGCCTGCAGCGTCTCCTGGAATGACGGGATCAGTGCAACCCGCAACAGGTTCTCCGGCGTACGATACTCGTGTGCCATCGTCAGGAACGTTGTCGATTCCGTCGGCAGGCGGAAACGCACCGCCGCCATGGCGTCAGCATCGACCTGGTCCAGGAACATGATGTTCAGCGGCGGCAGGCTTGCAGCGGCTGTCGAGTTTTCGTTCTCGGCATTCACGCCGTCGGCCGTCGTGTCATCCGCGAGTACGGTCATTGCCTTTTTCCAGGCATTGACACGACCGAAGAGATGCATGCTGTAGCCCACACCGTCTACCACCCGTTCATTACCCGTAATGGTGCGTACGTGATAGATGTAACCGGGCTCGGCATAGAAGAACACCTGGTTAAAGGTCACCGCGATCAGGCTCAGTGCGACCAATGCAACGATGCCGTTGCGCAGTCCCGCAGGAAAACCACCCGCAGCAGAGCTGCGTCGGCTGCCCGATTGCCCGCCCGTTTCATCGTAGTTGCGGCGAAATACGCCGCGGCGCCAGAGCCAGGCGGCGGCGCCCGCGATAATCAGGGTAACTGCTATTAATGTCTCTACGAACATGACTAATCCTCCTTGCTACGCGCTCGTGGCCAGCCATTGGCACTTACTCGCGCTTGATTGACTTCCTCAAGTCGTCGATCTGGCGGGTCTTGTCCGCCAGGAACTTGTCCAACGCTTCGAGGAAGTAAATCTCCAACTCCCTGTCTTCCGCACCGAGATTGCTAATCAGCGTCCGGTAGACCTCTTTCACCCTGGGGCTCACCGACAAGACAATCTTTTCGTCACTGAAATGATCGTCAAGCAGCCCGCGCATCAGTCCCGACATGTTCAGTCCTGCTGACATCACCCGCTGGTGCTGGTCGGGACGTACCAGGATGTTCACTCGCTTGAATGTTCTGAGCCT
>Ga0224508_10000777_pt1 | contig 29893 bp, 30 predicted proteins | sample SF_Jan12_sed_USG_4_FD_170157 | JGI IMG/M metagenome (GOLD analysis project Ga0224508, IMG submission 170157) | Sediment microbial communities from San Francisco Bay, California, United States - SF_Jan12_sed_USGS_21 | ecosystem: Environmental > Aquatic > Marine > Sediment | place: USA...
CGTGACGGCTCGAAGGATGAGGAGTCCGCGACACGCGGACTCCGATCAACAAACCATTACCTGTTCGAGCTATAAAGGCCTATTTGCAGGCTGCCGCTCCCGCTGCAACCATTCTCCCCATAGCGAGAGAATTTCTGGATTCTCTGCCCGGTATCGACCTCTCCAGTGTAGATATTGCCTTGTGAATCAAGGGCTAGGATATGTATCCAATGGAACTCGCCAACCTGTCGACCCGACCTGCCGATCCGATCCAGCTCTTCAAAGTTCTCTCGGTTGATAATGTAGAAGGTGCCGTTCGCCAGATCCCCGACATAAAGGCAAGACTGCTCCGAATCCTTGGAAAGTGCCGCTGCAACCGCTGTACCGCTTGCGGTGTGCGGCGCGACATAGATGTCCTTTATAAAACCGCATACGCCGGACTCAGCTTTCGGGTTGGCGCACTTCCCGCCGACTTGGCTGACATCGAACACCTGAACGCGGTTATTACCACGATCACAGGCGTAGAGCAGTCCATCCGTACTGACGATCGCGCAGTGGAGGGGACTCCGGAAAAACCTCGGAGTCATATTGCCGGCCTGGTAGTCGCCAGCCCATGGCCCCGCGTCGTAGGGGTCAATATCCGTGCCTTCCGGATCGTCCACGGGGTTTTGCCCGTAGGCGCCGAAGTGACCAATATATTGGCCATTCTCCGCGTCCACGATCAGAACGCGCCGGTTCCCGTAGCCGTCGGCGACGTACATCCGATTGGTGCTTGGGTCGACGCTGAAGTCAGCGACCAGGTAAGGCTGTGGTGTGCCATTGGGGCCGCCGTCGATGTTCTCGCTATCCGGGCCTTCCATGCCCGCGTGGCCGATCTGATAGACGAATTCGCCTTCGGCGGTGAACTTCAGGATATGCGAATCATCTCCGTGCGTGGCTGCCCACGGAAATTGCCCGGTGAAGTCCGTGCCGTTGCCGGAAATGTAGACGAAGTCATTGTGGTCGACAAAGATGCCATGCTCACGGCCGGGCCAGACGCATCCGTCCTCTGCGCGACAGTTATTCTCGAGGAAGCCCGGATCCTGGGGACCACCCCAGCTATCGAGCAGATTTCCTTCCGGGTCAAACTTGAGCACCGAAGGTGCAGGAACACAGCAACCGGCGGTGTGTTCCGCAAAGACTCTGGGATTTCCCAGGCCATCGACCGGCGTGCCTTCGTCATTTGTGCCCGCCACTCCCAGGCCGGCAGCGGCGCTGCGACTCAATGATCGGGGTCGATGATAGACCCAGATGTTGTCGTGCTGATCGACAGCGAGTCCCCCGACTTGACCGATGCGCCAGTTGTCAGGCAATGGCTTCGGCCAGGTGGGATCAACGATGAAGCTCGGCGCCGACGCGCCTCCAGAGATCCTCGGCGCCGATCGCTCCGCAAGGCGTTCAATAGTGTCGCCCGGGAGCAATGATGAAGCCCCAGCTGAGGCTCCTGTCCCCTGGCCAGAGGCCGCAGATACGCCCAGCAGGACTGTGAATAGACCGGTCAGGACACAGTTTTTAGTAGTCATTTTTGCCCCCAAGCTTGCCTGGAATTCTAGAGTGAAGTCATAGAAGCATAACCTCTCGGCCGATCGCTCGAAAGGTCAACCAGAGAATCTCGCCTGATGTCGCCAGAGCGGCCCTCGACCCGCGGAACCAGTAGCTTTCCCGCCCGACGATCGGGGATTCCTGGGGTGCTGCCCTTAACCGGGTGCCCTTGAGGAGGGCGGAATCGTATTGGTGTAAGCTTGGCCCATGAGACCGCCATGCTTATCGAATCGCTGGCTGGCTTTACGCGGCGTGGAGGTCGCGCCGAAGGGCACGCGCTAGTAAAGATCATAAGATGGGCCCCCATTGACCGCTAGACTGTCGAGCGATGGCGATGAAGAACGAATTCGAGAACGACAGGAAATCCAAGATGAAGCGCCGGGAGTTCCTCTCTTCGGCGGCGATTCCGGTCGCAGCCGCATTGGCCCCGCCAACGCTGCTGGCGCAAGGTCGTCAGTCAACGACCGCGTCGGCGCAGGACAGAATTCGAATCGGGCTCATTGGAGCTGGTGCCAACGTTCGCACAGTGCAGATTCCAGCTTTTCGACGACTATCCGAATGTGAGATCGTGGCGGTGGCGAACCGGTCTCTGCAATCCAGCCAAAGAGTGGCCGATGAGTTCAATATCCCTCGCGCCTATTCGACTTGGCAGGAGTTACTAGAGGACGATGCAGTCGATGCCGTGCTCATCGGCACCTGGCCCTACATGCATAGCACGATTACATTGGAAGCGCTTGAACGCGGCAAGCACGTTTTGTGTCAAGCTCGTATGGCGAATACTGCGGCGGAAGCTCACGAAATGTTGGCGGCTTCCAAGCGCCACTCAGACCTGGTCTGCCAGTTGGTGCCAACGTCTACCAGTTACGTAATCGATAGAGCTTTGCAACGTTTGCTGGCAGAAGACGTTGTGGGCGAAGTGTTGTCTGTGGAAATTCAAAGAGTACAGCGCCGCTTCGCCAACTTCGATGGCGAGCTCGACTGGCGCCACAACCGGGAGTTCAGTGGTTTTAATGTGCTCAATATTGGTTCTACTTATGAATCGATGATGCGGTGGTTCGGACCGGGGAATCGGGTCATGGCAATGACCAAGACTCACGTGCCCTATAGACGCGACGCAGAGGGGGAATTACAGGCGGTAGCAATTCCCGATCATATCGATGTGCTCTATGAGCTCGTTAACGGAGCTCAGGTCCATATGAAGTTCAGTGAAACCAGCGGATTGTCAGATGGAAATCAGACATGGATATTCGGCAGCGAAGGCACTATTCATGTAGACAGCGAGCAGAATATTTTTGTGGGTCGTCGAGGCGAGGCGGAGCTTTCCGAGTTCGCCAATCCTTCTGAGCAACAGGCTGTCTCTCGGGTAGAAGAAGAGTTCATTAGCGCCATTCGCGGCGTTGAGGAAATCACGATGACGACTTTCGAAACTGGTGTGCGCTACATGGAATGGACGGAAGCAGTGGATCGCAGCTCGAAGTCCGGTTCGGTCATCTACCTGCCTCTGACCATTTAGGTCTATGCGTATGGCCACTGCCATACTGATGCTTCTGACATTTCCAGACACCCGGCCGAGACCGCTTCCGGTTCGCCGAACAGGCCCTGCAAAGAGACAGTCCTGCCACGCGGCCTCCTGATGGACGTGGCGGACACCATGTTCATGTCCTTATTCGCCTGGATTGAATCAACGGTAATCGCAAGATCAGTCGGTGGATCGCTGATGTTCACGGCGTCGCTCAGCGCCATTCATCTGCTCGGATTCACATTGGTAATGGGCTCAAGCCTGCTCGTGAATCTCAGACTGCTCGGCGCGCTGTTACCGCAACGCGCGCTGAACGAAGTTACCCGGCCTGCCAGCCGTGCGATTGCCCTAGGACTGGCCATCAGCATCACTACCGGGGCTCTTCTTTTCTCGGCACGAGCTACGTCCGCAATTGAAAACCGCACGTTTCAGATGAAGATCCTGCTGTTGCTCGCGGCCGTGGTGTTTCATTTCGTCATTCAGAGCCGCGTCACGCAGCGGCCTCAGCCCGGCGTGCTGGCGCTGCGAACCACGGCCGTCTTTGGCTTGGCCCTGTGGATGGGGCTCGCGGTGGTGGCCTGCTGGTTCATTCTCTTCGAGTGATATGGTGACGCGCTTCAGTCTTGGACAGTCAGGGATCAATCGCGCATGACGATCCTCGAAGTCTGTGAGTGGCTCGAGACGACGGCGCTGGGTGCGATCGCGCCTGCAACTCTGTACGGGTTCCAGGTACTGGTCGGGATTCACATTCTCGGTCTCATCCTATCCGTTGGCACGTTGCTCTGGATGGATCTGCGGATGATCGGAATCAGCCTGGTGGCTGGCCCATTGTCGGAGATACAGCGAAGTCTCTCGCCCTGGTTCTTTTTCGGTTTCAGCGCGATGTTTGTGAGTGGCTTCATCTTATTCGCGGGTTTCGCGACATCGGCATATGAGAATACGTACTTTCGGATCAAGATGATCGCGCTGGTGCTCGCGGGCATCAATGCGCTGATCTTTCATGTGATGGCGAAAAAGATGTCTGCTGACTGGGATGCGGCGCAGCCACCGCCCGCGTTAGTGCGCTTTGCCGGTTTGGGCTCGATTGTTCTGTGGTCTACTGTGATCCTATCGGGCAGGATGATGTCTTACACGATGTTCTAGACGAGGGGGAGCGCGTGATGAAGCCCGGGCCCGAAGGGCGTCCGACGATGGGCTCAACGCCCTTGACGCCGGCATACACTTGCCCGATGCATCCGGAGGTTCAGCAGCCGCGCCCGGGAGATTGTCCCAAGTGCGGCATGGCGCTCGATTCGGCGGCAATACCCGTGGCGACAACGCGAACCCAGTGGACCTGCCCGATGCACCCGGAGATCGTCCGCGACGCGCCGGGCGCCTGTCCGATCTGTGGCATGGCGCTGGAGCCGCAGTTGGCAGGTGTCGAGGAGGCGGAAGATTCCGAGCTCAGGGACATGTCCCGGCGTTTCTGGTTCGCCTGTCTGCTGACGGTCCCTGTGTTCGTGATCGCCATGGGAGACTTGCTGCCAGGCCAGCCCATCTCACAGCTCCTGTCGACTCAAACGCGGACGCTCCTCGAGCTGGCATTGGCGACTCCTGTCTGCGTATGGTCCGCCTGGCCGTTCTACGTGCGCGCCGCCGCCTCGGTGCGCAACCGCAGTCTTAACATGTTTACGCTCATCGGGCTCGGCGTGAGCGTCGCCTACCTCTACAGCGTCATCGCGGCTCTGCTGCCTGGCATCTTCCCCGCATCCTTCCGCCAGGAGTCCGGAGAGGTGGCCGTCTACTTTGAGGCCGCGGCGGTCATCGTCACTCTGATCCTGCTCGGTCAGGTCCTGGAGCTTCGAGCCCGGGGGCGCACGAGCGCGGCGATCAGGGAGCTCCTCGAGCTCGCTCCGAATACGGCGCGCGTCATACGCGACGATGGGACCGAGGAGGATGTGCCTCTGGATGCGGTTCAGGTGGGTGACCGGTTGCGGGTGAGACCCGGGGAGAAGGTCCCGGTGGACGGCAGCGTGTTGGAAGGCACGAGCTCGGTGGACGAGTCCATGGTCAGCGGTGAGCCCACTCCCGTGCAGAAACGGATGGGAGACAAAGTCGTCGGTGCGACCATCAACGGCACGGGATCGCTCACCATGCGCGCCGAGAAGGTAGGCGCAGATACACTGTTGTCCCAGATCGTCACGATGGTTGCCGAAGCGCAGCGAAGTCGTGCGCCGATACAAAAGCTGGCGGACCTCGTTGCGGGTTACTTCGTACCGGCCGTCGTATTGACCGCGATCATCACATTCATCGTGTGGAGCCTCGTCGGACCCGAGCCCCGCATGGCCTATGCGCTCATCAACGCGGTGGCGGTGCTCATCATTGCCTGTCCGTGCGCGCTGGGACTGGCGACGCCGATGTCGATCATGGTGGCCACGGGGAAGGGCGCCATGATGGGCGTGCTGTTCCGAAATGCCGAAGCGATCGAGGTTCTCCGCAAGGTGGATACGCTGGTGGTGGATAAGACCGGCACTCTGACCGAGGGTAAGCCGAAGCTCGTCACTGTGGTGCCTGTCCCGGGCATGGATGAGGAGCGTTTGCTGCGTCTCGCCGGGAGCCTGGAGCGCGGCAGCGAGCACCCGCTGGCCGCGGCCATCGTTTCGGGCGCTCGGGACCGGGTCCTGGAGCTCGAGGAGGCGGGCGGGTTTGAGTCCGTCACCGGCAAGGGGGTAAAGGGGCAGGTCGACGGTTCCTCCGTGGCCCTGGGCAATCGCGCGTTGATGGAAAGTCTCGGCGTTTCGCTCGGCGATCTGGCCGAGCGCGCGGAGACCCTCCGCGGCGAGGGGCAGACAGTCATGTTCGTCGCGATAGACGGCACGCCAGGGGGACTTCTGGGTGTCGCCGATCCCATCAAGGACAGCACCCCGGAGGCGATCGACACTCTCCATCGGGAAGGCATCAAGATCGTAATGCTCACCGGCGACAGCAGAACGACGGCGGAAGCGGTCGCGAGGAAGCTCGATATCGATGAAGTCATCGCCGAGGTCTTGCCGGAGCAGAAGCTCGAGGTCGTCAAGCGGCTGCAGGCCGATCGGACGGTCGCGATGGCCGGAGACGGCATCAACGATGCCCCGGCCCTCGCACAGGCGGAAGTTGGCATCGCGATGGGGACCGGCACGGACGTCGCCATGGAGAGTGCCGACGTGACACTGGTCAAAGGTGACCTGCGGGGCATTGCGCTCGCGCGGCGCCTGAGCCGGCGCACCATGGCCAACATCAAGCAGAATCTCTTCTTTGCGTTTGCCTACAACTCGCTCGGGGTGCCAGTGGCAGCGGGCGTGCTCTATCCAGCCTTCGGACTGTTGCTCAGCCCCATGATTGCCGCCGCGGCCATGAGCTTCAGTTCCGTTTCTGTGATCAGTAACGCACTCCGTTTGAGGACGGTCCAGGTTTGATACCTGTCGAACCGCGGCAACCGATTCCGTGGATAAACACCGGCGAATGAGCGGCGCAACTTCTGGAACCCGTCGACCCTGCCGATTGGTCCAGAATGAGCCGGTCAAGTCGCCCGGGGCTTGCCGGGTAGCACGCGCCTTGCCTGTTCGGCGGCGGCGCATCCGTGATATCGTGTTTTTGGATTTGGCGCGATGGAGGCATCCATGAAGAGAACAACAGTGATCGCCTTTTCGCTCGTTTCGGCGCTGGCGGTGGGCGCTGCTTACGCGCAACCGACAAACGGCGAGAACCTGAAGATCTACGCGGCGGCAGCGGTGAAAACCTCTCTCACCGACATCGCCGCCGAATACGAAAGGACAACGGGCAATACCGTGACTGTCGTCTTTGATTCCGCCGGCGCCACGCAACGGAGTTTTCTGGCCGATCCCGAAGCGGTATTGCTGATCACGACGCCGGCTCGGATCGAGGAGGCCGAGAGGCAGGGCGGGCTTCAGGGTGGAACCAGCATCGTGCTGGGCACCACCGTGGCCGGCGTGGCGGTGCCCCCAGGATCCGCGAAACCGGATATATCGACCCCGGAAAAATTCAAAGCCGCGCTGCTTGCAGCCGGGCGTATCGCCTTTTCGGATCCGTCCCGAGGGGCGACCGTCGGGAATCATTTCATGACGGTGATCGAATCGCTGGGAGTGCAGGACGAAGTCCTCGCGAAAGCCACGCTTGCCCAGAATGGCATCGAGACCATGCGTCTCGTCCTCGAAGAAGGGGTCGATATCGGCATAACGCAAACGGTCGAGATTCTGCAGGCGAACCGCGACGCCCTGGCGGGACCGTTTCCAGGAGAGTTCGAACTGGCCACGGCCTATTCGCTCTGGCATCGCGGTGACATTCCGCCGGCTGTCGGAGACTTTGTTGCAATGCTGCTCAGTCCCGCCGGTCGCGAAAAGCTTGTCGAGGAGGGACTCGCGCCTCCCGCCGCCCGCTGACGGCGTGCGGTCACCTATCGAAAGGCATGCTGATACATCTGTTGTGCAACCGGGTCGGCGAAAATGTCATCCGGTTCGCGCATTACGCCCGAAAAAATGTTTTCTCCGGAAAGCCATGCTCGCTGAGCGTTGTCAGTGTCGATTGCTCGAACCAGTGCGGCACTGAGCTCATAAGCGTGAGGGGAAAAACCCGCTTTCCTCAGCGCGGCGGCCATGGCGAAAGCGTAGGCGCTGCTCCCTTTCATATGCGTCGTTGGCGTGGGTATGCTCTCGTTGCTTAAGTCGTGATAGGCGCGTGCACAGATCTCGGCGCTGCCGGATGCCGCGAACCGACATGCAAATGGTCGAGAGCCATAGATCGAGCAAACATCATCTTCTAACATCGGGCACGCGTGAGGGTGCTGATGGCGCGTATCGAAATCGTATTCCTTTGTGCGCCTGTGCGCCTCTCGCACCCGTTCTATTGCGAGTGCGCCCATTCGCTTGACGATCTTGGAGATGTAAAGTACTTCCGGAGCCGTTGCGCTCACCCATACGTAGCAGCAATGTGAACAACCTTTCTTGCAGGCAAGTGGAAGGTCTCCAAGGTTCTGCAGACTTGCGTCAACCTTCGACTGCAGGAACTTGACCGGTGTATCGACTCTCCCGTCCCGTTTTGCCTCTTCGAGCATGTTGTACAGCGCGCGGGCGAGCGCCTCGATCGGCTCAGCGTCCCTTGATTTCAGATTAACGCCCTTCAGCAGGATATTCTGATCTTGTTTCCACTGTCGTCGGCGCTTGCCTTTATTCATGCTGCTTGGAGCCACTCTTCGTAGAGGAAGATAATGGTGCTACTCTGATACCGTTGCTAACGGACTCGCGAATTATAACAAGCGTAGGCCGTCCGAGCCGGCGCTGATGTATTGCAGGGTTAGCGGTTACACCAGTACCGAACGCGAGTAGTTATGAAGATGCACGGGCCGCGACTCACTCCGACTCCTCCACAAAGGCGCGCTTCACCAGGGTCTTCATGGAACGGATGTACTGTTGTGTCGACCAGCCGCATTCGATGGTGAGGTTCTCCCAGTTCGGCACTAAGAGCATTGTCCACAGAGCATCCGTGGCACTCTTGGGCGTCCATTGTGGTGCAAGCGTGCCATCAGCGTGCAGTGCCTCAATAGCTGCGCGACAACCGTCACGCATAGCCAGCATGCGGTCCTTCCAGGCCGCTGCCGCCGCTTCGTCTGTGTCCTGCGCCAGGAGGAGCGCTTTGCCGACGCCATAGATTTCGGGAATGTAGTGACCCCAGAACTCGATATATAGCGCCAGGCGTTCGACACCGGAGTCTGCTGCCCGGGAAGGGGCGAGTCGGCGATCCAGGTCCAGGAGCTCGTCCCGGTACCTGGTTGTGGCCTCCAGGAGCTCCGCACGCGAGGCGAAGTGCAGGTAGACCGCCTGGCGGGAGATTCCCGCAGCCTTGGCGATATCCCCCATACGGACTCCCCGGCCACGGTGCTCCTCGAGCATCCGGACCGTGGCGTCCAGGATTCGTGTTCTGGTCTCAATATGGTCACTTGACATGGTGTCAATAGTGGCCTAGAGTTGACACTGTGTCAATTGACACGGTGTCAAGAGATTAAGAGGAGATGATCATGAAAGACCAGTTGAACAGCGGCAGAGGATTGGATGGTCTCACGCTCGTTCTGGGCGGGACCGGCAAGACCGGCCGCCGCGTTGCAGAGCGGCTCGCAAGTCGCGGCGTGCCGACGCGCGTCGCATCCCGGTCGGCCGATCCGTCCTTCGACTGGAACGACCACAGCAGCTGGGACGCCGCGCTCGATGGCGTGACGGCAGCGTACGTCACCTATGCTCCGGACCTCGCTATCCCTGGGGCGACGGACGCGATCCGTGACTTCGTCGAAAAAGCTATGGAGCAGGGCGTCCAGCGTCTGGTGCTCTTGTCCGGTCGTGGCGAAGAGGAAGCACAACGATGCGAACGCATCGTCCAGGACGCGGACCTCGAATGGACCATTGTTCGCTGCGGCTGGTTCAACCAGAACTTCTCCGAGGGGGAGTTTCTCGGCATGGTATTGGCCGGTGAGATCACGCTTCCAGCGGGCGAGGTCGGGGAGCCCTTCGTGGACGTAGACGACATCGCCGATGTCGCAGTTGCCGCACTGACCGAAGACGGCCACGCCGGCCAGCTCTATGAGCTCACTGGACCTCGGCTCCTGACGTTTACCCAGGTAGCGGAAGAGATTGGCCGCGCCAGCGGACGCGACATCCGATACGTCCAGATCCCGCCCGAGGCCTTCGCGGCCGGTATTGCTGAGTCCGGCGCGCCGGATGAGATTGCCTGGCTGTTGAATTACCTGTTTTCCACCGTACTCGATGGTCGAAACGCGTACGTCTGCGATGGGGTCCAAAGAGCGCTGGGTCGGGAGCCGACAGACTTCGCTGAGTATGCGCGCCGGATCGTCGATTCGGGCGTATGGAACGTCTCGGCATCGCTTGAAACGGCGGTGGGACAATGAATTCGCTTATCCCGCTCGCAGGGTCGATAGCCCTGCTTGGCTCCGCCCTGGTCGGAGGGGTGTTCTTCGCGTTCTCTAGCTTCGTGATGAAAGCCCTCGCGCGCGTGCCCTCCTCGGAGGGTATCGCCGCGATGCAGTCAATCAACATCGTCGTAATAAACCCCTCGTTCCTGGGCGCGTTCATGGGAACCGCCCTTTTTTCGCTCGGCATAGTCGGGCTCGCCCTGTTCCGCTGGGGTCATCCCTCGGCGATATTCTTCCTGGGAGGAGCCGTCTTCTATTTCGTGGGCACCTTTCTTGTCACGATGTTCGGTAACGTTCCTTTGAACGACCAGCTGGCCGGCATGTCCGCGACGCAAACCGCCGCCCATGACTTATGGGAGCATTACCTGGATCGGTGGACGATGTGGAATCACGTTCGAACGGCTGCGGCGATGGTCGCTGCATTGCTGTATACATTGGGTCTCATGCACAACGCGGCCATGTGATCTCGTCGTCTTCAACGAGTAGCCGTGCACAGCGGCGGTGCTCACGGCATTCGTTCGGGAAACCGGGGAATGAACCCGTCGCGGTTCGGCATCTGCACCTCGGGTAATGTCGAGGCGTTCATTACGTCGCCCTCGTCGATAATGTCGTTGAGCGCGAGCAGGTAAGCGGTCAATGCGTACACTTCGTCATCGGTCAGCGTGCGCGGCTGTTGCCATGGCATCGCACGCCGCGTCAAATCGAACAGCGTCGTCGCATAGGGCCAGAAATTGGCGATCGTTTTCGCTGTGTCGATGCCGTTCGTCAACGGCTCGCCGCCGACGAGCCTGGCACTGGTTCCGCCTTCGCCGTTTGCGCCATGGCACCATGCACACTTCTCCGCGAAGATGGGTTCGCCCTGGGCGGCCGTCCCGCTGCCGGGTGGCAGACCTGAGCCGTCCGGCATGATCGTGATATCCCAGGCGACGAGGTCCTCAGGGGAGACAGGCTCGCCGAGATTCGGTCCCTGCGCGAGGGTGGCGCCCGACGCCAGGATGGCCATCAGGGGCACGGCACGTTTACGGTTAAGCGTAAACATTTCTCACCTCTCCGTTGGATTCGATTCCCCAGCTTGTGGGGCCGTTGTAGTGCTGACTGAGGACTCGCAAGGGGTTGGTGGGTACCCTGCTTGCCTGTCCGCGCCGGGCGATGAGCTCCGCACGCGTGGGCTGAACGTTACCCGCCTCGTCCCAGGCTCGGCTCTGCAGAACGGCGGGGCCCCCATCCCAACGCCACGGCACGCGAAATCGCGTAAAAGCCTTGGGCTGTACTGGTTCCTGCAGCGCAGCCTTCGCCCAGGTCTGACCACCGTCTGCGGATACCATGACCTTTGAGACCCGGCCGTTGCCAGAATAGGCAACGCCGGAGATTTCGTAGAGACCCGCACCGCTCAGATTGAGGCTCGGAGATGGATGAGTGATGAACGACTTCACTTCCTGAAGGAAGTAGAAGCGGTACGCTTTGCCATCCGGCAGGATAGGGGCATAGGTTCTCGCCTCGTAATATCCCATGGCGGGGGAGTCCGTCAGCTCGATTCGCCGTAGCCACTTCACGTTCATGTTGCCTTCCCAGCCCGGAAGGAGCAGACGCATCGGGTAGCCGTTATCCGGCCTGAGGCGTTCCCCATTCTGATAGAGCGCGATCATGGTGTCGTCCAGTGCTTTGGCGATTGGAACGCTACGATGCGGGGCCATGGAGTCCGAGCCCTCGGCCACGAACCATTTGGCGCCAGGATCTAGCCCGGTCTCCTCCAGCAGGGTAGAGAGCATCACACCGGTCCACTCTGCGCACGACACCAGTCCGTGTATCAGCTGCGCGGTGGTGTCGATCGGTTCCGGAGAGAACAGCGGTGCGCTGTTGCCCCCGCATTCGAGAAACGTCATGCGCGACACCATCGGATAGCGCATGAGCGCGTCGAGCGTGAAGCTCAGGGGGCGCTGCACCAAGCCGTGGATCACCAGTCTATGCTGGTCCGGGTCGATATCCGGGTTGCCGGAGTGTGAGATCACGAAGTGTAGTCCGTTCGGTGTGAACGTACCGTTCAGTAGATGATGAGGGGTGCGGCCGTGTTGGGTACGCGGCAGGCCTTCGGGATTACTGAGCGCTCGTGAGACTTCTGCCTCGTACCGTGAGGGTGTCCCATACGCCGTGACGAGGTTCCCGGCCCCACGGCTCCATGGGGCATCGACCAGCTGCTGTGCGGCTGTCGAATCGCCCAGCGTATAGCCCGTCATGGCTGCGGCAAATGCGGCGCCACCTTTGAAGAAAGCCCGTCGATCCAGCAATCCGTTTTCAGCAACCGGCTGCAGGTCGTCCCAGTTCAGCACCGTGTCCTTCGTCTGCATGACACCCTCTCCGCGCCTCATCACCATGGTTTCCCCCAACAGATCTTCTGCCAGTCATGTTACCCGAACGTCCGGTTTTTCGTCCAAAGCTGCCGATCTCCAGAGGATTCTACAATCTGATGCACCTGAAGATGAACGTCGGGAGGGCTGAACGGAGGCAGGGGACCAGCGACGAATGACCGCTCATGGCCGAGCGTCATTGATTAGCAGTTAATATGCAGGTCAGTGCATATCTGAGGGGTAGGAATTGAAGGAGATCGACCTTGGCCGGACGATACGTGCGCCTGTTAGCTTCGAAGTTTCCGCATGCTGACTCTCGAGTACTGGTATCTGCTTCCAGTGTCCATCGTCATTGCGACGGTTGCGATGGCCAGCGGCATCGGTGGCGGCGTGTTCTTTTCACCGTTATTCATCCTGGCTCTTAAACTGGAACCCTCGGTCGCCGTGGGAACTGCTCTCATCACCCAGCTTTTTGGGTTCAGCTCTGCTCTGATCGCCTATTTGCGCAGAAAGCTCATCGACTTCCGTCTCGGTGCCAGTCTATTGATTTTCTCGCTGCCAGCAGCCGCAATAGGAAGCATCAGTGCGGGTGCGTTTCCAGCTGATGCCCTGAAAGGTGTCTTTGCTATCGGCATGTTCTTCATCGGCTCGCAGCTGTACCGGTCTTACCGGCAAGACAAGAGGGCGCGGCATGGCCGAACGATCGCGCAAGCAGATGCCGACAGATCAGAGTCCGTGCTGGTTGATCGAACCGGGAAGGAATACCGATACACGATCCGCCACAAAGCTCAGGGACGAATATTCGCTGGGCTTGGCGGCGCGTTGCTGGGCATGATTTCTGTAGGCCTTGCTGAATTGCAGATGTACCATCTTGTGGGCCGGTGCAACGTACCGTCCGCGGTAGCTGTCGCGACCTCTATCTTCGTCGTCGTGATTACTCTGTTTATTGCGTCTTCTGGACATTTCTATCGCTTTGCTACGAGTGCTGATCCAGGAACGCTGTCCCAGGTTACTGGTATTGTCAGCTTCACCGCGCCTGGGGTCCTGATCGGAGGTCAGCTGGGCCCGCTCCTGCAGGAGAACGTCAGCCCGGATATCGCGAAGGCGGGCATCGCTTTTCTTTTCATAGCCTTGGGCATGCTAATGCTGATCACGCTGGTGTGACGTCATTCGTTTATGATCATTGAATGAATGTCCGCTTCTGGCGAAAGTGGCCATTGATTAACGGCTAATATGACACGCTGACGCATATGCGAGGGGAGCTGGCCGGAAATGGAGGCGCTTGACGCTCGCCGGCCGGCTGACTTCTCGTCGGTAAGAGTCTCGCGGTAGCGTTTCGTGATAGATCGGCGTTCTCGCGTACCGGCAGGGTCGTTCGTTCAGGACCGATAGAGGTAGAATCTAAGCATTGCCCGGAGTAACGGCAGGAGAAAGAGAATGAAAAGAGAGCATTTCAACATCTGGATAGGCGCGGTGGCTGCCGCAATGACTATCGCGTGCGGGGCGCGTGCACAGGAGGTTCCGTCCGAGTTCGTCGTATCAGGCGCCGCAGCCAAAGCGATTATGGACTCGACCACGATCAATCTTGAGACTGCGAGGGCCATCGCGAGTACCTGCGCCGGATATGCCGAAGAACGGGGCGTTGCGGTCAGCGTGTACGTGCTCGACAACGATGGCAACCACGTCTATGTGCACCGCATGGACGGGCAGGTCTGGACCAATGTCGCCACGGCCGAGATGAAGGCGCGCACGGCCTTGCGGATACGGGCACCGAGCAAGTCCCTGATGAATCAGGCGACGCGTAATCAAGCCGTGGAATGGAGGGAGATGGAGCTCGGCCTGTTCTCCAATGCCGGCGGATTGCCGATCATCGTCAACGATCAGGTTATCGGCTCGATCGGTGTGGGTGGCTCCGCGCCGCGAATCGCGGAGGGTTGGAGCGACGAGATCTGCGCACAGAAGGCCATGGCCGAAGTGCTCGGCCTTGAGCCGCCGCCACTTCTCGAGGATCTGCCCCGGGCACGCCCGGCCGATCCTCTGCCGACGGCGCAATTCAGGGCGGAAGCGCCACCGGAGTCCTCGCTGCCGCCCGAGTTCGTGGTTTCAGGCGCCGCGGCTGCGCGCCTGTTCGAGGCCAACCAGATCTCCGCGAGCGCGGCGGTCGCTGTGACGAACGGGTGTCGCGAATGGATCGCTCAGCGGGGCGGTAGCGCTGCGATATACGTGATCGACCCTAGCGGACTGGCCGTGCATGCGGAAAAGATGGACGGCCGGGTAGCCCACGACATGGAGACCGCCCTGCTCAAGGCAGAGACGGCGCTCAGGGGCCGTGGACCGACTTCCTCCAGAGAGGCCGGGGCGCATAACAATCCCGGGGGTTATCCGCGCTCTGTCGCGCTGTTCGACTTCTACTCGGTCGCGGGCGGTGTACCGATCGTCGTCGACAATCAGCTCATCGGTTCCCTCGGCGTCTCGGGCACGGGTGGGAATGACGAAGCCTGTGCCGTTGCCGGTCTCGAGGCCGCGTTCGGCGATCGCGCGACGGTCCCGGTCTATTAGGGCGCGGGTCCGACAGCAGAGTCCGAAACACGAGCGGCCCGGAGGGGACGACTCCGGGCCGCCTGAACAGGGGGCATCGGTGCGAAAGAGAATCGATCCGGTTACAGCCCCTCTCTCCTCGGCTGCGCAGATCCCGTCGGCAGACGTTCCCCGGGAGGCGAACACTTCTATTCTTCTTATCTTCTTATATTTCGGACGTGGATTGGCTGCAGGGGACAGGAAATCGGCTGATTACCGACGGTGGACGCGCCACCGACGCCGACGGAGCGAATGCCGAGAATATGGAGGGCACAAATTACTGGGCGCGCATCGTCGAGGTGACTGACACACAGCCGGCCGAGAAAGTCTTCGAGCTGCATGTGAAGGACGGCGGTGCTGGACGCTGGCACGTCTATCGAGCCCAGCGTTTGCCGAGTTTGTACCCGTAGATTTACAACCTGTCTGCTCCGATCGGAGAATTGATTGAAATTTTTGTCTTACCTCGAGGCCTCAGCTTTCTCAGAGTGGGTACTGACATCAATGCTGGGTTTCCCGACTCTAATCGCTCTGCATTCGGTGGGAATGGCAGTAGCAGTCGGCCTATCCTTCATGGTCACCTTGCACTTGAATCGAGTCTTTATCGGCTTCAAAGCGCAACTGATACCGAGGCTTCTAGGTATTGCTGTCTGGGGGTTTATCCTGAATCTTATTACCGGTCTGGCCCTGTTCGTCAGCCGGGGCCCTGAGTATATCGAGAGTTATATCTTTCTGATCAAGATGCTGCTGGTCGTCATTAGCGCCATGATTTTATTCTGGCTCAGGCAGTATCTTAGGCCCATGAATCTGACGACAGAAGTATCAGTGGCGGACCGGACCGCAAAAAATATATCCCTCATTTCTACAGTAACCTGGTTCGGGGCAGTTATTGCCGGTCGGTTGATCGCCTATCTTTCTGAGATTTACCGATGAACCTGAGTATCTTTGCCTGGATTTCGGATACCCCAGTCGCGGCGTGGGTGATTTCTTCCGCATACATATGGCCGATCCTGGAGTGCATTCATTTCGTTAGTTTGTGCGTGCTCATCGGTAGCCTCTTGGTCATTGATTTACGTTTGATTGGATTTTACCGGGAACGGTGCGCGTCCATGGTGAAATTTCTAATCCGCCTTTCACTGATGGCTTTCATCGCTAACTTTGCTACTGGACTGTTATTTTTCGCTGGAAATACGTTTAAGTATATAGATAACGTGGCGTTCGAGATAAAGCTAGTGTTGATGATGGCCGCCGGAATCAATGCACTTTTTTACAAAGTGCGCTTAGGTCATCTAGTCGATACCGAGGAGGTGTCTTGGGGCTCTATCAGTGTAGGCTACCTGTCTCTGCTACTCTGGGGTGGCGTAATAATCTGCGGTCGCATGATCACCTTTTATGCCACGTACTGATTGTCGCTGTGCTGCGACCCGGGCGGCTCAACATTCCCACCGGGCTTCTTCGAAACGCTGCTTCGACCCCAAGTCACCAACTCATGACAGGGTTTTCTCCCGCAAGAGCAGTCCCGCAAAAAGACACTGATCGGCTGAGGAACGGCTCTAAGGGATTGATCCGGTTCTGGAACAGACTGGTCGGGCTGAAGCGATTTTTAGAGGTAATTGAAGGGGCGACGGGCAAGGACGTTGCGGGAATGATCATCGAGCGTATCGAGAAGCATGCAAGGGCGGGTCGGGCTCGGAGGCGCGGTACGGGATACAAACATCAGATCCACTTCTTCCACCTGAAAAACAGCACTAACGCGGCACCCAGGGCACCCATCACTACCAGCGAAACCGCAAAGGCTGCAGGGGAGTCCGTCCCCGGAAGTCCTGCGACATTCATTCCGAGCAGCCCGGTGACGAATGTTAGGGGTAGGAATACTGCAGCGATAACAGACAAGAGATACACGCGAGAGTTCTGCTCCTGAGCCAATTGGCTCAGCAACTCCTCTTGAAGGAGCATTGTGCGCTCCCGCACCAAATCCAAGTCTTCCAGGTACCGAGTGATGCGGTCGGACTGTTCTCGCAGCTCGTTCGCTTCCGTGTCTGAGAAAAAGCCTCCTGGTTGTCGATAGAGTCTGTCCAGTGCGTCTCGCTGGGGTCCTAGGTACCGCCGAATGGCCGCGGTCTGCCGGCGCAGGGATCCGAGCTCCGTTCGCCGTACTTGAAAGTCAGTCTCGAGCGACGGCCCTTCAGCCGTTTCCGCGGATTCCTCGATATCATCGACAACCAGGCCGATACGATCGGCTAGCCGCTCGACAAGGCTAACAACGAATCCACCTGGCGATCGGGGGCCATTCCCTGAGACGATGGAGTCTCGCATGTCTTGAATGGATAGGAGTTTGCGTCGCCTGGTCGAGACGATACGGCTAGCCTGGATCCACACGCGGATGGAGACCATGTCGTCGGGATCGGCACCGGGGTTCATGTTGACGCCACGGAGAACTAATAGAAGACCATCCTTGGAGGGGACTGTTCTCGGCCGGGTCTCCCCGGCAAGCAGGGCCTCCACCGTGATGTCGTCAATATCTTCCTGGTCGGAAAGCCACTGCTGGGCTTGAGGGTCAAGGACATCGAGGTGTACCCACAGAGTTCCTTGGTCAGGCGTCCACGCTCGAACGTTGCCTGCGTCGACGGGTCTACCAGCACCCTGCCCATCCAGAACGTAGGCGCAAATGAATGGTGAGGGTTCTGCTGGCAAGTTCAATCACCCCTTGCTTCGTCTGTAACTGAGTCCGTGTCCTGGACTCGCAACGGCTCCTGGCTGTCCGAATGGACGCTTCGCCAACGCGATTCCCTTGCCTTGAGTGCCTTCCAGGAGTTCACGATGACAGGGGGTCTCCGATGAGATCCAACAGATCTTCGGTATCCTGCGGTGAGGGCGCAAAACCGGTAACTGGCAGTCCAATACCCTCCGCGAGAGAAGCTCCCGGGAGCGGAGTTTGTCCCGCGATCGGGAGATCCACGATCATCCGTTGGCCCATGTGTATCTCCAGCCCAAGCGTCGACAATAACGCAGGAACCATGTCTAAGTGGTATCCGGAAGTATGCCGGGAGAGACTGATCGCACGTGCAGATCTCGCTGCGGGAAGGGAATCTCAATACCGCTCTCGTTGAGACAGCGATTCACTGCTAGGGCGACGCTGCTGCGTAGCCTCACAAAGTCGTCGTTATCCGCGACCCAGGCCCTAAGCATGAAATCGAGGCTATTGTCTCCAAAACCCGAGAACAAAATTTGCGGTTCTGGCTGCGCAAGTAGTCCCTCCTGTCCTTCTAGCGCACCTTTTAGGACTTCGATTACCTTATCAGGGTCAGTACCATAAGCGACTCCGACAGTTACCTCGATGCGGCGGCTGCGATCGGCCATCGTCCAGTTACTCAAAGGATCCGATAGCAAGTTGCCGTTTGGTATCGTGATATCAGCGCCATCAAAACTACGAATAGTGCTAGAGCGTATACCGATTCGCCTAATAGTCCCGGAAACTGAGCCAGTTATGACGGAATCGCCGACCTGAACGGGACGCTCGAAGATGAGTATCAGTCCTGAAACAAAATTGTTGACGACGTTCTGCAGACCGAAACCGATGCCAACACTGAGGGCGCCCAGGAGGATCGTTATCCGATCCATCCCCATCCCCGTAGCGCCAACGGCTAGCACGAAACCGAGGGCAATAATGATGTACTTGAGTACCGATGAGATCGCAAATGGCACGCCCCGACCGAGCTTCACACGGCTATAGACATCTTCTTCGAGGATCAGATTGATAAAACGTGCGAGAAGAATGGCGGCGACAATCGTCAACACAAAGGCCAGCACGTCCGCAAGCGAAAGCGCTACAGTGCCAGCGCCAATCTCTGCAAAAAGAACCCCAAGAGCATACGGCGCCAGATAGTCAAGCAGAGCGAACAAATCCAGAGTGACCAGAACCCACGTAACTGTGGCTGCAATCGTCAAAAGACTGCGAATACGCCGGCGTAAGAACGGCGCTCTGCGGCTCACGAACTTCAACTGCTGCCAGATACCCCTGTGCAGGGCGAGCGCGAGGATTGCGTCAGAAGCGCGCAGAAAGGCCAGGAGCAGTAAGGCTAGATACGTGCTGTTCAGGACACCGTAGCCAATCAGGACGCCCAGACGCATGAAGCCAGCGATGGCGCTTAGCGCGGCGACAACGAGCAGGCCCATCGCCACATAGAGGCCGAAACGAATTCGGCCACGTAAAGCTTTTGCCCTATTTCTCGTGACTCTCGCCATACAGAGCACTCGATCGCATCGACCATACGACGATAGCGATGGCTACGATCATTTCGACGACGAAAATGAGCCGGGCAACAATCGGTGCGCCTTCTATCAGGTCCTGCAGACGGTAAATGACATACAAGCCGGCGAGCAGATAGAGAGCAGGGCGCAAGGGCTTGTCTAACAGAGGTGAGACTAGCCTGACCACCGGCAGCACCAGCAACAAGGCCACCAAGTCGTCGATCGCCGGTGGAGTCGATACATAGATCCAGGGTGTGAGGGATAGCGCAACCAGCGCCGCGAGCGCCACTGGCTTCTCGAAAACTGACATGCCCAAGGCGGCCTTCGGGTCGGTGGCGGTCCAGGCACGAGCCGACTTCCGGGAGCGGTGTACCAGAAAAGCGACTACCAGAAGTATAATTCCTTGGAACGCGAGCCGGTCGGGTTCGTTACGAAGGACCGAGGAAACAACCGACAACCAATCCGATAATTCACGCCTCGCCCGCGCAAACAGTTCGCTTATCGGGACTTCGGTGATTACTTCACTCCAGAGCGGTGGCCGGTCTCGGCGAGTCAGATTCATCAACAACTGCGATTCTTCCGCGGAAACACGAACCAGCGCTTCCCGAACGCCGGCTCGCGATTGCCCGACCCTGCCCTGCAGTGCCAGGGCTCTGTCATACAGCCGTTCCAGTGAAGCGGCGGTTTGTCTGATATTGTTGAGATTGGTGTCAGCCAAGCCGATCAGTTCGTCCGGCGCCGAAGTCGCGCGCGCTTCCTCGACCGTGAGCTGCCAGACTTCGCTGCGCGCGTTCACGACCACAAGCGCCCTTTCGATGATTCCGGCTCGCTCACGGAGTTCTTGTTCCCAGCCCTCTAGAAGCCGGTCCAGCTCCAACCATTCCTGTCCGAGCTCGGAGATCGCGTCGCGCGAAGAGGCCGCCGCCAGAGCGGCCCTCAGTGAAATCAGGCCCCGGGCGATCGAGCGTTCGCGCTCGGCAAGCTCGGCCTCGATCGAATCGAAGATCGGAGCGCGAGACTGGAGCAGTTCCGCCTGTTCGATGAGGGCGGTTGCAGCCGCTGCCTGCGCTGGAATATCCGCCAGCGGAATCGGCAGCAGCGGCGCGGCAGCTGGCGCTTCCTCCTGCGCCGGCGCTTCCTCCTGCGCTGAAATGCCAGACGGTGCACTGAAAATTATCGCGGCAATCGCGTACGGTACCGTCGAGCCGACACCGCTTACTCGCTGTCTGGTGCCTGGTCGGTGTCCTGCTGACATACGTATCAACCGAAAGGTACTCGGGCCAGTAACGTGACCGCGAGAACTACGCTGGTCGCTATCACTGGGCCTGTATGGGTTGCTGCCATTACCTGCGGACCCCGGCTGACCAAGATTCTTCGGCCCGAGGATCTTGCGACGGAGAGCGCTGCCAGTCAACAGCCTTTTCCAGTAATGCGTTGTGTTCTGTGGCACGATCGTGCTCGAACCAGAGGAAGACGGAAGCTCATGGGCAGTATACAACCTGCAAGCGTTCTTGGCGCGTGGAGTAACGGGTGGTCGGGGTGAGAGGATTTGAACCTCCGGCCCCTGCCTCCCGCCGACAATCCTTCAACTTTAACGTATTGATAGTAATAGCATTCGGTAGGGCGTCCACAGCGCTCAATGCACGTTAGAGCACGTTGAAGAGATCGACAAAGCCTCGCAAAAAGCCTGTCGCTGTACCCGCAGAGCAACGCCTTCGTATAATCAAGGAGGCGGGCTGTTTTCGCGCCGAGCAGTGCGGCCATCAGGGCAGGGCACTCGTCCACGGGTTTTCAAGATCGTTGACGCGAACCGAAAACCGCCAATGTTTTCTCGTAGGCAGGGGCACGATACGCTAGTTGGCCGGTCGTCCTTGTCGGCTCATGGCATCACGTTGCTTGGTTGCACGTATCTGAGATAAAGCTATGAAAAGATTTTCGGATATTCTGTTTGTCAGTGAATCGGGCGTTGACGACTCTGCAGCGTTCGGTCAGGCGCTTACGTTGGCGAACAACAATCAGGCGCGGCTCACGCTGGTTGGAATTGTTGACGCTCCAGCTGCGAAGAAGGCTAAAGCGTTACGCGATGCGATGATTGGCGAGCGGCAAGAGCAACTTCAGGCCCTTTTACAGAGTACATCGTCATCCGAGACCGACATCGAAGCTAAGGTTCTGGTTGGCAAGGCGTTTGTTGAAATCATCCGCGAAGTGATTCGCAGCGGACGCGACTTGATCATCAAAACAGCGGAGAGAACCGGTCACCGGTTGTTCGGAGGCACAGATATGAAGCTGTTGCGCAAGTGCCCCTGCCCGGTGTGGATAATCCAGTCGACACAACAACAAGGCTATCGGGAGATTCTTGTCGCACTCGACCACGAGCCAGAGAATCCCGAAAACGAACCGTTAAATCGACAGCTCTTGGAGATGGCGTCATCGTTAGCGCTTTCTGAGTTCGCGGAGCTTCACGTTGTCCACGCGTGGCATTTGGAGCATGAGAGCGTTTACCGATCCGGACGTCTTGGAATGTCGACCGCCGAGGTTGATGAGATGGTCGAAGAGGAAGAACGGCAGCGCCGGGATTGGTTAACGGAACTCGTACAGCAAAGCTGCGCTGCGTTAGGAAAGGAGGCGTCCGATTACCTCAAGCCCGAACTTCATTTGGTGAAGGGGGATGCCCGACACGTCGTGCCGGAGTGCGCCACAGCATTAGGGGCGGAACTCGTCGTCATGGGTACCCTCGGACGTACCGGTATCCCCGGATTTATTATCGGGAATACGGCCGAAGAAATTCTGAATCGAATTGATTGCTCTGTTCTGGCCATCAAACCTGCCGGGTTCATTAGTCCGGTGACCGCCGACGTCGATGGATGATGGACTTTGAATGGGTAGCCATTGGACTTGAGGATGTCGCCTGGATTTCGCTGGCCTTTGCGCTGGGCTTCCTGTCACGGCTTGTAGGACTCCCTCCCCTGGTGGGGTATCTCGCCGCAGGATTTCTGCTCAACGCCCAAGGCATCGGCAACGACGCTTTACTCCAACAACTGTCGAATCTTGGTATCACCCTGTTGCTGTTTACGGTCGGTCTCAAGCTCAACCTTCGAACACTGGCGCGACCCCAGGTATGGGCGGTTACCGGCATTCATATGTCAATCATCGTGGGGATTTTCGGTCTGGCCATTTATGGGTTAGCTTTGGCCGGTGCCTCGCTCTTCTCAGACCTGAATCTGCAGAAATCGTTACTAATCGCCTTTGCTCTGAGTTTTTCCAGCACCGTATTCGTCGTCAAGGTGCTGGAAGAACGAGGCGAGATGACGTCACTGCACGGTCGGATCGCGGTCGGCATCCTGCTTATACAGGACCTGGCCGCCGTTGCGTTTTTAGCCATATCCACCACCGGCGGGATGCCCTCTCCGTGGGCTCTCCTATTACTTTTGCTGATCCCCCTAAGACCGCTGCTGCACCAACTCCTGCAGCGCATCGGTCACGGTGAGCTATTAGTTCTCTACGGATTCCTGCTGGCCTTGGGTGGCGCCGAGATATTCGAATTGGTCGGAATGAAGGGTGACTTAGGCGCACTCGTCCTTGGTGTGCTCATCGCAAGCCATGAAAAGGCTGAAGAAATAGCCAAAGCCATGCTGAGTTTCAAGGATCTGTTTCTACTGGGGTTCTTCTTATCAATCGGGCTCTCTGGTCAACCATCGGTAGAGACGTTTTTGATCGCCTTGATGATCACACCATTGGTGTTTCTAAAATCGGCGTTATTTTTCGCTGCGTTAACGCGCTTCAAGTTGAGGGCGCGCACTTCGCTACTGGCAACGGTGAATCTGACGAACTACAGCGAGTTTGGCTTGATCGTTGCCGCCATTGCGGTCGCCAACGGATGGATAGATAACGAATGGCTAATCGTTATCTCGATCGCTTTATCGCTGTCATTCGTGATCGCCGCCGGGCTCAATACCGTGTCGCACTCGCTGTACACACAACACAGACCGACCTGGTGGCGCTTCCAGAGAGACGAACTTATTGCGGATGACGAATTACTCGATCTGGGCGGGGCAAGGATCGCGATCATTGGAATGGGCGGGGTGGGCACCGGAGCCTATGACACGATGCGACGACGATATGGAGAAACCGTGGTCGGGGTCGATATCGATCCGGTCACGGCGGAAAACCAGCGGTCGATGGGGCGTGCGGTACTGTGCGGTGATGCGAGTGATGCGGATTTTTGGGACCGCGTCCAAGCCTCGCACAGGCTTGAACTGGTCATGCTGACACTGCCGAAAATTAACGCGACCATAGCGGTCCTTGATCGATTGAGGGAGGCATCCTTCACCGGCTACGTTGCAGCGATCGCAAGATTTCCGGACGAAGTGGAAGAATTGAAGCGCGCTGGTGCGGCTACGGTTTATAACATCTACACTGAGGCGGGGGCGGGTTTTGCGTCTCACTTAACAAATGAACTTTCTGCCTTCAGCAGTGGTGCGTCTAAATGAACCATCCTCACGCATCCACATCGGCACCGTGTGCGTGCGCCGAGATATTGCGGGAAGGCTCGCCACCGTCGATGTTCTTGCCGGTAGGCGACCAGGTACAGACCAGTTCGGGATTCACCCAGACCGTACGGCACTCCGCAGGCACGAAGTACTCGACGAATACCAGGTTCTCGTCGCCGTCGTTGATGAAATTGTGCAGCTCGAACTCGTAGTTATAGAGCGTATCCCCAGCGCGCATAGGGAGCGACTCCTCACCCAGGAGCGCTGTTCCACTACCGCTGATGATGTACTGAAAGTGCTCCGCACCCTCGTGATGATGCGTCGACGCCGTTGCACCGGGGGAATAGATAATCATCTCCCCCTTCACGGCTTTCGTGCCGAACAGTGTCGGCGTGACCAGATAGATTCGAGTGCGGGCATCGTGCTCGGAGTCGAGTGCGGGTTCTTGACGCCAGTCCACGCAGCGAAACTCAAGCGTCGAGTCGCCGAAACCGGGATCAAAACGTTCGGCGTCGGGTACGCGCGCGTAAAGGACAATCGCGCCGCCGGCGGATACAAGCGTCCCTTCGAAATCAGGCGGCAGGAAGACAACATTCGCATCGCTTAAGTCATGCTGTCCGGCGGTACCATCCAACGTCGCTTCACCCTCCAGGAGTTGGAACCAGGCCAGATCAGTGCCAGCTACTGCGATCTCAGCCCTTGCGCCGGGATCGATCGTCCAACGGTCGAGAACGATACAGTCGTTCCCGACGGTCTCTGGCGTGATGAGCGCCTGACGATTAACGCCGTCCCCCATCGGCACAGATTCAACACTGTCGTGTTTGACGAGAACAGGCATCAGTTAACCCCTTCCTTAAAAGTTCATGCCAATATCCTAGCAGGAATTTGAGCCATGACGATCGACCTTGCTTCTGGACGAATACCGGCTAGCCATTTGTTGGCGCGATCGCGCGATCTGTCATTATCGTCAAGTCGAAGCGTGACGATCAGGCTGAACGTCGCCTGCGAGTCGCTCGCGTTCCTCGATTAGGGCTCGCATCTCATGCTGGCGTTCGCGGCCAATCGGGTACCCGAACAGCATCACTGCCACGCTGGCGTAGGCTAGCGCGGGAAATACCACGATAAGATACCGCAGATTGCGAAGCGCCTCAGCGCTGTTATCTGCCCCTGCCTCCGGGTCGAAACCGATAACGCTGAGCAGCGAAAATCCGATGAATATGCTGAGACCCGCAGCGACCTTGCTGGAGAGTTGCAGGAGCGAGTAGTAGAGACCCATGCGCTCTGAGCCACTCTGGATATGGTCGTGATCACAAACATCGGCCATCATCGCTCGCGGCAAGAACTCCAGTGCGGATGAGTTTGCACCAATAAGCACGAACGCGACCGCGGTTAAGACGACATTCTTCTCTGGAAGTACGAGCAGCAAGAAGAGCGTCACTGCGCCGGTGACCATGGACGCCTGCATCGCAGCATGTTTAGTCCACATTTGGGACAACTTCACCCAAAGTGGAAGAAACAGTAAGCCACCGACAATAAGACAGGTAAGCATAAAGCCTATCCAGTCCTCCAGGCCCAGTGAATAGGTCACCAGGAAAACGAACAGAGCCTGTAAAATCACCCAGGAAAAGCCGAGCATGCCGTTAGCGAACAGCACTCGTAGCAGCGGCATGTTCTGAAATACCAGCGCTGCGCCTTTCCTGAAGCCAATATGGGGACGATTCGACGTTTGCCGCTCTGGAAGGCTCGCTAGACAGGCCGCGACCGTGAGCGGAAGTAGTATGAACATGAACCAACCTATCGCGGATGCTTTCTCAGCATAGGTCGGTGACGCAACTCGTTCCATGATTGCGGGGACGAGAGCAATCATGATGCCGCCAACCATGGACATCAGTTGCAGTATTCCGGTGATGCTGGAGCGGCGATCGTAGTCACGAGACAGTTCCAACGCCCAAGACGTATGGCTGATCGTCCACGCGGACCAGCCGATGTAAAGGACGCTCAGCCAGGTGAAAAGGTAGAGTGCGGTCACGGATTCGGGTGGGTTGTAGACCATGAAGATGGCCAGCATGAGGATAGGGGTTGACAGCATCAGCCAGGGCCGCCGACGTCCCCAACGCGTGTAGTAGCTGTCCATGAACAGGCCCCAGCTCGGAGCGGCGATCATGTCGACGAGCTTGGCTAACAGGAATATCGTGCCAACCGCGGCCGCTCCCAGGTGGCGATGTTCTGAATATAACGCTGGCAGGAAAACGAAGACGGCCGTCACCAGAGTATTCAATCCCAAAGCGGGGAGAGAAAAACCAACCATCCTTGGAAGGGTGGTCGCGACGTCGTTCGTTGGCGTATCGGAGTCCACTTTCATGTTGGGTCAGAGGTCTCTCGCGAGTTCTGTCAGGATGGGCTTGAGTCGGTCTGGCCTGGCGTTAATCCCGTTAGGTGCCTGACAGCCGAAACAAGGTGTCGGAGTAGCCCGCTGCTGGACTGATCTGCTCGAGCGATAGCGTCGTGTTTTCGAGCGGCCGCTCTGCGTTTTCCACACGGAGATTGTGTCAGATCGCTGCGAAACTGGCAGAAAAAGCACGTTTTTGTCAATACTGCATCTTACGATGCGGCGTCCCAGCGGTTAACCTTGGGGGCTGGGCCGTTGGAATCCGCGCACGGGAATAGGCACGGACCAAGGCCCTGACAGATTCCAATCCCATTTTCAGGAGGCGACGAGTCATGCTGACTCCACGAGTAACCGGTCTCGATCCAGAGACCGCCACAGGAAGAGTAGGTGAAATCTTCTCCGAATCGATCCGCCAGTTTGGCACCGTTAGCAACTTCTCCAGGATTATGGCGCTTGCTCCGGGGGCGCTCGAAGCCTGGATGACCGCTAACCGTGGCATCCGAATGCGATACCTCGATGAGGATGAAGAGTTCCTTAAGGTCGAACAAGCCGTGATTATTCGGACTTCGAGCAATAACAGATCAGAGTATTGCTTGCTGCACAACATCGATCTTGGTGCGGAGGCGGGACTCACCGCCGAACAGATCAGGATGATTCAGGCCGATGACTACCGGACCGCCGACATCCTTGACGAACGAACGAAGGCGGCGATTGCCTGGGCTGACGCCGTAACGGAGATGACCGCGAGCGGCGACGAAGACGCATTTCAGCGAATGACGAGCCACTTCAGCGACCAGCAGATCGTTGAGCTCACTGTCCTGTGTTGCATGTGGAACTTCTCCAACCGGTTTACCGAGGCGTTCCACATTCCTCCCGAACCGGAAGGGAAAAGACTGCGATTTCGTCCCATTGTGGCCGCCGCCGGTTGACACCACTGAGACGAATCGAACGGAATCTAGAAACGAGGAGTATGAGCACCAATGGCCGACAAGCCCGACGTCAATCATGAACCTGTTTGTGCGTGCTTTCCCGAGCTCAAAAAGGTGACTCTCGATAGAGAGGCGCGCTATATCGAAGACCCAAACGCCGCGGCGCCTCAAGGGCCGCAGTCAACGGTTGAAGTAGCTGTCCGATCCATTGGGGAGCTCAATGAACTCGCATCGAGCCTTAAGTCGGGCCGGAGCTGGGTGATCAGCGAGCCGGCGCATGTCGGAGGACTGGCAGATGCGCCGACACCGCTTGAGTACTTATTGAGTGGGGTCTTGGGCTGTTTCGCTGCAGTCTTCGCGTTCTACGCTGCCAAGTGGGACGTCAAGTACGACACGTTCGAGGCCTTCGCAAAAGCGGACCTTGACGTGAGGGGACACATGATGGAGGACGCGCCTCCGTCGGGCTTTCGGCGGGTGACAATCCAGGTGGATATCGGCGTCTCGGAAAAGCCGGATCAGGAGGCTTTGGACCGGGTTCTGGAGGCCGCCATGCAGGGCTGTCCGGGGATATCAACGCTTAGAGATCCAGTACATCTTGAGGCGAATATGAACGTGTCTTCAACAGGGACGCCAGCAGAGAGAACACGAAAATTCGCAAACTGAAGGCGCTGATGAAATTCCCAGCTCATGACGGGGGCTCTTGAAATGCCTAGACTTTGGCCGTTGCTGCATAGCCGCACCGATAGCTAAGGTCGGAATATGATTCCCTACGTCGAACGTTCACGTGCCTACTACGGCGCCCAGGGCTACCCGGCCTACGACTGGGCACGGAACGATGCTGCTCCCTTTGCACCCATGGCCAAGCCGTTGCAGGACAGCCGCCTCGTTTTGATCACCACCGCCGCACCCTATCGACACGATTTGCCCGATCAGGGTCCGGGTGCATCCTATAACGCTGCGGCCAAGTTCTTCTCGACGTTCTCCGCAGCTGTGGATCCCGTCCCGGATTTACGCATCTCGCATATCGGCTATGACCGGGTGCACTGCAAAGCAGATGACCCGGGTACCTGGCTACCTGTCGCAGCACTTCAACAGGTCCAAGCAGACGGACAGATTGGCGAGCTCGCGGAGGAGTTGATCGGCGTACCCACGAATCGCAGCCAACGCGTGACGCGCGAAGTTGACGCCGCGGCGGTCTTGGCTCATTGTGAGCGTTTAAACGCAGACGTCGCGCTACTTGTACCCACGTGACCCGTCTGCCACCAGTCGGTCAGTTTGATCGCACGTCATCTGGAAAACGCAGGCATCCCCACGGTCGTCATGGGTTGCGCGAGGGATATTGTCGAGCAAGCCGCGGTAGCTCGATTTTACTGGTCCGACTTCCCCCTTGGGCATTCCGCAGGCAAACCCCATGACAGGCAATCGCAAGCCGATACCCTGGCTGGGGCGCTGGCGATGTTCGACTCGAGCACTGCGCCGCGCACGACGCACGTTTCGCCTCAGGTTTGGGCTGCAGACGACGCCTGGAAGGTCGATTTTATGAACGTAGAACGTCTGGATCAGAAAGAATTAGCGGCCATGCGTGCCCAACATGAAAAGGATCGCGCAACTCTCGGCAAGCTTAAGCCCTAGGCATTCGCCACAGTGGGCGTCAGCCTGTCCGCGGCAGATCAATCATTGCAGGCATCGCCGGTAATGCTTATTGTTCTGTCTCAGATCGCTTCTCGGGCCTCCTCGGCACTGATGCCCGGATAGACGGTAAAGTCGAGGCTTCGGTAGATCTCCAAGAGCGTCTCATTGTTCTCGTAGCACGCCTCTTCTAGCAGCTCGAATCCCTCCACGGTATTTCGCCTGTAGGCTAGAGCGATCGTGAACGGTCTCGTATACACATTCGGGTCCTCAACCGTGGCTTGGTAGTGAATCGTATCAGGCTCGATGAGGGTCAGGCGTTCGACCACGTGCGCTTCCTCTGTGTAGAATCTCGCTCGCTGGTCCAACCAGGGCTTACCGTTCTGATTTGTCGTCTCGATGACCAGCGTGTTTCCTTCCCAGCGGCCGGTCGAGACGCCATTCCACAGCTGTATCTTCTCCCCGACGGGCCGGCGTTCGTCCAACGGTATGATGCGATAGCCGTGAGCCCGCTCGCCAAGGACAACGAAATGCTCAGGGGTCTGAAGAAATTGATAGGGCCCTGGCCGGTACATGATATACGGCACGCCGGACAGAAAGCAGGCCGCGGCCGGATGAATATATTTTTGTGTGTTTTCCTGCCGGCGTGCATCCGACCACGCCTGCATCGGAACTTTCCCGTCCGGCGGATCGACGATCGCAGTTGGACCGCCGGAGTCGTCAAGAGCCTCGGGATGTTCTTCGAGGTCTTCGAATGCATTGCCCGGGAGGTCCCAGATTCCTCCCATGTCCGGCCGGCCGTCGGGAGTGCGGGGCGGGTCGAACGCCCTTGCGGCTTCCAGAGCGCATCTTTGGAACACTGTAGGCGTGTTATCGGGGCAAACTGACTCTGTAATCGAGGCCTGGGCGAGCACCGGCGGCGGTGAGAGGATCCCCGCAATGACGCCAAGTGTGGCGATGGTTCGGATCGTCTCGCCGAGGTTGGTGGATTTCATTTTGTTACCAGGTATAGGCCTGAATTCAGCCCGTATACGAGCCTTGGAGCAGCGGTTCGCCGTTCAGAATGATCTGCTGGACATATACGGATGGTGCACCGCCCCTGGCAGGAGCGCCGGTCATCGAAATCTCGTCCCCGGGCTTGAGCGTCTCTCTGGTCCAGCCTTCACTTCGACTAAGCCTGGTATTGCTCGGGAGCCCACCCAACCAACTGACAACCTTGCCGTCTTCCCCAGGCACGTCGAGATAGATGAGC